>Ga0209635_10000717_pt1 | contig 23538 bp, 24 predicted proteins | sample DeeMarSWOR230_32_FD_187463 | JGI IMG/M metagenome (GOLD analysis project Ga0209635, IMG submission 187463) | Marine sediment microbial communities from White Oak River estuary, North Carolina - WOR-2-30_32 (SPAdes) (version 2) | ecosystem: Environmental > Aquatic > Marine > Intertidal zone >...
CTATCCGGTTCCGGTTGTCACGGCCCGTTGAGGACTCTCACCTCAGAGACATGACATGCCTGGCACACTTCGCGCTGAAGGCGCCGTCAGGCGCCTTCACACCGAACACCGCGTGTGGTGCGCGCGCTGTGAGTCTCCACCCGACGACTTCCTGCTCCCAAACCCCAAAACCAGCGCTCACCAGCGCTGATGAGCGCTGATTTCGACAATTCTGCGCCGGCTGCTCAACACCTGCGCTGGGTGCAATGGCACTACCTTTGTCACTACGCTGCTTGGTCTCACGGGTCAACGGACATCTGTTCGCTCATGGGACTCGGTGTCCCGCGTCCGAACATGCGACGTGGTTGCTGCACCGCCCTGTCCACGTATAAGTCGTGCCTGACGGACAGATCGGGGTCAGTGGGTAGCTGGCCACCTTCTTGCGTACCGTGTTGGTACGCGGTGTTGATGCTGTCCGCCGGATTTGCGCTTGAACGTTTGAGCGCAAGAAACAGACAACACCGGGCGACGAGGTCGCCGGACAACGACGGAACGGAATGCGATGATCAGGTCGACATTGCGAGACGTCAAGTTCGCATTGAGACGTCTACGAAGGACTCCAGCTTTCGCCGCAGTTACCATCCTGACGCTCGCCCTGGGGATCGGAGCGACAACGGCGGTGTTCAGCGTGGTGAACGGCGTCTTGCTGAGGCCTCTGCCGTTCGAGGCACCCGAGCAGTTGGTCGGGGTCTGGCACAGCGCACCCGGCTGGGGGGTCAGCCGCTGGCTGCCCCAGTCTCCGGCCACCTACATCACCTATCGGGAGGAATCCCGGGTCTTCGAGGACATCGGGGTGTGGAACAACTTCCAGGTAACGGTGACCGGGCTCGACCAGCCGGAACGGGTTACGGCCTTGCTCGTCACCGACGGAACACTCCCTATCCTCAGAGTCGCCCCGATCCTGGGCAGGACCTTCACAGCAGAAGACGACCTACCGGAGGCGGCACCGACAGTCATGCTGAGCCATGGGTACTGGCAGCTCCGTTTCGGCGGGGATAGTAACGTCATCGGACGAACACTGACGATCGACGGGCGAACCTACGAGATCATTGGCGTGACGCCCCCCGGTTTCGACCTTTTCCAGATCGACCCGGCCGTGTACCTGCCCTACCGGTTCGACCGATCGCAGGTCGCCGTTTTTGGGGACCTCAGCTACCCGGCCGTCGCCCGACTTCGGCCCGGCGTGACAATCGAAGGTGCGAATGCCGACGTGGCTCGTATGATCCCTCTGGCATTGGAGAAGTTTCCAGGGGGTATAGGCCCTTCGGACATTGAGAGCGTGCAGCTCGGTCCAGACGTCCATCCCCTGATCGTCGACGCGGTGGGCAACGTGGGCACCACGCTTTGGATTATCCTGGGAACAGTCGCTATCGTCCTGTTGATCGCCTGCGCCAACGTGGCCAACCTCTTTCTCGTGCGTGCCGAAGGGCGACGCCAGGAAGTCGCCATTCGCACCGCCGTCGGTGCGGACCGAGGTCGCATCGCTAGGCATTTCTTCGTCGAGAGTGTGACACTGGCCGGGCTTGGCGGTGTGGTCGGCCTGGGCCTGGCGTGGTTCGGAATCGATGCCTTTGTGGCCATGGGATCCCAGCAACTCCCACGAACGACCGAGATCGCTATCGACCCCACCGTGCTCCTGTTCACGATTGCGGTAACGGTCGTCTCGGGACTCTTCTTCGGGATGTTCCCCGTCTTCCGCTACAGCGATCCCAACCTCGCGACGTCTCTCAAGGAAGGTGGCCGAGGGAGCGGAGCAGGGCCAAAGAGACAACTCGCGCGCAACGCACTGGTGGTATCACAGATGGCCCTGGCGTTGGTGCTGGTTGCCGGCTCTGGGCTCATGATTCGGAGCTTCCAGGCGATGCGCCGGGTAAGCCCGGGCTTCGAGCGTCCCGATGAGGTGCTGACGTTGACTCTTACACCCACCAGGGCCGAGGCAGAGCACCCCGACGCGACGGCGGCCACGCACGAGCACATACTGCGTCGAATCCAAGCCATACCCGGAGTCACGACGGCGGCGTTCACCTCATCAATCACGATGGACGGGCGGGGCAGCAACCAGGGGATTCACGTCGAGGAGTTTCCTATTGCGGAGGACCAGGCTGCACCCCTACGCCGCTTCAAGTGGATCTCTCCCGGCTACTTCGAGACCATGGGTAATCCCGTGTTGGCCGGCCGATCCTTTTCCTGGGCTGACGTCCACGCCAAAGCACGGGTCGTCGTGGTGACCGAGAACTTCGCCAGGCAGTATTGGAGCGATCTCGGGGAAGCGCTGGGAAAACGGATTCGAGAAGGAAGAGAACAGCCCTGGCGCGAGATCATCGGCGTGGTTGGCAACGTGCATGACGACGGCGCCAACCAGGCAGCCACGGCGACCGTGTACTGGCCCCCGGTGGTGGAGGATTTCTGGGGCCTCGATATCTTCGCGCGCCGGACGATGGTCTACGCCATCCGGAGTCGCCGGGCTGGAGGAACCGGGCTGTTGGACGAAGTGCGTCAGGCCGTGTTATCGGTACACTCGACACTGCCGCTGGCCAACGTCCAGACCCTCAGAGACATCTACGATCGTTCCATGGCATCGACCTCGTTCACGATGGTCATGCTCGCCATCGCCGCCGCCGTCGCGCTCCTCATCGGCGCAGCGGGCATCTACGCTGTGATTTCTTACATAGTCTCGCAACGCACTCGCGAGATCGGTGTGCGGATCGCTCTCGGTGCCAGACAACTCGACGTGAGCCGCATGGTGCTGAAGTACGGCCTCTCCCTCACGGGCATCGGTCTGGCGGTTGGGTTGATTGCAGCGGTCGGACTCACCCGGTTGATGTCCGCCTTGTTGTTCGGCGTCAAGCCCGTGGATCCAGTGACCTACGGTCTCGTCTCCATCGGGCTCACTGCAATCGCGCTGCTGGCCAGTTACCTGGCGTCGCGGCGGGCGGCGCGTGTGGATCCAAATCAGGCACTGCGGATTGAGTGAGCGGCCCGAAAGGCCAGGATCCGTATAATCGGGGCCGTCGGATTCGCGTTGGAGCGCCGCGAGCGCTGGTCTTCCCTTCCCGCCACCTTTGCCGCTGGCTCAGCGGCGCCCTACGTTGGGCTGCACTCCTCGTGCCGTTATCTCGATGGGCAGAAGCAGGCCCGAAGTCGGTTCCAGGCGGCGTCTATGCTGTTGGCGGAGCCGAGAGCGGAGAATTCTGCCATTAGGCCTGACGCCCACACGGGCTCGAGGGACCCAGCCGCAGTCGGAGGCCAACGATGCGCAAACTTGCAGTGCCGGCCAGAGCCATCACGTCTTTCTCGCTTCTCGTCGGTCTGAGCATCTCATGCTCGGGTGAGGGTAACCAGACTCAGGCGACCGACGCTCCTGCGATCTTCGACCCGCGCTTCCAGGACATCCGTGATCTTGTAGTCCAGGAAGTGGCCGACGGGAACTCCCTTCACTTGCAATAGCGGTCGCACACAAGGGGGAAGTTGTCGCCGTCTCCAGCCCTGCCCTACCCCGCTTCACGACGCGAGCTTAGCTTTCTTCTGACTTGCGCGTCACGGAGGGCTATGAGAGCGTGCCCAAGGTCTCAGAATTCTTCGGGATATCGATCTACGTGTACTATCGTGACCACGGACCTCCGCATTTCCACGCCCTGTACGGCGGTGACGAGGTGTTGGTGTCCATCGAGGATCTCTCGGTGCTCGAAGGGAAGCTGAGCCCTCGGGCAATGGGACTCGTGACGGAGTGGGCGACGTTGCATCAAGACGAATTGAGGATCGTGTGGGGCCAGGCAAAGGACCACGAACCGCTCAGCAAGATCGAACCCCTTCGGTAGGAAGGCGAAATGCAGTATCGCATCAAAGCAGCTGAAGCTCGACCGGGCTACCGACTCTGGATCCGCTTTGAGGACGGAGTCGAGGGGCAAGTAGACCTGTCCGACCTCGTCGGAGAGGGTGTGTTCAGACTGTGGGAAGACCCGCGAGAGTTCGAGAAGGTCCACGTCGACGAAGAGAGCGGCACCGTCACATGGCCAGGCGGCATCGATCTGGCACCGGACGCCCTCTATCGCGATATAGCCGGAGTCAAGACGCCTTAGCGGTCTGCTGTCGTTGGCATCACGTTCGATTCACTGGCCCCTGTCACTGCCTGTGACACTGAAGCGCTGCCAACAGAGTCTTTGACACAGAAACGGCCCCGATGACAACGCAAGCGGGGCCTTATTTCTTCCCAGAATCGGGGCGCCCGGATTCGAACCGGGGACCTCCTGCTCCCAAAGCAGGCGCGCTACCGGGCTGCGCCACGCCCCGTCGACGTCTGCGGCAAGCTGTGCCTACAACCCATCCAACAAAGCTCTACCCAGTGACCCCTACCCGCAAGAGGTTTCCAGCACCTCAGGCTCGATCGGCTCCCCCGCCAGCTGGTGGTCGATGCGCAAGACTTGAGCGATGCGGAGTAGCCGCTTGGGACGGTTCATGACTGGCCAGCCGGGCGGCCGAGAAGCTGACCGCTGGACCACTCCGTAGGGGTCTGCTGCGAGATTCGATGCCGCCGCGCGGTTAGCAACGCCGCGGCACGCCTAGACACCGATCACGTGAAGGCCTGAGGCCCGCGCAGCGATGGCGAGGATCTGATCGTGGGTCGCCATGACCAGCTCCTCCCCGCGCACTTCGCGCCAGAGCAGCGCGGTGGACAGGTGGATCGCGTCCAGAGTCCCGAGAGGCGTAGGAAGTGGCTGACCCGCCCGTCTGAGAACCGCAGCGGTTGGCTCGACCATGACCATCTCCTCCGTGAGCCGGAAAACCACCTCGCGGCGGAGGGCGAGATCCTCATCCGATATGCCCGTGCGCAGGCGGAGGCGGTCGAGCGTCCTCAGGCACTCCACCTCCACCAGCGCGCTGCCGATCCCGGTCTCGATGGATGTCCATTCCTTCAGGCGGTTCGGCTGACCGAGAATCACACGCAGCAGCACCGACGAGTCGACGTACGCGATCACCGCTCGCCTTGCCTTTCCTGCAGCAGGAGATCCAGAACGTCCACGTCGAGCGGTAACGGCGGGGGCAGCGGCACATCGCGCAGAGACCTGGCGCGTCTCAGGGGCTCACGCACACGAAGCGGCTCCGATCCGCTATACGGGACCACGCGTGCGATGGGCGTGTCGCGATCCAGAATTGTGATAACGTGGCCACGGCGTACGCGTCGCAGATACTCACTGAGCCGGGCCTTGAGTTCGGCGATCCTGACGTCTGTCATGACCATATGATAGTCACATCTAGTCAGCCAAGCAAGCCTCCGGGCCACCACCCTTCCCCCCACATCCTGGCGACCCCGCCTCAACCAGCCAGCATCACCCGGATGCCGCGTGTGGCGCTGCGCCCCAGGCTGTGCTCGAGCGTCGTCCGCGCCACGCAGACCGCGTCGGGCGCAGTCGCAAACCACGGATGGCTCATGGCACAACAGCCAGGATGGCGGCAAGGCCAGGCCACACTCTGCAACTCGGTCATCGTGCGGGAAGTGATCGTCAGCTTGGACCAGCTACTCGGCCTTCTTCTCCTTCCGCCTCTTCATCAGCTCGTCCACCCGCTTGTTCACCTCCTCGAGCCCCTCGCTCATCGTCTCGCGGAGCTCGTCGAGCAGGTCGGCGGACGCATCGCGCGTAGCCCGCACCGTCTGCTTGGCGGCCGCCTTCGTGCTGGGTTGCTTCGCTTCCTCGCGCACCGAATCGACCGCCCGGTCCATCCGCTCGCCCAGCTCGCGCAGCCGGTCGGCCAACTTGCGGGTCTCCTCCTCGGTCACCTCGTCGGTGGTCCAGCCCTCGCGGAAAGCGCTACCCAGCCGCTCGCCCAGGTCCTTGACCTGCTTGCCGACCTCCTTCCAACGCTGCGCCACATCGCGCCATGTCCGTTCCTCGTCGGCCGGCTGTTCCGTTGGCATCGGCAGCTTCTCGTCCATTCTTGTCGCTCCTTCTCAGTGCTCCTTAGTCATGTCGCGATCATGCCGCGTTCACGTAGCCACCATCCTATCAGGTTAGCGATCAGTTGGCGATCATGTGCCATCCTGGATGGCAGCGCGTGATCACGCAGCTATCATGTGGCTATCATGTAGCTATCATGTAGTAATCATGTGGCGATCGCGACAGCGCACAGACTCCTCTTAGCCAGTGATCCCTCACACCCCAACCCCTCACCTCACTACTCATCTCGAGCCGCGCGAGTTTCGCGCTGCAGCACCTCGAGCAGCCAATCGCGTGCGGCGCGCATCGCCTGACCGCGGTGGCTGATCTCGTTTTTCTGCTCGAGCGTCAGCTCGGCGGTAGTGCAGCCGCGCTCCGGCAGGTAGAAGAGCGGGTCGTAGCCGAAGCCGCCTTCACCGCGTAGCTCTCTCAAGATAACCCCGTCCACTCGTCCGCCGAAAACACGCGACTCGTCCTCCAGCACCACGGCCACGGCGCAGTAGAAGTGAGCGGCACGCTGATCGTCGGGCACGTCGCGCAGCCGCCGCAACAGGTGAAGGTTGTTGGCGCGGTCGACCCCGTAACCCGCCTGCATCTCGGGCGGCGCATATCGCTTGCTGCGCGGGCCCGGCTCACCGCCCAGGGCATCCACGCGGATCCCCGAGTCCTCGGCCATCATCGGCAGACCGGTGCGGTCGTGGAAGTACTGCGCCTTGGCGAGCGCATTGCGGGCGAAGCTGGGGTAGCCTTCCAGCTTCTCCTCCTCCGGCTTCCTCTCGACGCCCAGCTCGGCAAGGCTGACCAGGCGGATCGGCGTATCGCGGAAGATGGGCTCGATCTCGCGGAGCTTGGCCGGATTGCGCGTGGCGATGGCCAGCTTCACGAGTCCGCCTTCAAGGCTCCGCGCTGCATCACGAACAGCTGACGCGTGCCGAGCTGGGCCAGAACGAGCAGCGCGTCCAGCGTATCGCGCGCGAACGGCGCACCCTCGGCCGTGCCCTGCACCTCGACGATGCCTCCGTCCTCGAGAGCGGCGAAGTTCATGTCGACCTCGGCGCGCACGTCCTCCGCGTAGTCGAGATCGAGGCAGGGCTCGCCGTCCACGACCCCCACGCTCACCGCCGCCACTAGCTGGCGAACCGGGTTGCCAGGAAGTGCCCCGACCGCTACCAGGCGCGCGCCCGCCTGCCAGAGCGCGAGGCAGCCACCGGTGATGGCGGCGGTGCGGGTGCCGCCGTCGGCGCTCAACACGTCGCAGTCCACGATCAGGGTGCGCGGGCCCAGCGCCTCGAGGTCGCTGGCGGCACGCAGCGCACGGCCGATGAGGCGCTGGATCTCCTGTGTGCGGGAACGCGGACCCGAACGCTCGCGCGGTGTCCGCTGCATGGTCGAGCGAGGGAGCATGGCGTACTCGGCGGTGACCCAGCCACCGGAACCCTCGCGCCAGGGCGGCGCGCCCTCTTGCAGCGTGGCGGTGCAGAGTACTCGGGTGTCACCCACAGTGATGAGACAGGAGCCCTCCGCACGCGGCGCCGCGCCCAGCTCGAGCCTCACGGCGCGCAGCTCATCCGGACGCCGACCGGACACTCGCCTCCCGCTCATGACGTGCCTCGCGCCGCGCGGGCCGCCCGCTCGAGCAGCGCCGTGGTAGAGCGGCCTGCGAGCAGCGGCAGGATGACGAGCTGGCCACCGACGGACTCCAGCGTCGCCAGCTCCACGAGACCTTCCGGCTTATAGTCGCCGCCCTTCACCCAGACGTCGGGTTTCAACGCAGCGATGAGCTCCGTGGGCGTGTCCTCCCTGAAAATCACTACCGCGTCCACAGTCTCGAGCGCCGCCAGGCAGATGGCCCGGTCGAGCTCGGGCTGCAGCGGCCGGCCCGGGCCCTTCAAACGGCGGACCGACTCGTCGCTGTTCACTCCGACCACCAGGCGGTCGCCCAGCGCGCGAGCCTGTATGAGGATTTCCACGTGACCGCGGTGCAGGATATCGAAGCAGCCGTTCGTGAAGATCAGACGGAAGTCGCGCTCCGGTCCGAACTGGCGGGACGCCGCATCCCAATCGAGGATCTTGCAGCTCAGCACGTCCGGCAGCTTCTCGTCAGCGCTCATCGATCACCTCATGGCATCCCGAAATGCGGCGAGGATCGCCAGCGGGGGCCAGCAGCTCGTGTGCCACGCCTATCCCGCGCTCCTCCGCATTCTCGCGTGGGGCGTGCCCGTGTGCCCGGACCATCCGTATGACCTGCGAGGCCGTCAGGGCGATCCCCCTCCCGTTGGACTGGCGGGCTCCGCCATCGCCGTCTCGGCGAGCTGCTCGCGTTGGCGGGCCCGCTGGAAGATCAACTTAAGGAGCGGGGGCGTGATGAAGGTCGAGATCATCACCATGATGAGGATGGCGCTGAACACGGCCTCGGATAGCAGGCCGCCGCGTCGACCGATGTCGGCGAAGATGAGGCCGACCTCGCCCCGCGGGATCATCCCGACTCCCACGGCAAGCTGATTCATCTTCTCCCAGGGCACCGAGAAGCCCGATACGATCTTGCCGACGATGGCGATGACGGTGAGGATGCCGCCGATCACCAGGACGCCCGTGTTGAAGTCCTCGGTCCACGGCAAGAAGAGCCGCACGTTCACGGCCGCGCCCACGGAGACGAAGAAGATGGGGGTGAAGACGTCGGCGACCGGCTCGATCCGCTCGACGACCAGGTCGAACTGGTTGGTGGACGAGAGGATGATACCGGCGGCGAAGCTGCCGATGATCATCGCCGAGTCAGACAGATCTGCCAGCGCGGCGAGCAGCACGGCGAAGCAGAACGCCGAGACCAGAAGGATACCACGGACGCGCAGGCGATCGACGAAGTCGAACAGGTGAGGTCCGACGTAGTTGCCGATGATCACGGCTGCCACGAGGAAACCAACGGCTTTCAGCAGTGCCCAGCTGATGGCGCCGAACGTTACCGAGGTGCCGGCGGCCAAACCGACAACGATGGCGAGCATGACCAAACCGAGCACGTCGTCGATGACCGCGGCGCCAATGATCGTGCGCGCCTCCCTGCTGCGCATCTGATCGAGGTCGGTGAGCACGCGGGCCGTGATGCCGACCGAGGTGGCCGTGAGTGTCGCGCCGACGAAGACGGCGACTTTAGCGAGGCTGACACCGGGTGGGTGAGCGCCGAGGGCCGGGTCGCTGAAGTACCAGTAGCCGGCGCCCAGAAAGAACGGGGCAGTCACGCCCACGAACGCGACCACGGTCGCCGCCGGTCCGACCCGGAACATCTCCTTGAGGTCGGTCTCCAGACCCACCTCGAACAGCAGGATCACCACACCCACCTCGGCAAGCAGGTGGACGGTCTCGGCCATCGGGTCGCCAGCCGCGGTGGGCACGATGCCGAGCACACTGCCGCCCAGGATCACGCCACCCACCAGCTCGCCCAGCACCGCCGGTTGCCCGATTCGCTCCGCGATCTCGCCGCCGAACTTCCCGACCAGCAGGATCGCGATGAGGATCAGAAAGAAGCGGGCCGTGGTGTGGGGCTGACCGTGTGCCGGCGTGCTTTCGGCGTGCTCCTGCGCTGCCGCGCTTTCTGGCGACAGCTGAGTCGGGGCTGCAACGGCGGCGCTGGCGACAGCACCCGCATCGGCGACGGGCGCTGGCGACGCCCGGTAGCTGTTCAGGCCAACCAGGAACAGGCCTGCTACGGCCCAGAGCAGCAACCGTCGCCGGCGCGAGCGTGCGCCCACTCGCATCAGCGGCTCACCACTGAGACTGCGCACCGTCGATGATCTTCTGCACCAGGTTCTCGATCGCCAGCAGGCGACCTTCCTGCTCCGACCCGGAATCGGGCAGATACTCGCCGGTGGCCGAGAGCGATCCCGCGGACCAGAGGACCTGATCCTGGCTGACGTCGTAGATCTCGATCGAGATCGCGATGGTCACGCGCCTCTGGAAGATCACCGGGCCTCCGGGGTCGGGCTGGTAATTGGTGGCATCGTCTGCATAGCGGACGATCGTGCCGCGCAATACGGCGTCGGCGCTCGCCTCGGATGCCGGCCTCACGCCCAGTCGACCGGGTACGTCATCGATCAGCGCCTGTGTCAGTTCCTGAGTGAGCGTGAACTGGGTCGTCTGGTTGTCGAACGGCAAGATGGCGAGCGACTTGATGTGGCCGGGCAGGCCGCCGCCACCCGACAAGCTGTAGAGACAGCCGCTGACGAAGAGACTACAGAGAGTCGCGAGCGGCCACCCGGAATATGCGGCCTTCGAACGGTGCATGCTGGCGAATCTGCGTGACCTCGATCTTGACCTCATGGAACTCCCCCAAGTCGCGGAACCGGGCCTCAGCGGGCCAGACCCAGCGGTCCGCGGTTGCGGCGGCACCGCCGTTTAGCTTGAGATCGATCCGCTGGACGATATCGCCACCCACCTCGAGTTTCGCTTCCACGAGCCGGTCACTCTCGAACTCGAAGGCGACCGTCTCGCGTGCCGACAGCCAGTAGGCGAGCCGTAGACGCTCGCCGCGGCGCGTCCCCTGCGGCGCGATGCCCGCAGGCGGCCGGAACACGCCCAGCACGGTCCACATGAAGGTAGGTGGCGGTAGTTGGATCCGCTGCTCACCGACGTAGTAGACCCTGTCGCCGAGCAGCACCGCGCTCTGGACGCCCGACCAACCCGGCCCCAACAGATCCAGCCTGACGCTATCCGGCGGGTTGACCCGCACCGCGCCTTCGCCGGAGAACCGCCCCTCACGGCCGCGATAGCGCCACTTGAATGCGATGAGCTGAGGCTGGTCCGGCGTGCCTGCCGCCCGCAACCGCTCTGCCAGCGCCGCGGGCTGCGGGACGGGCACCGGGTCGGGCAGCCGCCGGGCACAGGCGGTGGCCGCCGCGGAGGCAAGTATGACGACGACGATGACGGCTCTCAAATTGCAGGCGAAGATACCCGGCACCACGGAAAGCGTCAAGCAAGCTCGGCCACAGGTGCGCTCTGCCTCAGAAGTTGAAGCCGAAGAAGAAGTCCACGTCCGTTCCGTAGAAATCCTCGAATGCGTAGGTCGGCAGGTCGCCCCACTTGAAGCGTCTGCCGATATCGAGTCTGAGCACGAGCGGGAAGATGATCGGCATGCGCAGACCCAGCCCGTAGCTGCCCCAAACGCCCTGCGGCGAGCGGTTTTCCAGCCAGATCTCACCCGCATCCACGAACAGGCCGCCCTGAATGCCCGGGAATCTGACGGTCCCGAAGGGGAACGCGAGGGCAATCCCATGCAAGATGGGGAATCGCCACTCGGTGTTGACCATCCAGACCCGGCTGCCGACGAAGCCGAGAAACGGATAGAGCCGCAGCGTATAGGGGCCCCCGATAGCGATACGTTCCGGGATGGCGCCGTCGCTGTAGTAGCCGAACAGGCGGACGGCAAGCGCACTCAGCAGCGAAGTGCGGAAGTAGCGCCGGAAGTCGAGAACGAACTGGTAGTTCTCAGCTCGGGCCGCCGTCAGGTCGGTAACCAGGCCTGCAGTCAGATTCCAGCGCATCCCATCGATCGGCCCGGTGGGCAACCAGAGCGTGTTGTCCTTGACGTACGAGACGAGATTGGTCGTTATCAGACCCTTGCGGGTCCGTGAGAGTTCGTCCTCGAAGGCCAAGGCGGGTTCGAAGCGAAGGAAGGTCTCCGTGTCCACACGATCCGAGTACTCGAGTGACGTCTGGACCTCCAGGCGGCGGAACTTGGAGAACGGATAGCTGGCCACGAAGAAACCGCCGTACGTCTTCTCTCGGAACGCGGCCGTGTATGATCGATCGACGAAGCGGCCGTCGTATCGGAAAGCTCCGACGCCCCAGTTCACGCGGTGAGCGAGGTTCAGGTAGATGACCTGCCCCGTGAACGCGTCGAAGATGTTGTTCAGGCCGCCGAAGTTCTGCGTGACGACTGCCAAGTACAGGAAATGGTTGCCCAGCATGTCGCTGGCCAGGAACTGCGCGCCCCCGGCGGAGCCGAAGCCCGGCGCGAACGCCGCCTCGCCCGCCGCGATATCGAGGTCGAACCTCGTCTTGTACGGTCTGGACGCAGCGGCCGCGACGGCCGGATGGTCCACGCCGTCCCATGGCCATCCCTGCTGCACGTCCGGCGGCGGAAAGAACGCAGACGCCAGCTGGGCATCCGGTTCGCCAGCGGAGAAGCTCACACTCTTGAAATAGGCGTTGAACGTGCCTTTCTCGTAGCCGCTGAACACCAGCCCACTGGCATCGGGCAGCCAGTCCGCGTCGAAGCATCCGCCCGTGTAGCTGGTCAACCGACCGCCCCGCCCTTCACGATCGACCAGATAGAGGTCGTAGTTGCCCTCGCGATCCGAGCTGAAGACGATCCATTCGCCATCAGGCGACCAGCGCGGACCGATGTCTTTCCACGGCCCATAGGTCAGATAGCGAACCTCCGCACTCTCCACATCATAGAGGAAGAGGTTCTGGTGGCCCTGCGACCCGGAACTGGTCCGATCGGACGAGAAAACGATGTAGCGGCCGTCGGGCGACCAGTCGGGATCGCTCTCCAGATAGTGATCCTGTGTTGCCGGATAGTGCTCCTGCGAATCGAAGTCGAGGATGTAGAGATCTGAGGGCCCGTGCACGCTCAGCGCGGTGAACACCACCTTCCGCCCGTCCGGCGACCAGGCGGGTGAGGAGAGCGCCAGCAGCTCGGGGAACTGATAGCGCCCCACGATCCTTCCCTGCTCGAGATCCCAGATATGGATCGCGTCTTGCTCCAGGTACTTCGACACGAAGACGAGCTGACCCTCCGAGGAGACATCCAGTCGCGAGCTGAAGAAGTGGAGCGACTCGAACTGCTCCGAGCGATCGCCCTGAACCACCGGCTCAACGTCGTCATCGCCGCCGTCGAGCGGCATACGGTAGATCGTCGTGTAGCCGGTACGGGGCGACATGAACAGGACCTCGGCTGGCGCCCCGTCACCGTTGCTGTGGACAGCAGGCTTGAAAATCGGCACCGCGTCCCTGAGCAGCGGTCGAGCGTCAACTGCTATGGGCGAGCGGTCGGCATAGAGCGGGAAGTACCTGTGTTCCAGCTCGTAGCGCCACTCGCGATCGAGGTCCTCCAGCGAGATGCCGTACACGGCCTCGAACGCCTCGTCGAAGTTGGAGTGCTTCCAGAGGCTCTCGTACAGATCGGCTACTCTGCCGTAACCGAACCGCTCACCCAGGTACTGGTGGATCTGACCACCCAGCGGGTAGGCGAGGAAGCCGCGATGATAGGTGAGCGACTGGAGTGGCGGCAGTGTCCCGTTCAGTACCATGTCGCGAATGAACATCTCGTCGTCCGAGTCCTGCTCCGAGCTCCAGCGCTCGGCGAGTCCTTCCGACCACCAGAGCGGGACGGGCAGCACCCGGTAACGCGGATACTGATTGAGCACACGCGTGAGCTTCGAGAGCTGGAAGAAATGGACGAGCTCGTGGCGAAGCGTGTGCTGAAAATCCTTGTAACTGCCGTTGAACGGCAGGGCGATACGGCGTTTCAGGTACTCGGTGAAGCCAGCTACCCCTTCCGGCAGAAAGCCTGGATACACGTTCGTCTGCTGGAAGTGCTGATGCGACGAGTAGATGATCAGCGGAACGCGTTCGAAAGGTCGATGCCGGAAGAACGCGGTCAGCGAGTCGAAGCTCTCCTCCGCGTAGCTGAGCGCGATCTGTGCAAGCCTCTCCTCCTCCGGGTAGTAGTAGACGTCCACGTGCGGCCCGGACAGGATCTGCCAGCTGAAGGAAGTATACTGGACCTTGTTCTTCCCGAAGGGGACGTACTGGGCCGCCAGTGGCGCGGCCGCAGCCACGAGGCTCAACCAGGCGAGGGCGAAGGCGGCCACGCACCGCGAGGCGCGGACTCGCCGGCCTGGCCCGCCTGCCGATCGGGGCAGCGTGAAGGCTGTCATTCTACACCCGTATTAAGACCAGGCACTGCGTCGATTGTTCCCTCCAGGGAGGCCGCGGAGCGCGCCCGCCGCAATGTCTCGAGCAGAGCGGCCGGCAGCTTGCAGGCTGATCTGGCGGAGTCGAGACAGATGAGGTCGGTCTCTACCTCGGCCAGTGTCCCGCGCCCGTCGGTGTGCTCGACCACATACGAGAAGGTAACGCTCCGGCTCCGCAGCCGCCTGAGCAGCGTGCGGACGCGGAGGAGATCGTCGTAGCGCGCCGCGCGGCGCAGGCGCAGCCGCGCAGCGGAGACGGCCAGGAAGACACCCTGGCGCTCGAGCTCCGCGTAACTGGCGCCGAGCCGCCGCAGGAGGTCGGTCCGCCCCATCTCGCACCAGATCAGGTAGTTCGCGTGGTGGACGACCCCCATCTGGTCGGTCTCGGCGTAGCGGACCCGAAACTCCAGAACGCTCTCGATCATACCACCTCCGGCATCAGACCGCCCAGCGGGCCGTCTCGGTTCTCTAGACAGATTAGGGCCTCCAGCGGGCCCGGTCAAAAGTCGCGCACGCTTGTGCGGGCCCGCTAGCCGTCTATAATGCGCCAGCGATGGCCAGACCCGCCGTGATCGTATCCGACCTGCACCTGGGCGCCGTGCCCGAGGCCGTGCCGCGAGCGTTCATCCGCTTCCTGCGGCGTTGGCACGGCCAGGCCGACTCTCTGCTCATCAACGGCGACCTGTTCGACTTCTGGTTCGAGTACCGAACCGTCGTGCTCAGCCAGCACTTCCCTGTGCTACGCGCACTGGCCGAGCTGCGGGAATCGGGTGTGCGGCTGATCCTGGTGGGCGGTAACCACGATGCCTGGGGCGGCACGTTCCTCGAGCGGCAGATCGGGGTCGAGTTAATGGAGGGGCCCGTCGAGTTGGAGCTGGCAGGCCGGCGCGCCCTGGTGGCGCACGGTGATGGCCTGGGCCCAGGCGAACACGGGTACAAGATCCTGCGCCGTACCCTGCGTAGCGGTCCGATGCGCCGGGCTATACGCTTACTTCACCCCGACCTGGCCGACCGGATCGTCCGGCACGTCTCGCAGACGGGCAAGCGAAGTGCCGACGACGATGCGCGGTCTCTGGAGGTCGCAGAGCGGCTGGAGCGATACGCGGTCAAGCTGCTGGAAGAACGTGCCGACCTCGATCTCGTCGTCTTCGCTCATTGTCACATCCCCCAGGTCAGAGCCGTTGGCAGTCGCGGCTACTACGTGAACTCGGGGGATTGGATAAAGCACCGCACGTACACACTGGTGACCGAAAAGGCGATCGAGCAGTGCGAGTGGGACGAGTCGAGGGAGACGAACGCTGCCGGCTAAGCCACGCCTAGGGTCCAAAGGGGATCTTCCAACCCACCTGAAACGCCACGTCCTCCGGGCGTAGACCGGTCCGCTCCTCGAACCCGAACAGGTGCACTGAGACCCAGCCATCAGCGGCGCTGAAGAACGCCCAGAAAACCGCCAGCGCGATCCAGTCCTCACGCTGCTGCCGCCGTGACGAAACCACGCTGGATGTCTCCGGGTCGGGCTCGCTGCGCTCGGCATGGGACAAGCGGATCTGCGTACGCACCACCATGAACAGGCTGAAGGTCTCGGCCAGGAAGTAGAAGGCGCCCCGCGCCTCCGCTCCCAGCTCGGCCTGAGCCCACCCGGGGATCACCAGCGAGCGCAGGAAAGCACCGCCCGGCGTGAGGGGGGGCGGCGTGAACACGGTGTCCGCCTGTTCACTGGCCGCTGGCGCCGCCGGCTGCTGGGCCGGCAGCCTGGCGGGCGCGCCCAGCAGGCCAAGGGCCAGGGCCAAGGGAACGGCACGCGACGTCATGTGATCATCTGCAGGCGTTGCGGCTGCAGCTCGATCTCCAGGGAACCCCCTTCTGGCAGCTCGCGATATTCACCGTCCAAGTGATACTGCAGGCGCGACTCCGATTCAACCGTCAGTATCGCCGCTCGCCACTTATGTACCATCGGGAGGCGGCCGTGCGTTCCCCGGCGCACGGCCCAGACGTAGCGCAAGAACTCCCAGAAGCTCACCGGGTCGATGCGGTAGACGTCGAGGAGGCCGTCATCGAGGCGCGCCTCGGGGGCCAGCCGGAAGCCGCCGCCCTCAGAGCTGCCGTTCATCGCCGCCGTCAACAGCGCCCTGCCCTCCCATTCGCCGCCGGGCCAGGTGCACCGGTAGACCTGCGGGCGATAGTACAGCATCGTACGGACCACGCAGGCGAAGTAGCCGGGCACTTGGAAGCGATGACTCGCGCGGTGCCGGACGACCTCGGCATCGAAGCCCACGCCGAGGACGTTGACGAAATATTCCACACCGTTGACCCGGGCCACGTCGATGGCATGTAGCTGCGGGTCCGCCAGGGCATCTACGGCCTGCTCGAGCCCGCGCCCCACCCGGCCCAACGCCCTAGCGAAATCGTTGCCCGTGCCCAGTGGTATGTGTCCCATCACGGCGTCGCGGCGCCCTGCAGCCAGCACACCGTTCAGCACGGCATGGGCGGTCCCGTCGCCACCGGCTGAGACCACTACATGCCCGGCCCGCGCGGCGGTCTCCGCCGCCGCACGTCCCTCGTCCTCCGTCTCGGTGTCAATGACCCTGAACTCGAGCTCGCGCTCGCGCAGCGCCTCCTCCAAGCCAGCGTGGCGCAGAGCACGCGCCGCCAGGGCTCGCTTGTTGAAGAGGACGACGAATGTCCGTCCGTGAAGGTTGCGCGTACTTGGCACCACTAGGCGGTTGGTCCTAGCCTCCCTGCAACTCCATCGCCAGCAGCTCCGCCGGGCCAATGACCCGTTCCGCCAGCGACCCACCGAGCGCATCCGCCTGCTTGTAACGGTGTGTCGCCAGAACCCAGGAGTAGCGCTTCAGATGTTCCAGCAGCTTGGGTTCCTTGGATCCGGCAAGCAGCAAGGGCTGAACGGGAACGGACGGCAGCTCGGAGACCAGAGCACGTAGCTCCCGCTGCGCGCTGCTCGCATCCGTGGCCTCGAGGACGATGAAGCGCGCCATGCGAGCGATCGTCGCCAGGCTCTCCCCAAGCTCGCCGCTCGTCAGCGGCCCCAGATCGAACGAGACCGGCAAGTAGTCACGCTGGCGAAGTACCTCTCGGATCACATCCACGGCGGGTTCCGTCTCCACCGAGAAGCAGCCGAGGATCAAGACGATGTTCGAGGTGACCTTGCCGAACACGTGGCGTAGCGCCGGGCTGTGCAGCAGCAGGTGCATCAGCTGCGCCACAGCGAGATCGTCGACGATGACCGCGGGCTCCGCCAGGTCGGTTATCCTGAGGTCGCGCTGCTTCGCGCCTTCAAGTTCCAGATCCCAGGCCGACAGCGCGTAGACCGTGCAGCCCGTCAGCTTCGCCTGCTTGAGGTTCGTGCGCACCAGGCGAGCCCGGCTCAGATCCGCACCGCTGAGGTTCGCCTCACTGAGATCCGCCTCTTCCAGGTTGGTGGCCGTCAGGTCGCTGCCGGCCAGCTTGGCCTTGTGAAGCTTCGCCCCCTGCAGATCGGCCTGATTCAGCACCGCGCTCCCCAGGTTGGCGCCGCTGAGGTTTGCCTGCTTGAACCGGACGCCTCCCGCGAACGTGTTGCGCAGATCCGCCCCGCTGAGATCCGCCTGCGAGTAATCCGTATCGGCGTGAGCCGCACCTCGGAGGTCGGCCCCGCGCAGGTCCGCGTTCTGAAACGTCGTGTGTAGCAAGCTCGCGCCCGTGAGGTCGGCGGCGCGGAGATCAGCCTCGTACAGAAGGCTGTGGTCTAGGTCGGCCCCGGCGAGCTTCGCGCCCCGTAGCTTGGCTCGGTGCAGCTCGGCTCGGCTGAGGACCGCCCCACTGAGGTCCGCCTCGCTGAGGTCCGCGTTACCGAGAATGGCCCGATAGAGGACCGCGCCCTCCAGCACCGCCTTGCTGAGGTCGGCCCCGAGCAGGAGCGCCCGGTGAAGCTTGATGCCCGGCAGCTTCGCACCCTGCAAGCGCGCCCCAATCAGGTCCGGCACAGCTGCAGGATCCCTGTCCCGCCACGCGTTCCACGCCGGCACCCCCTGCCTGAGAACCTGAAGATGCTGCTCGTTGGCCATCGAGCCCAATCCTTGGGGTTCAGCGAGACCCCTCCACCCTGCTTCAGCTCTGCACACCTGACTCGACAAGCTGGCAGGGCGGCTCGGCGGGGAAAAGGCCTGGGTAGTGTATCAGACACGGCTTCCTGCGTCGCAGCCAATCTGTGGACAAGCCATTGGACGACACAAGTGGGGACTGGTCCGCCTAGGTTCTGGATGGAATCCTACCGGCGTGCGGGGATGGAATGGAGCGTTCCGCCAGCGGGTGAGCCGAGTGTCAAGTCGACGCGCGCGCCTGCACTTCGTCGGGCCAGATCGCCGGCTCGTCGACGCAGGGTTCACAACCGCTGAAGCCCAGTCTATCGTTGTGGCAGGAGCGACGTAGGATGGCGCACTGGGGCAGACAACTCGTGGCAGCAAGGTGCCGGCTCGCCGTGGCCCTGCTAACCCTCGCCCTGGCAGCCTGCGACGGCACGGGCGGGCCAGTAGACAAACGCGAGGGCGAAGGCGTACTGGGGGAATGGGTGCGGTCCGGTGGCTACAACCGCACCTACGTGCTGCACCTGCCTCCCTCGTATGAGCACGGCGAGCCCGCTCCGCTGCTCATCCTCTTTCATGGCGCGGGCGACAGCGGCGCCGGATTCCGGGCGACCGTGGCGATGGACAGACCGGCGGATGACGCGGGGTTCATCACGGTCTACCCGGATGGTCTAGACGGAGTGTGGTCTGCGGACGACCTCCACTTCGTGCGCACGCTGATCGTGCACTTGTCGGAAGGCTTGTCCATCGACCCACAGCGTATGTACGTCGCCGGGTTCTCCAGCGGCGCGCTCCTCTGCCATTACCTGGCCTGTGCAATGAGCACGGAGCTAGCCGGCGTAGCCAGCGTCGGCGCGACGATGAAACTGAGCATCGCCTCCAACTGCAGACCGGTCCTTGGCGTGCCGATCATTTTCATCCACGGCACGGCTGACCCCGGCTTCCCGTGGGACGGCGCGTCGACCGGTGACGACGTCAACCTGTCAATGAGCCAGACGATCTCGACCTGGACTTCGCTGAACCAGTGCCCGAATGATCCGATCGTCCAGACGCTGCCCGACAGCGTTGCGGACGGCACGCACGTACAGATCGATCTCTACGAGTTGTGCCGTGATGGCTCGGAGGTCGTGCTCTACAGCGTGTACGGCGGCGGGCACACGTGGCCGGGCTCGCCGCTCAAGTGGCCCGAGTGGGCCGGTGCGGTGAGCCGCGAGATCAACGCTGGCCAAGAGATCATCGAGTTCTTCCAGCGACACCCTGGCGGCGAATAGCCACCCACCCTCGCGGGAAAGCCGGGAGGTGGGCTACGATGTTGGGACTGCCAGCTCTTTCTGGATGCGGGTCGCGAGTCGGCGGGCCAGCCGCACTTCCCTCTCCCCCAAGGGCAGCCAGTCGCCAGCGCCAACCCTACGCGGCACGATCGTCACGCGCGTGCTGTCCCGGACCTGCACGGCAGTAACGACAAAGGCCACCCGCTCGACAAACGAGAATACCTCACCTGCGACAGGATGCGGGCCCATCTCGTAGACCCGTGTGTGCAGAGCGTAGACGTGCGAACGCCCCCGGGAAATGGAGAAGTGAGCCCACGTTTTCAGAGCCGATACCGATGCATCCAGCACCTGCGATGCCCGCATCGTTGACGTGAACCTCACAGTGGCGGCTTCTGGAGCGATCTGCGGACGTTTGGCGCAGGCGAGGGCGGCAAACAGAACGGCGGTACTGCAGAGGATACTACGTGTCCTCACCGTGCCCTCCTACAACTAGGAGGCGCCACTACAGCCTAATGATAAGGTTCAGAGCGTTGCCGTGGCCGGAAACGGGTTCTGTCCGTGGGAACCGGGGACAGGTGGTAGCAGGTTTACTGAACGACGGCGACGCCGTCACAGTGTGGATTGACACGGGAGCGAGTAATCCCGTACAGTCTTGCTGAGGAGGTGTTTTGGATGGTGCGCCACGCGGCGTTGGTCGGTGTTGCGTTGCTAACCATAGCGTGCGGCGGTCCGGCTTCGGGACCGTCACCTTCCAGAAATCTGATCACACTGGATGAGATCCAAGCCACCCCTAGCGCCAACGCGCGTCAGCTAGTCCACACGCTTCGACCCTTCTGGCTTACCGCCCGGGGACAATACTCCCCACAGCACGGTCGTGTTCTGCCCGTAGTCTACGTCGACAACGTGCGGATGGGCGAGATCAGCGCATTGGAATCGATACCGGTCGGGCAGATCCAAGAGATCCGCTACATATCAGGGACGGAGGCCACCACGCGCTGGGGTACCGGGGTCGCAGGTGGGGTGATCCACGTCATCACCAAGAAGTAGCTGCAGGCAGCAGGTGGTAGTCAATCCCTTCCGTTCGCTGGGCTAGCCCAGGTAGGTCCGCGCATACTCCAGGGCTCGTCAGGCCCCGTGATCCAGGCGTCGGGCGCCAGCCAGTCCGTCGTGACCCCGGCTTCCTCCATGGTGAAGGTCGTCGCCCAGTATGTCCCGGCCACAGCCGCCATGCCCGGCGGTGCCACGGTTCCGGGCCGTAGCACCTGGGATCTACGAGCACCCAGCGACCGTTGAAGTCGCCGACGAGGGCGGTGTACGTGTCGACGGCACTCCCTTCGCGGCAGGGGTACGCGTCACACGTCCACTCCGTGGCCAGATCCGTCGACAGATATGCGTACTTCCCTTCCCGATCTGACGCCCTACGCGCTGGGATAGAGCCTGGTGAGCACGAACTCGCGGTGTCCCAGGGCCTCGGCGCACGTGAGCCTGCCGTTGACGGTGCGGGCGACGATCTCCATGAGACGATCACCGGCTTCGTTGAGAGTCATCTCACGCCGCAACAGGCCGCTCACATCGAGGTCGATGTGCTCGCTCATGGTCCGCGCGGTGATCGGGTTGCCGGTCAGCTTGATCACCGGCTCGATTGGGTGGCCGACGATGTTGCCCTGACCGGTCGGGAACAGGTGGATGACGGCGCCGGCGGCCGCCATCAGGGTGATGCACTCGGCGGCGGCCGAGGAGGTGTCCATGAAGTTGAGTCCCGCCAGCCTGGGGGCTTCCGCCATACCGAGCACATCTATCACCGGCTTGGTGCCGGTCTTCTCGATGTTGCCGAGCGCCTTCTCCTCAATCGTGCTCAGGCCCCCGCGGATGTTGCCCTGGGTCGGTTGCGAACCGAACGGATCGACGCCCTTCGAGACAATCATCGACACATAGTCGTCGTAGACGCGTTGGAATCGGGCGCGCACCTCGTCGCTCGCACAGCGCTCGGCGATGAGCTGCTCGCCGCCGGTCAGCTCGGAGGTCTCGCCGAAGAACACGGTCCCGCCAGCGTCGACGACCGCGTCGACCACGCGACCGACCGTGGGGCACGAGGCCAACCCGGTGGTCGTATCTGACTCGCCGCACTTGATGCTGAGCCAGACCTCGCTCAGTTGGATCGGCTCCCGCTTCAGCTCCGAGGCGTTCTGGACGAACCGCTGCGCCACCTGGGCGGCCACCCGAATGGTGTTCAGGTCGCCGGAGCGCTCGATCGAGAAGCCCTCGACCGGCTTGCCCGAAGTGCGGATGCCCTTAACCACCCGCTCGGTCCAGTTGGGCTCGATGCCGATCACGATGGCGGCGGCGACGTTGGGGTTGGCCGCGCTGCCGATCAGCGTGCGGAAGTGCAGCTCGAGATCCTCGCCGAATTGCAAGCGGCCATAGGGATGAGGGATGGCTAGAGCATCCGGGATGAGCCGTGCCACCCCTTCCGCGGCAGCATTGGAGATGTCGTCGACCGGCAGAACGACGACGTGGTTGCGAATCCCTACGCGGCCGTTCTCGCGCCGGTAGCCTGTCAGCTGCATGATTGCCACGCCCTCCCTGTCACTCGTCGAACGACCAGCGCGCCGAGCGGATATTGTGCACGTGCACGTAGTCCCCGGCAGCGATCTCCTGTGTGGCCAGGCCGATCCTCACCCGGTACTCAGTGACCGCGCCGCCCGCGGGGATGTCGTTGACGGCGATCTTATGGCCGAGGGGGATGTCGCCGCGGGCCCCAAGGGTGACGGTCTCTTCCGTGTCCATGTACACACCCGTCACCTCTTCCCCGCGGCGGATGTCCTCGGTGGCCACACCGACGTCGTCGCCCTTGTTGTGTATCAGGAACTTATGCATAGCCATCTCCGTCTCCCGGGCGGTTGTTGGTCCCAGAGTCGATAAGTCTGGCTGATACATCGCGCAAGCGAAAGGCTCTAGCCTCGAGTGCGGAGTCACAGGGGAATGCGTCAGAAGTACCCCTCTGCGACGTACGTACGGGTGCAGCTTGGGTGGAGTCAGGCCTACTCGTGCTTCTCCAGCAGCGCCTGGAGGCGCACGTGCGAGCGGAGGGCATCCCAGCCAGGATCCGGGCGTAGCCGAGCGACCGACATATCTCCGGGCACCGACAACAAGGTCTCGATCTGATCGACCGCGGTCGATTCCCCACCCGACGCGTCACTCGGAGCGGAGGGTCACCACCGGGTCGATCCGCCAGGCGCGCCACGCCGGGATCAGACAGGCGAGCAGCGCGACGAGTACGAAGAAGAGGCTGATGGAGAGCAAGGTGACCGGGTCGGTTGCTTCGACCTGGAAAAGCAAGCTGCGGATCAGTCGACCTGCTCCGATCGCCGCGCCGATGCCGACGACCAGACCGAGCCCGACGAGGACGAAGCCCCGGCTCAGCACCATCCTGAACACATCGCTCCCCCTCGCGCCCATCGCCATGCGGATCCCGATCTCGCGGTTACGCTGCGCGACGTAGTAGGCCAGAACCCCGTAGAGCCCGAGCGCGGCGAGGAACAGTGCGATACCGGCGAATAACCCGAGTGCGCTCATCACCGTACGCGTGAACGAGACCGAGCGGGACAACACTTCGTCCATCGTCGCCACACCGGCCAGGGGGATATCGGGATCCAGCTCCCGCAGGGTCGCGCGCAGGGCGCCCACGATGGATCGCGGGTTGCCGGCCGTCCGGGCCGCGAGGCGCATGGTCGCCTCCGGCCATTGGGCGTACGGGATGTACATGACCATTGAGATATCGGCGGACAGGCTGGATACCTGCACGTCGCCGACCACGCCTACGACCTCGAATACCGCGGGCTCGTCGCCCGTGTCGATGGCCAACTGCCGGCCCAGCGGGCTCTGCTCCGGGAAGATCGTCCGCGCCATGGTTTCGCTGATGACGATGACGGCGCGCCCGCCCCCGGCATCGCTTGCCTGGACATCGCGGCCCGCCTGGATCGGGATGCGCATGGCCTCGAAGTAGCCGGGCATCACCATGCGCGCGAAGGCCAACCGCCACTCCGACGCGTCGGCCGGCGGATTCGCCGGATCCCAAACGGCGATGTTGCCACCCGGGTCCCGGATGGGAAGCCGGCTGATCAAGCCAACGCTCAGCACACCCGGAGTGGCACGCACGCGCTCCTGCAGTTCGCTGAAGAAGCGAAGCCGGCTCTCTTCGTCCTGGTACTTGGCACGCGGCACACCGATGTCGGCGGTGAGG
>Ga0209635_10000718_pt1 | contig 23519 bp, 20 predicted proteins | sample DeeMarSWOR230_32_FD_187463 | JGI IMG/M metagenome (GOLD analysis project Ga0209635, IMG submission 187463) | Marine sediment microbial communities from White Oak River estuary, North Carolina - WOR-2-30_32 (SPAdes) (version 2) | ecosystem: Environmental > Aquatic > Marine > Intertidal zone >...
ACATTATCCCTAAGCTAAAGATTTTTGGGTTTCTCTCAAAGTAACTGAGCAATTTCAATGCAATTCTTCTATGTAATCCATGTTTTTCTATGGCGGCAGCTAACATGAAAGCACCTATTAAGAAGAAAACTGCTTGGTTACCAAATGATGAAAAAACATCGGTTGCTGGCATTACACCCAGTAGCGGCTGAATAATCATTATGAGCAACCCAGAAACAGCCAAGGGTATGGGTTCAGTAATCCATAGGATGGCCCCCATTATTAAGATGCCTATCATAACCTGACCGCTGTGAGATAAACCTTCTTGACTAGGAAGAAAATAAAAAATAGCAACCACTAAGAATGCGACAATTATCAAAGAGATGTCTCTTTTAGAAACGGTAGGTACTTTTCCTTTTATAAATTTGTATTCTTCAGGTTCTTCTTTGCTGTGTTCATTCAATTTTTCCAACCCTGCTGCAAACTTGTTTTCAAGTAATTCGTTTTGCTCTTTTCGTCTTTCTCCTTTTTTAGACCTTTTATACCACTTGAGATCATATACATATTGTCGAAACTTACAGTTCCCGAGTATGACTTATTTTGTATAAAAAGATAAGGGAAAATAAGATGAAAGAAGGGTTCACCCTATTTTCCAGTTTTTTTATGTTTCTCTCGATATAAATATTTTATTTGGAAATCATCGAGAACTCAATAATAAAATGCTAATAAAAATCTTCATTATCAAAAAGATTTATATAGGAACGAACTATAAATAACTTATAACGGGGGTAAAATATGAAAAAAACCATAATAATAGGAATTGTTGCTATCTTAATCAGTAGTAGTCTTGGGGCAGTTGCTTTACCTGAAACTGAAAATAATGAATCTCAATTAGTTGAATCAATTTCTTTTTCAAATCCACAAATAATAGATAATGAAGATTATCTTACAATCCATCTCAATGAGGCAACTTCATATTTAATGAAACCTGGGCAGTATCAATTGCCAGCTGTTACTCGCGTTTTTAAGTTTCCATTCAAAACAAAGATCAATGATGTTACTGTTAGCTTTTCTGAGAAACATCAAATAACAGTATCAAAAAAGATATGTCTTGCTTCTGAACCAATTCCTGACGTATATGATAACATAAAATATTCAAAAGTCGTTGAAAATAGTGAAATATACCCATTAGGTTTGTATCCTGAAAAACAATATAGCTATAATGTTGCTGCAGGCAGAGATGGTGATAAACTTGTTAACTTTGTTTCTGTTAAAATAACTCCAATTCAATTCGATTCATCTGATAATAAGCTTTATTACGTAAATGGTGCAGAGATAAAAATCAACTATAAACTACCGGACAATCCAACCAAACTTGGCGATGAATATGATTTGATCATAATAACGAATTCAAGATTAGCCCGAGCAACTCAGTCTCTTGTTGATCACAAGAATAGTCATAATATCAGAACAAAGTTAGTTACCCTCGATGAAATCTATGACGGTACATACTTCCCAGTGGAAGGAAGAGATTGTGCCGAGGAAGTGAAGTATTTCATTAAAAACGCTTTTGACGAATGGGGAATTAAATATGCCCTTCTTGTAGGGGGGAGAAAAGGAGGTCTTCTTAAAGAAAAATGGTGGGTCCCTGTTCGCTATTCTAATCTGCATGACGGCAGTGACGAATATCGATTTCTTACTGATTTATACTTCTCTGATATTTATGACGATGGTGGTAATTTTTCATCTTGGGATACAAATGAAAACGGTATCTTTGGGGAATGGATAGGAATGGATAAAGACATTCTAGATATGTATCCTGAAGTTTACGTCGGTCGACTTGCATGCATAAACGCTCTCGAAGCAAAAATCATGGTTAACAAGATCATAGAATATGAAAACAATGCATATGGAACAGAATGGTTTAAAAGATTTGTAGGAGTCGCTGGTGACACATATCCAGCTCAGGGTGACCCATATTATGAAGGTGAGCTGGCAACAGAAGCTGCGTTTGGTTTTATAGAAAGCTCTGGGTTTGAGGCAACGTATTTATGGACATCAACCGGGACATTCACAGACAAATCAGACGTGATAAATGGCACTAATGACGGTTGTGGATTCCTACATTTCTCAGGACATGGTAGTCACTGGTCATGGGCGAACCATCCACCACATGATGAACATACTTGGATTCGTGGGCCAAATGCGTTTGACATGATGGACCTCAGTAATGGCGAAAAACAACCAATAGTTCTTGTTGGAGGATGTCACAATGCACAGTTCAATACCAGTCTTGCGAATTTTATCCTAGGCTTTATGCATGAAGGATTCAAGTATTTCAGTACTGAACCACCAGTTGGAAGTTTCTGGTACCGGGAATGGATCCCCAAATGTTGGGCTCAGTCAATGGCGAACCGGATGAACAAAGGCTGTATTGCAATAATGGCTAATTCTGGTTATGGCTATGGAATTTCTGGTGAGCAATGTTTGGAGGGAAGAGGTCGATTTATGGAACTTATGTTCTTCAAGAGTTATTCTGATGGTTACGAGAATCTTGGAGAAACACATGGAAATGACTTGGCTTATTATATGAATGAGTTTCCTCCAATGGATAATAACATCGATTGCAAAATTGTACAACAGTGGGTTCTTTTAGGAGATCCTAGCCTTATGATTGGTGGTTACGCTTAATAAAACTACTCTTTTTTATTATTTATATATTTATTATATAAAAATATAGAATATAGTTAAATTTAAATACCAGAAGTGAACATACTGTTAAAGGAGGGATAAATATGAAGAAAGTGCTTCTTGTACTTATTGTAGGAATTTTAGTCCTTAGTGGACTTGGGGCTGTCGCAACATCTGAAACAAAAATGTCAGAAGAAATTTTTGAAATAAAACAAACGCTATCTTTTAAAGAACCTATAATTGACGATATCGGTGAATATGTTACAGTAAATTTACCAGATTCATCTGCCAGACTGAGGCAGCCAGGTGCACCTGATCTGCCGATGAACGTTTTAGTGTATTATTTACCGTTTGGTGTCGAGAATGTAGAAGTTAAATTTACACCATTGGATATCTGTGAACAGGTTATCTCTAAAGATGTCATTCCAGCATCAGAGCCAGTTCCTTTGATATATGGAACAACTATAGAGTCAAAAATTGAGAAAGATAAAGAATTGTATTCAAGCATTTATCCAGATGTTTGGTATGGTGTCAGAGTAGGTTGTGGTTTAAATCCTGAAAACAATGTCCGATCTACTATTGTATCAGTTCAGGTATTTACACAATATTCTGGCACGGATCACAAACTATTTTCTATAAAAAATGCAGAATTAGAGATAACTTACAAAATGGGTAAAAATTCTGTTACGTCTGCAGATGAATATGATATGGTTGTAATTGCTCCAGAGGAGTTTTCGTTTGCATTGCAGAGACTAATTAAACATAAGGAAAAATTCGGAGTAAAAACGATACTACAGACAGTTGAAGACATTTATAATGAATACGACGGCTTTGATAAACCCGAAGAGATCAAGCTGTTTATTAAGGATGCCATTGAACAATGGAACATAACATATGTCTTGTTAGTTGGTGGTTTGAATAACTATGATGATGCTGAAGATCGAGATAATCGAAACGAAGGCACCACCTTTTGGCATGTTCCTGTAAGATATACTAATCTTTATGACGATGATTATCCAACAGTATATGATCCAGGTGCTATTAGTGATCACTACTATGCTGATGTCTATAAAGAAGGCAGCGTTTTTGAAGACTGGGATTCTAACGATGATGGTATCTTTGCGGCGTGGGACTGTCCTGGAAAAGCTGATGATGAGCTGGACTTATACCCAGATGTCTATGTGGGAAGATTAGCCTGCAGAAATAAATTCGAAGTTTTATACATGGTTCATAAAATTGTGATCTATGAGAAAATATCTGCTCGATCAGGATGGTTTAACAGAATGGTCTGTATAGCAGGAGATAGTTTTCCAGGCTACGGCGCTGAAGGAGAAAATACATGCAACGCTATGTTAGAATACATGACTGATTTCGATCCGGTAAAAGTCTATGCATCTAATCGAGATACTGGGGAAGGAAAAACTCCTACAAATACGAATATCACTCGCACAGCGATTTCGGGTAGCGGTTTTCTCAGCTTTGAGGGCCACGGCAATCCAGCTGTCTGGGCTACAAAATGGCCGGGTGGTAATGAATGGGTTGACAAATATGATTTATTCAATTTTACTAAGTGGTTTAATCTTCGAAGGCTACCAGTTTGTGTTGTCGGTGGTTGCCACAACAGCCAAATCAACGTAACGAGGAACAAAACCGAGAATGGTCCAGATATTGGGGGTTATTGGACTCATGGACTAGCCATTCCAGAGTGTTGGAGCTGGTGGATGACTAGAAAGATATTTGGAGGGTCTATTGCAACAATAGGAATGACCGCTCTTGGCTATGGGGTTGTAGGCCCCAGTGATCCTATTGGACTTGGCGCATATATGGATTTGCTTTTCTTCTGGGCCTATGGTGAAGAAGAAGAACATGTCCTGGGTGATGCATGTGGTGCTGCATTAACCAGATATGTATCTGAAATACCTACAGACCCTTTACATGACGAGAAGGTAGATACAAAAACGGTTCAATCGTGGCTACTTCTTGGTGATCCCAGTCTAATGATTGGTGGATATGAGTAATTAAATACTCCTCAACTTTTTCTTTTTTTATCTTATATTTTATATGTTGACTAAGATTCCTTCAGACTATATTTTATAGAAATTATTGTTTTTATCTTTGACTAGGGAACAAAGGAAATATTTAAATACACTTATAAAAATAAACATTAACTAAGAGATTCTGATGAAAAAAACGATATTCTCGCTCGTCTCAATAAGCATATTGATAGTTACAAGCATGTCTGTTTTGTCAATCGAGCAAGCAGATGTTGGAAAACAATCCTTATCATCTAGAGGTGAAATTATTGAAATGATTGAACAAATTGACGAAGAATTAGTCTTCTATTATCATGACAGACTTATGGATTTTCAACCTAGATATACTGGTACCATAACCTGTGAGCTAGCTGCATACTATATTTATCATGAATTCAAAGAAATGGGATTAGAGGTAGAATTTCACGAGTGGAAATATGCCGGTTTTCAAAGCAGAAATGTCATTGCTACTTTAGAAGGAACTGATCCTGCTAGTAACGCAGTTTTTATAATGTCCGCGCACTACGATACTGTTGAAGTTTCGCCAGGTGCCAATGATGATGGCTCTGGAGTAGCTGCAATTATGGCCGCTGCAAAAATAATGAGCCAATATTCCTTTAGTCATACAATACAATTCATTGCATTTTCAGGTGAAGAAGTAGGGACCTATGGAAGTTTCCTATATGCAAAGAAAGCATACAACAGGGGAGATAATATTGTCGCTGTTTTAAATGCTGATATGGTAGGATATGCAGATACTGTTGAAGGGGGCAAAATTATTAGATTTTTTCACCCAGAAAGATCAACATGGATTGCAGATTATGCCATAACTATTGGTGAAAAATATTTGGATTTAATAGATCTTTCAGTTGAGTCACTTCCAAATTATATGGGAGCCGACCATCAAGCATTTGTCTACTATGGTTACGATGGTGTATGGATTGCACACCATGATGGTTATCAGTGGGGACATTCACCAGAAGATACTCCAGACCACATTAATTGGACATATCAGGTTAAAGCTACAAAATTTCTGCTGGCCTGTATGGCTGAACTTGCATTAAAACCGATTGATGTCCAAATTATCTTAGAAAGTCCCTTGGAAGGATATGGACATTTCTTCAATAGACGAATAAGAGAATTACCGTTTGGAAAACGTTGGGCAAAGGGACTTAGAGGACTTACTATAATTCTAGGAAGAGCGTTAGCTATTGCTGATGTCAGAAGTAACGAAGAAGTAAAACGAGTAATCTTTTGCATCGATGGTGATTTTCTCTCATGGGACTCGGAACCCCCTTATGAATGGAAAATTCAAGGAAGATTCAAACCTCTTAGAGGAAAACATATTCTGAAGGTATATGCGTATACTGAATCTGGAAAAGTCGCTACAGATGAAATGGATATGTTGATATTCACACGCTCGTACCTATACCAAAGAAGATAATCTGAGTAATAGTTTTATATGATGTAAACATATAAAAAAGCTATATATGAAATTAATTTGGAAAACGACAGCAATAGTAATAATTCTCTCATTTCTAATATCTTCTTTAGCATATAGCATTTCTTCAACAGATTTTCAAATAGGATCGAATAAGATTCTTGTGACTGGTTTCGAGCCCTTTGGCACCCATGAGATTAATCCTTCTCAATTGATTGCAGAGACACTTGATGGACAATATATTAATGGGGCGGAGATAGTTGGCATAGTATTACCAGTGGATTTTGAAGAATCTGTTGAAGTTATAACTCAAGCAATTGATGATTATGCCCCTATAATATTAATTAGTACAGGTCTAGCTGCTCGTAGGCACACAGTAGATGTAGAAAAATGGGGTATTAATCTAAAAAGTCTCTCAAGAAATGAAAGCATGTGGTTTATACCTCGTAGACTAGATCCTTACGGTCCAATTTTTCGTTTATCATCTATTGACACAAGGGAAATTGTACGTGAAATAAGAAATGCCAAAATCGAATCGAGACAGAGCATTTTCGCTGGATTGTATGTTTGCAATGCGGTTTTGTATGGATCTTTGAGTTATATTTGCAAACATGATCTTCCAACAAAAGCAGGGTTCATTCATGTTCCACTTTTAAAATCTCAAGATCCTAATGGTATGGATTTAGAAACAATGGTTGAAGCAGTTACTATAGCTATCAAAACGAGTTTAAAATAAATCTGCGTCATATTTTTCCGTTAAAAAGTTTTATAAATTATAACTTGCTCCTATCCAACATGCGAGAACTAACAAAAGCACAACTTACTGTGGGTTTATTAGCTTGTTTTGCTATGGTTTGGGGATTGGCTCAACAGGCGTTAAACGCCTCCGATCAGATTTATGCATTTGCTATAGTTATTTTACAGTTAGTTGCTATTATCATACTTTCCATTATAATTCTTGGCATATTAGAATGGATAAAAATCTTCGACTTAAAAACAAACTCAATATTAACACTTATCGTTCTCGTTACAATTCGTCTTTTGTCCACAGTTTAACTTTTTTAAGATATACTCTTCTCCTTATTTTTCCGATCTGTAACATCCTTCATAATGTGGACTGAACCTGAGATCTCGCCATTCTCATCAAATATTGGAGATGCAGATATTTCGAGATGTTTACCCAAGTGAGGTTCATAGAATTGGACGGTAGCTGGTTTTTTTGAGATTTGAATTTGTTTGAAAGGGCAAGATGAATGCATATTTTTTGTTCCATGCATTATCTCATAACATTTTTTTCCAATAATTTCTTTAAGTTCACTATGGAAATATTCAGCAAAAGCATTGTTTGCTTTTATAATATTGAAGTCCTTATCATGTATTGAAACCATATCTGTTATTGAATTAAATGTTGTTTCCCATTCATTTACGGCTCGTTTCAGTTTTTCCTGCGCTACCTTTTGATCGGTGATATCTTCAATAATAAGTGTAACCCCTGGTTCTCCATCATCAAAAGTGGTAGGAATATGTTTTGCCTTAAAATATAACTCCTCCTCTTCTACCTCAAAACTTCCTTCTAATGAAGATTCATTTCCATCAAGTGCCTTCTTTGCATATTCCACCATTTCAGGTATTCTAAAAATTGATATTGATGTCTCTTCAATTTTTTGACCGATAATTTTATCTCCTCTGATATTCAATAATCTTATAAGATTATCATTAACTTGAATAACTTTTAGTTCTTTGTCGAATAGAACTACATAATCTAGTGTAAAATTAAGCATAGCAGAAATGGGAATCCTACGCGATGGAAAGAACACTTTTGCTGGGCCAAAAGTCACCATTTCTGCATGACCCGAAATTAAAAGAATATCAAGGTATTTTGCCACTGAATTTCTATTCATATTCAATTCTTTGGATATATCTGTGACAGTCATTCCCCTAGAATTTTCCTTAAGAATTTCTTTAATTCTAGCTAGTTCTTTTTGATAAGTTTCCACAGAATAAAATGTATAGCTGACTATTTATGCATTTCGTTTTTGATTAGCGCTTTTGCCATGCAAAGATAGAAAAGTTTATATATAGAATATACAATATGGTGCATTGCCAGGCATAATTGCATGGCAAAGTGGTGATGGGATAAGATATGAAGAACTTTATCTCTATCTCATTGACTTCATTGCTTAGCGGTGAATTCCACAATCGCCCTGAGTACCGCTCGCCATATAAGTAACTTGGAACGGCATCAACAAATTAACAAAATAAGACGGAAGTAACACTTCCATCTTTTCCCACATCCCATCTCTCCGAATCAAATTACACACTCCTAAAATTGAGGTACCTCTTTCCTCCCTGTGCATCCCATCTCTTATTTTTAAGAGAGGTACCTCCATCCCATCTTAAATGAAGTTGATTATTGTTTCATGGTTTATGTAAAAAATCCATTATTTGAAAATCATCTATATTTTCTAAAACATCGTCAACAGATATCGTACCATTTACTTTTACGTGCAATCGCCAATAATTAAAAAATAAAAGACTTCTAAAATCAATTGATTGAACCTTAAATTCAACATTTATTTGGATATCATCTTGATATACCTGAAAAACAGATTTTATGGGAACAAAACGTCCATGATTAAATACATATTCTTCATGAAATAAGTTGATATTTTCACGAAAAATGCTCGTGTAATTATCTTCCCCAACATTGACAACTACGAGAAACACATCTTCCTTCCATCTATTTTTCATATTTTGTGAAAATACTACATTGGTGGAGTTGCTTGTAAATTTTCCCCAATGCCAACTTCTATGTAAACGTCTGATATCCCATCCATGTTCCTGATATCCAGTTCCATTAACCGAAATTTTTTCACCTTTTACAGTTAGATTTCCTACAACATGCGCTTTTGGAAGTGGGCATCCCCACATACCAAGACCAGTATGACCCATCCAACCCTTTGTTACTCCAGTAAACTTGAGATCTGCCTTTAAACCTCTAATATCCAAAGAAACATCAAGGATCATCCTATCTTCTTCATCAATGTATCCTCGAAGTACTTCTTTACTAAAAATCTTTATCAAAGGTTCACTATAAGACGCGTCAACAAATCTAACCGGCATTAATCTGAATTTCTTTTCTATTAACTCACCATCTTTAAAAACATTTATCTGAAACAAAAAGAATCCATGGATGCCTTTTGATCCAACTGTCATCATTCCAATATGAATGCTGTAATCGTTGTCAAACATTGCATCGAAATACCACCATTGAAGGGTAAAATAATCTGTAATGTTGTATGCGTTATCCTCAAGTGTTGCATCTCTAGGATCATACCAATAAGGATTGTAATTTGATCTAATGATAGGAACATACAAAATATTGGCCATAAATATTGCCAGAATGATTATTAAAGATACTCTGTCGAACTTCATTTTTAACATATTAATATATGGTTAACAATATTTATATAATTTTACTGATAAGAATGAAAGAATTCAGTATTTTTTATATCACACATAAGAATTTGTAAATCTTAATATAGATAAATTTATAAAATTAGAAACTACTCTAATATTGGGAAAATGAAGAAAATACGTATCAAAATATTGAGTATTGCACTTTTTGTCCTCATATTGGGCAGCTCAATTACATCAGTTGCATCACTCTATAATATACAAAATCAGAAATCTCCTGACACATCAGCATACAATCAGGATGGAATGTGCAGAGGAACTCCAAAGATTGAAGCTATTCTGGAAATGATCGATGAAGATCTATTACGTGAATATCTGGAACGCTTAGTCGAATATGGTCCAAGAATGACAGGAACGTATGGCTGCGAAAAGTCTGCTGAGTATATTTATTCAAAATTTACAGAAATTGGACTTGAAGCACGATATCAAAATTGGACAAGATTTGGAAATAGAAATTATCCTCGTATATTTAAAAGTCAAAATATAGAAGGAACGTTATTCGGAGCCAATTCCCCTGATGATAATATTATTTTGTTTAATGCTCACTATGATACAGTAAAGAGGTCACCTGGGGCTGATGATAACGGTGGCGGGGTTGCTGCTGTTCTTGCAGCAGCATATGCACTAAGTCAGTTTCAATTTAATCATACAATAAAGTTTGTATCTTTTTCAGGTGAAGAAGTGGGTTTTCTTGGAAGTTATGAATATGTCAAAGAATCATATAATAACAAGGATGACATACTCGTTGATTTAAATGCAGATATGATTGCTTATACAGGAACTGGTGATGCTGGAAGTAAGTTTCTAATTTACGGTACTCAAGATGTCCAATGGATTATGGAAATAATTGAAGAGTTAAATTTTGCTTACGATATTGATTTTGAGTTAGATCAAAGGATACTTAATGAAGATGCACGACATGGAGGTAGTGATTACTTTATTTTCATGAAATATGGATATGAAGCAATCTCCTTTTTTGAATCTGAATGGAATCCGTATTTGCATACACCTAATGATACAATTGAACATATCAATTTTAGCTATCTGGTTAATACAACTCGACTCATTGTGGCAACAATAGCTTTTCTTGCTGATAATGAGTATACTTATCCTCAAATTCAGATTGAATCGCCACAATTTGGAAAACTCTATTATAAAGGAATGAAAAGATGCAATATTCGTGATCTAAATACAATTGTAATCGATGATATATGGATATGGGCAGAAGTTAAATATGCAATGAATCCCATCGAACGAGTCGAATTTTATTACGATGAACTTCTTGTTTTTACTGATACTGAGTATCCTTATAAATGGCATTTCAATAAATTATCAATTGGAAAACATAGAATTACTGTCATTGCATATGATCAATATGGAAGACGAACAAGTAGTTTTAAAGATATTCTTTTTATCAATGTCTTTAGGAATCGTTAGGGCATTTAACGATAGTTAACTTTAAATATTTATGCTACATAATATAAATGACAAGATCGGAGGGTCAAAGCAACAAATGTATAAAGTGAAAAGTAACTTATTATTTATTAAATGGATTATCATTCTTCTGACGGTTTTCCTAATTACACCTTCTGTGATGGGTCTCGCATTGAGCGACTATGAATTGACGGTATATACCGATAAACCACAGTATTATCCTGGAGAAGAAGTTACAATCTTTGGCCGACTCACAGAGGATGGAGAGGGAGTACCAGATGCTGGTATTTGCATTTCTGTAATTGATCCTGATGAAATTGAAGTTTTCGGAGCTTGTTGGGTAACGAATGATACAGGAGAATATTTGTTTTTCTTCACGCTTGAGATTGAGGCAATGCTGGGAATCTACGATGTTCATGTGCATGCAGATGAATATCAGGTGGAAGCCAATACGACATTTGAAGTCATTTTAGAAAATGATCCACCAGAAGCACCAACTATTGACGGAGAAACACATGGAAATGCAGGAGAAGAATATGAATACACCTTTGTAACGACAGATCCAGACGAAGATAACGTCTCTTATTGGATCGTGTGGGGTGACGGATGTCCAGCAGTCGAGTGGATTGGCCCTTATCCATCGGGTGAAGTAATAACACTTAGTCATACTTTTGAAGAGCAAGGTACTTTTACCATCAGCGCCAAAGCAAAAGATATTCACGAAGCTGAAAGCGAATGGGGATATCTGGATGTTGAAATGCCAGTGAACATACCTATATTCGGAAATATACTGTTTCGAATTCTAGAAAGATTAATGGAGCGATTTCCGATAATTGAGCAAATCTTTTCCATTTTTTAGTGGAATTTTAAATTAATAAAATCAACCAAAAATACCACTGGAGACTTTTTTTTTATAAAAATGGTTTGTTAAGCAAAAAAAGTTTATGCAGGTCTTTAGATAATGTTGCTGAAAAATGAAACGCGCATTATCATCATTTGATATCTATGTAATCGTTTCAGAATTACAAGACATCATAGGAAGCTACATAGATAAAATATATCAAATTACTCGTAACGAGTTACTAATTAGAATAAATAATAAAAAGAATAATCAATCTGAATTCATTTTTATCAGAAATGGCGGATTGTTGTGTACAACACAAAAACGTTTTGATGTACCAAAAACTCCTTCAATGTTTGCAATGACTATGCGGAAATATCTTCTAAATGGTCAAATTAGCGGAATATCACAGCACGAATTCGATAGAGTTATAAAATTAAAAATAAGAAAAAAAGAAGGTGAATTCATTCTAGTTTTCGAGCTTTTTGCTAACGGAAATATTATATTAGTTGATCCCAAAGGAAAGATAATATTGCCTTTAATTAAACAACAGTGGGCACATCGCTCAATTAGAAGTAATGAAATGTATGTCCCACCACCTTCTCAAATGAATCCTTTTAACTTAACAATGGAAACATTTTTAGATTTTCTGAAAAAAAGCAAGAAAGATCTAGTTAGAACGTTGGCTGTCGACCTTAATCTAAGCGGCACTTATGCTGAGGAAATTTGCTTTAGGGCTGATATTGATAAAAACTCAGCCATAGATGAATTAAGTGAAGATTCCATCAAGAAAATCTATTTTGAACTTCAAGAATTCTTATCTACTTTTAAGAATAAAAAATTCCAGGCGACGTTAGTTAAAGAAGATGGAAAAATAATTGATATTTTGCCAATACCATTTGAAAGTTATAAAAACTACGATTTTGGAAAAACTGATAGCTTTTGTAGAGGTTTGCAAGAATTTGTCCAAGTGGAAAAACCAATAACACCAGAATTGAGTAAATACCAAAAGAAAATAGAAAAATTGCAGCGACAATTGGCACAGCAAAGAGAGACTATCGAAGATTTTAGAAAAAAAATCAAACAAAAAAAGATCGAAGGAGATATCATCTATCTTAATTTTCAAGTTATTCAAGCTCTTTTAGATGAGATAACACTACTTCTTGATGAAAAGGAAAAGAGGGAAGGCATCGAACAAATAAATAAGAAAGAAATTGTGAAAAGTTTTGATCCTATCTCAAATGAACTTATAGTTTCGCTCCAAGACGATCATGGAAATAATGTGGAATTGGAATTAGATTTTCGGAAAACTGTTTCAAAAAATGCGGAAAGTGCATATAATAAAAGTAAGAAATTCCAAGAGAAATTGAAAGGAGCTCAAGAAGCATTGGAACAGACCAAGATATCAATTAGAACTATGGAGGAAAAAGACTTTACCGAAAAAAAGAAAGAAATCAAAGAAGAAAAAAAATTTTGGTTTGAACGTTTTAGGTGGTTCATATCAACTGATGGAAACGTGGTGATAGCCGGTAGAGACGCTAAAAGCAATGAATTAATAGTTAAAAAATATCTCAAAGAGGGGGATAGATATGTGCATGCAGACATTCATGGTGCTCCAAGCTGTATAGTTAAAAGCTTAGACATATTTGATAAGAAAATTCCTATCTCTGAAAAAACGCTTGAAGAAGCCTGTATATTTGCAGCTTCTTATTCAAGGGCTTGGAATCAGTTTGGTGAAGCCCAGGCTTATTGGGTTTTACCTGAGCAGGTTAGTAAAACCCCTGAGAGTGGCGATTTTCTACCAAAAGGTGCTTTTATAATAAGAGGAAAACGAAATTACTATCGATGCAAATTAGAGATTGCTGTAGGAGAGATTTCTATTAATGATATCAGCAAGATACTGGGTGGTCCGATAGAATCTGTGAGAACAAGAACCGATAGATATGTGATTTTAGAATCTGGAGTTACAAAAAAAAGCGTTATTGCCAATAAACTTTCAAAGGCATTTAATGTTTCTTCCGAAACTATTGAACGCGCACTTCCACCTGGAAATATGACCATTGTGAAAACAGTTGGATTTGAATTAGAATAGGTGGCGACTATGAGAGTAGTTTTCAAAGATCTTAAACACGGTGAATTAAAACTGATTCCTGAAAATCTCGATGATATTTGGCATCTTTATAACATAATCGAAGAGGGGGATCTCATACGAGCAGTCACTTTTCGAACTGATGAACAAAAAGACGATAAAATCCGATCGAAAAAAGCTGAAAAAAAACGAATGAAACTTGGAATACGAGTAGAAAAAGTAAGCTTTCATGAGTTTTCAGATAGATTAAGAGTGCATGGAACAATTGAGGAGGGTCCTCAAGACCTTGGTTCTTATCATACACTCAATATTGATGCTGATACGATGGATAAGTTTTCTATTATAAAGGAAGAATGGAGACATCATCAGCTGGAAAGAATTGATGAGGCTGTAAAACAACGTACTCAGCCTATTCTTGTTTTCGTTTCTTTGGATGAAGATACTGCAACTGTAGCAATCCTACGTCAAAGCGGCATACAGCTTATTGCAAACATAGAATCTGAAAGATCTGGTAAAATGTACGAAAGTAAGGAAGGCGAACATGAATATTATGGTGAGATACTCTCAGTAGTAAAAACATATAAAAAAGTAGATTCCCCACTCATCATTATCGGCCCTGGCTTCGCCAGAGAGCATTTTGTAAATCATGGGAAAAATAAAGAACCCGCACTTTTTGAAAACTACAGGACGCATGGAACTGGACACGCTGGTATGAATGGCATAAATGAGGCATTGAAAATCGGGATTATCGAAAAAATAACTAAAGACAACCGGGTATCAACTGAAACGCAGTTTGTTGAAAAACTGTTTGAGGAAATTAAAAAAGACGGATTAGCTACCTATGGCGAAAAAGATACTGAAGATGCTTTGCAAAAAGGAGCTGTGGAAAGACTTCTAGTTTCAGATGTTCTTGTCAGGACTAAAAAAGGCGAGATGCTTTTAGAATTGACTCGAAAAACAAATAGTAACTTCACGATAATTAATACAATGCATGAAGCTGGAAAAAAATTTGATAGTTTGGGCGGTGTAGCTGCCTTTCTGCGATTTAAATTTTAATTAGACGAACCTGCCACATCCAGTACCTATAATCATAGAGAGGTACGGAGGGCCTTCACCTTCGTCTCTAAAATCATCAAAATTGTCATCTAATCCAGTTTCTTTTGTTTCCTCAATTAATGAAGCATGATAATACTCATAACTGATTTCCAGATCAAAAGAGTTGCCCTTGTCTCTTGGTCTTATATTCCCTAGGATTTCTCCTACATTACAACCTACTCTTATAGTAAACTCTTCATTCATCCACTTATCATCGTAATATGGCTCTTGGTTAAGTTGATCCTCAGCGTCGTATTCATCATCAGCTTCTATTGATTCAGTCGGTGGTGTACTGCCGACAAATAATTCTAATTCGACATTACCGAACTTTGATTTGACAGCACTTTGGGCGGATTCTTCAAAAACATCGCCATCGGGAGTTGTTACTTCCAAAATCAGGGTATCTCTCCCTAATCTTCCCAAAAATGCTTTATCGTCAATCCAAGTAAGATTAAATTTAATACTTTTAATATTTGCTTGGGATATTGAATATGTTCCTTCATAAGGGGATTTTTTACCTGCATAATCTGAAATCATGGATGAAGAACCAGACATGATATCCCATTCAACCAGGTATGTATTTTTTTCGTTCTCCCCCTCGGTAATAGTTTCTTCGGGAGGATTATACATAGCAATCCCAACCCCAGCAACGATTATGATTGCAACTGCAATAACAATGATTATCTTGTCATTTTTTTTCAGATGTATCATGCGTTCACCTTTTGTTTAACGCATCATTTTGTATTTTTATTTCCCTGTAATTATAAGTATGCTTCTTCCTTTATTAAATTTTTCCTTTATTTATATAATTATATTACTTTTAATCGGAAAATTGTTATTTTATTCATATCCACAGAGGAATTTCTGTCCCACACTTTTTGCATTTGCCATTTTCTAGGCCGTTTATTTGTGAAGTAAAACCGTATCTTTTAATGATTTTAGAATTACACTTTGGACAGATAGTATTTTCATATTCTCCTGGGGGAACATTACCTAGATATGGATAGAGAACTCCTTCATTTTTTGCTATATTGTAGGCTTTAGATAGTGTGTCAAATGGAGTTGGAGGTACATCAATCATTTTATAATCTGGATGAAAACGAGAAAAGTGAACAGGCGTCTCTCTTCCCAACTTTTTGATCACCCAATTACAAAATTCTCTGATTTCATCTAAAGAATCATTCATCCCAGGAATAACAAGGTATGTTACCTCAATATGTATATCAAGGCTTTTTGCAGTTTCGCATGTTTTCAAGACTGGTTCTAAACTAGCTTTGCATATCTTTTTATAGAAATCATTATGGAATGCCTTCACATCTATGTTCATAGCATCTAGATATGGAGCTATTTCTCCGAGAGGCTCTTTATTTATATAGCCATTTGTGACATAAACTGTGTAGAGGCCAGCCTTTTTTGCTAATTTTGCAGAATCATAGGTGTACTCATGCCATATGGTAGGTTCATTATAAGTCCAAGCTATGCCTTTACATCTATGCTGTTTTGCAAGTTCTACAGCTTTTTCTGGTAAAAGCTCATTCAAAAACATATCTTCAGGAGCGGCTCTAGAAATTCCATAATTCTGACAGTGATCGCATCGAAGAGTACATCCAACTGAACCTAATGAAAGAACAATAGAGCCCGGATAAAAATGATATAATGGTTTTTTTTCTATGGGATCATCTGCTATTGAAGAACAAGAACCATAGATCAATGAGTAGAGTTTACCATCCTCGTTTTTCCGTACCCTGCAAATGCCACGTTTTCCTATGTTTATTTTACAATTATGTGGACATAGATTACATTGAACTTTGCCATCACTCATCGATTCCCAAAATCTAGCCTCTTTTTTCATTCCGGCTTTTCATAGACTACTTACTTATTAACTTTCTCCCAGAAACATTTCTCTTCTGCTAAAAATGTAACCACGATGCGGGTACTTATCATTTATTTGCGGTTCCATCGTTCTAAATTCTTTCAATGTTTCATCTGTACTCAGCTTTAATCTAGCGTAATAAAAAGCTTCTTCAACTGAGACCTTTCCATTTTTAAAAATTCCAAGGCTTCGTTGTTTACCTAATCTTAAGATACCAGGTTTGAAGCCATCTGCTTTTCCTGTTTTGAGACCCTCAAACCAAAGCAGAGAAAACAACGGTCCCTGCGTAGTACTTGCGTATCCTTTTCTAAATTTACTGGATGCTGCAATTACAATCCTTCCAGGTTCAGGTATTCCAGATCTAAATAACAGGGAAGTTGGAAGATTGTAGATAGTTTTTTCTGCAAAACCGCCACAATAACAGGCATCGACAATGATGCATATCTTTCTTGATTTTAGAGGAGATAGCCATTCTCCCAACACTCTATCGCTAATTATATCATCCCAGATAAAAATTTGACTGTTTTCAAAGAGCTTACCTCCCGTAATCGTATCATTCTGATCCCCATAACCATGGTTAAAAATCCAAATAAATATCTCGCTATCTCTGTACTTATTAGATTCAGTAATTATTCGATTTAACGAATCTAAAACGTTATCTTTCGTTGCACCACCATAAGTTATATCATACTCATGAGTGCGTTGCTGTAACGTGATTATTTTTTCTCCGTATCCATTGTCTGCCCTAATCCATCCATCATCAAAAAGGAGTATTACATTTGATGTCGCATAACCACCTTTTTCAATAAGGTAAGCTGCCATTTCTTCAGCTAGGTATAATCCACCATTTCCTAGCTTACTTTCGTTATCTGCCGGAAAATTTGCGGCTGCAATGAATATCGCCCATCTATGTGATTCAGAATCAATAATCTTGGGATTCTCGACTTTTAGCGCAATAGTCTCGATATCAGAGTATTCCTTTCCATCAGATGATCGCACGCTAATGGTGTAGATTTCATCTCCATATTCATAGGTATTCCAGTCATAACTCCATTTTGTCTTACCAGTTGCAGAATGCCATCCATTTTCGTTGATTCTTACTTCGACACTTGCCAAATCGTTATCTCCATCAGGATCGGAAGCAGTACCGCTAATCATTACCAGGCCAGAAACTGTTACTCTATCTCTAGGATAGGAGATTGACACGATAGGTTGCTCATTTGGTTCGGTTTCTTCTTCCAAACATCCAGAGAATGCACTAACTAGAAATGTAACTACTATGAACGCTGAAATCAGCTTCTTATTCATTTGGTACCATATAGAATGTTTATTCTTCCCCATTTAAAACCTTTATTTTACAATTATTACCCAATATTTATATTACTTACTATACTAAGTCTAAAAAGGCAAATCAAAAATATGCTGTTTAAAGTGCTCATATCCCTTATTTTCAAGTATTTTTTTTACTTTACCATCAACAATCAAAACCTTCTTTTCTCTTATCACAGTCCCAATAGCAGTTAGAGTCGCACCAATTTTTTTCAAAGATACTTTAGTTTTGTTGAATTTCTTTGACGGAATGGTGAGCAAAAGTTCGTAATCTCCACCAAAATGTAATGCCATATCATAGATATTCAAACTTTGCTGCTCTTTACTAAGTTGTAATAATTCTTGTGAGGTTGGAAGATTATTGCGATTTATTTCAAAACCTACGCCATTTAATTCTTGAAGTTGATAGAGAGATGAAGATAAACCATCAGAGATATCCATACAAGAAGTTACACATTTTTGTTTTGCAAGTGCTCCTCCCTCTTTCAATCTAGGAACAGGCTCAAATAGTGCTTTTGAAACATCCTTTTTTAGAATTTTATACTTTAAATTGTAATATCCAGCGCCTGCTTTTCCAATTGTACCTGTTACAGCAACGATATCGCCAACTTGCGCACCTTTCCTAGGCATAAATTCTTCTTTTTTCACAATACCAATTGCACTTCCGCATAATGTAATTTCGCTTGTTTCTTTCATATCCCCGCCAATAATAGCAGTGTCAAATTTTGTAGCGCACTTATCTGCACCTTCTGTCAAGTTATTTAAAAATATATCATTTGTATTTTTTGGCAATCCAAATGATAGAACCAATCCAAGGGGCTTTCCTCCCTTAGCAGCTATGTCACTAAGATTGATTGCAACGACAAACCAACCTATCTGAAAAGGCGTCATTTCCTTTAAAATATGGGTTTTTTGTGAAATCATGTCTGTAGTCAAAAGTAAATAATCTTTACCCAATTCAATAGCAGCACAATCATCACCTATCCCAACTGCTATATTTCCTTTAGTCAAAATCTCCGAGATAAGCCGAATTGCGTTTCTTTCACCTAACTCTGATAGCTTTTTCACATGAAACCACAAGACAACTCCATTCAAAAAGTTTATCACAAGCATAATGTTTTCGCGATTTAACAATTGGGGCGATACTTTGAAGAAAATGACATATGCTGAAAGCGGAGTAGACATTGAAAAAGAGGAGCATGCAATAAAAGGCTTGCTTTCAAGTTTAAAATCACAAAGAAAAGGAGTAGGAAAACCTCTTGGCGGCCATTATGCAGGTTTGATTGAATTTGGCGACCACGCATTAGTTTTATGTACAGACGGTGTAGGAAGTAAAGTAAAAATTGCCTCTGAATTGGAAAAATGGGATACAGTTGGTATAGATTGCATTGCAATGAATGTAAATGATGCTATATGCGTAGGTGCAGAACCAATCGCATTTGTTGATTATCTTGCAATAGATGATCCAAAACCAGAGATTACAAAAGAGATTGGAAAAGGATTGGAAATAGGTGCTAAAATTGCCAATATTTCAATTGTCGGTGGAGAAACTGCATCTCTACCTGAAATTATCAATGGTTTTGACCTTGCAGGCACTTGTTTGGCCTATGTTAAAAAAAGTGAGATTATTGTTGGTGAAAAAATTGTTCCAGGAGATGCAATTGTTGGTTTAGAAAGCAGCGGTATTCATTCAAATGGATATACCCTTGCAAGAAAAGTTATTGAGAGTAGAGGATTATCTTATAAAGATAAATTTCCAGATGGTGCATATCCAGGAAAGACTATTGGTGAAGTACTGCTAACACCAACGCGCATCTATGTTAAGGAAGTTTTGGAACTATTTAAAAAAGTGGAAGTTCATGGTCTTGCACATATCACTGGCGGAGGACTAAGAAATCTTCCAAGGTTAAATAAAAATGTGAAATTCGTTATTGAAGATCCTTTTAAGCCTCAGCCAATATTTACATTTCTTCAAAAAAATGGTAATGTCAGCGATAAAGAAATGTATCAAACATTTAACATGGGAATGGGATTTGCAATTATTGTCCCTAAAAAAGAAGTTGATGAAGCAATCTCTATTTTAAAAAAATATTCCGGGGCGAATGTAAAAGTTGTAGGTAAAATCGAAAAAGGAATTGGAGTTGAGGTTCCAAAGCTTGGTTTAGAGTTCTAATATTTATTCAATTTTACGGTTTTTCATCTCATTCCTGATTCTCTAATATTAATAGTACCAACCTACACTTACTTGCAGAGCGCTTCCCAGATAAAAATATTCACGACATGTGAGGTCATTACGTATTCTAATTCCTTTAAAACCTTGAACAGCGGGATAAAATTTATGGGTGCCCCATAAATCAAGAATTAATTTTCCGATCCTGAGCTCTCCTAAAAATGGGCTAGTCCAATTTATTCTTCCATTTAAACCTATAGTCCATATCCATCCACTACCATATTCCTCTAATCCATGACCATAATTCCAATAGTCATACCATTCACCAACATAGATCGTAGTCCAAACAGATATGGGATTCAAAGCTTCCATTATTATAATGTAAGGCATAAAGAGAAAGAAATTTATCAGGCTAGTTATCACTAATCTTCTAGTATAAAATATATTATAAAGTATACTATAAAAAAGTGCCCAAACTCGAGCTAATGGACCGATTGAAATACAATGACCATGCTCCCCAAGTGTTGCTACAAACAGACAAAGAACATTTTTATCCGCCTTAGAAATTCTTTGCCCTCTTTTATACACCTTTTCCAGAAATTCCGTAATTTTTGGATTTTGGTAAGGTCCAGTTACCAATCTCTGTGCCTGTTCAATACTCAGCCTGCCCAACAGACCATACTTATCCAATTCTATTATTGCCTCATTGAATATCACCACTGCTTCCTCTCTAGTTTCTACACTATCCAACTTGAGCTTGATTTCTTCAAACAACTTGTCTACTTCCTCTGCATCCTCTTTAGGGAGTTGTATTGTTTGTGGCTTCTGTCCTGGCAGTCCACATACTTCTGTAGTAATCTCAACCAGTTCATTTTCTTTGCTTATGTTAGCGTGTATAGATGGAGCAAAGGCTAAACCACAAAACAATAGTACAACAAATATTGTGCCTTGCTTCCACAGCAAGGATTCTTTTTTCACGCTACAGAGGGCCTCCCTCTAAATAAAATCCCAGAATAATGTTATTTCCTAGGAAACCATGAAATCTCTGTTCAGTAATTGTCCACCATCTCAACATCCAATAAGTAATATTTTGCTCAGAAACCTCTGGATTGAAACCAAAAATAGGAAAAACAATAACCATATTTTCTTTAAAATATTCTACCGAATTGTGTGTAAAATCAGTCTCACACTCGACTGGGATGGTACAATAGTCATCTGGGTCATCCCAATTTTCAATCCTTATCTCTCCCTCAAATTCCGTATTTTGTTCTTCTGGAGCAATAACTTCCACATCGATTGTTATCGGACTTTCATCTGGAGTCAAGTTTCCGCCAGCTTCGAGCGAGAACGACCAGTTTCCCCACTCTGGATAATCTACAATGCGCCACGCCAGCAACGATCCAGGCTCACCGCTATTAAAAACTTCAAACGATCCATTAAGTGTTTTCCCGGGTTTTACATCCTCCCAATTCAACTCTCCTTCACAATAGAGATCTGGACCTATAATCGGTTCAAGTACGAAATCATACCAACTATCTTCTACAATACCCATCAAGACCCAATCAGTATAATAGCCTTCTTTTGAAGCGGTACAATTCTTCATACAATAGCAGATTGGAATATTAGTTACATGATAATACCCTGTTTCATCACTATAGTTTTCCTCATAAGTACCATGGAAATACACACGCACAAGCGCCCCTTCAATCGGGTCCATATTTGTATCGTTCACATACCCAGATAAAGTTCCCTCAAAAATTGGAGTCGGTAAAGGAACAGCATCAGATACTACTGGGGATATAGAGCCTGCGAAAAATCCCAATACTATCATTCCAATTATTACAGTTTTTTGCATATCTTTTCCTCCCCAAATTACAATTCACTATAGAACAACATTATATATAAATGTTTACACCAAATAATACAGAAATCAATATCAGGAGTATTGGCTGATGCAGTAAATAAATAATCAATGAATGTCGCCCTAAAAAACCAACAAATTTCACTATAGGAGTTTGAGAGAGATCTATTAGTTGAAATTTCCTTGAGTAATCAGAATACAAAATATTCCCTAAAAATATCCCTATTATTACTACACCAAACCAAGGCAAAAGTGGAAAATAATCCACAGTATAAAATTGAGAAGGTCTGAATCCTAACCAAACAAGCCATGGGAAATCAAATGTAAAGCTTCTTAGAATTACGCCTAAAAAAATTAAGAACATCCCAAATAAAAGATTGAGATAACGAAGTTGCAAAAAGGGATAAGCAAGAATTATTGATGCCCCTATACAATGAAGTGCACCAAATACTACAAAACCTTCACCAAGATATAGCCTAGTTGCAATAGTTATCAATATCCCCAATCCAAATATCATTAATCCTCTTTGCAGATATTTTAAAAGCGACTCTTTTTTAGATAATTTATCTTTTATTCTGGAATAACTAAGAGATAGAGAAAGACCAACCAATCCAATGAAAATTGAAGCACCGACATATAAGTAAATAAGAAAATATCCAGAAAAAAGATTTATTTTATAGATGTCAAAATGATTGAGATCATAAAGAATATGGAAAATAATCATCATTATAACTGCTATGCCTCGAAATAGATCTATCTCCCAAAATCGTTTATAAGATTTTTTAACCACAAAAAACTGAAATAATCTAGTTTTATTAAAATCCACCTAATTATAATATAGTAGCGGGGAGTGGATTTGAACCACTGATCTACGGGTTATGGGCCCGTCGGGATTTCCTGACTACCCCACCCCTATAGGCATCAACCTTTTGGGCAGATGCTCGCTATGATGGGTAGTCTATTCCACCGCCATATAAGCAACAATTGTACGATTTTTTCGTAATAACAAGATATCCTTTATAAATTTTGGCAAATCTAAAAATTAAAGAAAAAGAATTTAAAGTAGAATATAAATAAAGAATTGGGAAGGAAAATGGTTGAAGAGGAGATTAAAACACGCTTAGTTAAGAAGCAATCGAAATTCCCTGGTATTTGCACGTATTGCGATAATAAAATTTATCCCGAAGAGCTTTTCTATTTGGAGGA
>Ga0209635_10000719_pt1 | contig 23517 bp, 22 predicted proteins | sample DeeMarSWOR230_32_FD_187463 | JGI IMG/M metagenome (GOLD analysis project Ga0209635, IMG submission 187463) | Marine sediment microbial communities from White Oak River estuary, North Carolina - WOR-2-30_32 (SPAdes) (version 2) | ecosystem: Environmental > Aquatic > Marine > Intertidal zone >...
CCGAACTCATTCATCAGTACTCATGTTCCTCGAAGATACGAAGAGGCAGGTCTCGAGGATTTAATGAACATGGGATTTATCATCAAGAACTTGTTAGGATTGATTTTAGATACGAAGAAACACCGTTTCCATGATCACCTCCCGATTGCCTTGATCGATATGTATGAGGCCATTGGAGGAATCGATCTCGCAGTATTGGATGCAACGCATGTCTTCCTTGGACGGAAGAAGAAGCGAATCACGGTTTCTCCACAATTACTCATCGTTGGAAAGGATGCAATTGCAGTGGAAGCAGTCGGGGCACATTTAGTGGGCTTTGACCCAGCCGAAATGCCTGTACTGCAAGAAGCCAAGAATCGTAGGTTAGGTGAAATAGACATCGATAAAATCGAAGTCGTTGGTGATATTGAACCCTCAAAACAAATTATAATGAAAGCATTCAGAGGATTGTTCCCGAAGAAAGTTCGTAGAGAGCGCGGATGGGAATAGCGCTACCCTACATGATCTTTTAATCAAACCCTTGTGCTTCATTACAACAGAGACCAGTAAAAATGTCTGCTAGTCTGACTCTCTGCACCTAAAACATGTTTCAAAAAAGAAATATGAACCTTAGGTGTACTAGCAATGAAAAGGTAATTGCAGGAACCTTTCAGGAAGCATAAATTTTGCCTAGTTCGGTCTCTAAAGAACTATCCCATGCAGAGAAATTACTCAAGAAAGAGAAATACAAGGCTGCACTCCAACTTGTAGAAAGGATAACAAATCAGAAAGATCTACCCACAGATGACCGCCTTACGTGTTTACTCCTCGAAAGTCGGATCAGGGCTAAACTAGGAGATTTGGAAAAGGCTGCTTTGTTGATTGATGAGGGTTTGGAAGCGATTCGTAAAGATGAAAACCTTTCAATAATTGTGGACTTTTTAACAGCCAAATCCGAAATCTCATGGCGGTTAGGTAAACTGGATGAAGGGCTCAGTGCAGTCAAGGATGCTGTAGTCCTACTTGAAAAACTCGAGCCGAAGTATGTGGGTAAACAGGAAGGCGAACTAATACGGAGAAAAGGCGAGTTACTACACCATGGGGGTGTCATTCACTGGTATAAGGGTAATCTCGATACCGCCTTAGAGTATCATAAAGAAAGCCTTGCAATAAAAGAAGACCAGAACGATCGACAGGGGATGGCTGTTTCCTACAATAATTTGGGACTTGTATATTGGTCTAAAGGCAATCTCGATAAGGCCTTGGAGTATTATGAACAAAGTCTGTTAATCAATGAAGAGCTTGGGAATAAACGGAACATCGCTGTTACCCTTACCAATATGGGTAATGTTTACACACGGAAAGGAGATCTCGATAAGGCTTTAGAATATCAAGAAAGAGGTCTAGTTGTCAAAGAGGAGCTAGGGCTGAAACATGATTTTGCTATGTCGCTCATCAACATTGGTGTTGTTTATCAATTCAAAGGGAATCTTGACAAAGCATTGGAGTATTATCAACAAAGTCTAGTTATCTTTGAGGAGCTGGGAATAGATCGCGAGATTGCTCTAGCAATCAATAATCTTGGGAATATTCACCAGTTGAAAGGTGATCTCGACCAGGCATTAGATTATTTCCAGAGCAGTTTGACACTTTACAAAGCATTAGGCATTACTGAAGGTGTTGCACTAGCCCTGGCCAACATTGGTGAAATCTATCGTAAGAAAGGGTCATTTGCGGAAGCACAAGAATACTATCAACAGAGTTTGACTTTACATGATACGATGGAAAATGACCCGTTGACTGCTGTAATTCTTTTGGAATTGGTTTGGATTAGTCTGGAAGGGGGTGATTCCACCTCGGTCCAGCAATATCTCCAAAAGCTCAAACAAATAAATGAGAGAACTGAAAACCGAGTCATCGATCAACGGTTTCGTGTTGCTTCAGCTCTTGTGCTCAAAGCTGGAAAGCGAACTCGAGATAAGGTGAAAGCTGGAGAGATTCTAGAACAAGTGGTTGAAGAAGAAATTGGTGACCACTCACTTACCGTTACAGCGATGATTCATCTTTGTGACTTGCTAATTTCTGAATTAAAACTGACTGGAGAGGAAGTGCTATTTGCAGAAGTTAAGGGTCTGACTCAACGGCTTTTCAAAATTGCTGAACAACAAGCCTCCCATTCTTTGCTTGTAGAAACTTACTTGATTCAATCTAAACTCGCCCTAATAGAACTGGACTTAGGTCGAGCCAGGAAATTACTGAACACAGCCCTGCAAATCGCTAGCGAGAAGGGATTAGACCGACTCGTTCACGAATTGAAGATTGAACAAAATCAGCTTCAAGAGCAATTGAAAAAGTGGGAACTAATCATTAAAGAGAAGCCCTCAAAACAAGACATGATTGATTTAACCAAACTGGATGATCTCCTCGGGAAAATGATTCAAGAAACCGTGGCTGACCTCATGGAAGAACGAGGTATCTCGGATACGCAACCCAAAAAGAAGTACCAATTGGTTTATCTCGATCTGCTCAAAGATTCTGGAAAAATCGTCAAAAGCCAATTTCGAGTTGGAATCGCCCAAATTGGGTTATCGCAAAAAGGCGACATCCTTAATGAATTTTATCAAGAACAAGCTCCAGGATTATTCAGTCTTCGTAAAGATACTTCCAAGGCAATCAGAAATACTCTCAAAAGCATGGTTGAACTTGCCAATTCACAGGATATCAGCATCCTCATTCTTCCAGAATTAACCATCGACCTCAATTATCCTGAATTATTCGACGATGTGCAAAACCTATCGAAAAAATACAACATGTATATCATCCCTGGATCCTATCATGACCCAGAGACCAAACACAACATAAGCATAGTCGTTTCTCCAGAGGGCACCCTCTGGAAACAAGAAAAGCATATTCCAGCAATCATTCGCTTTGGGGGAAAACGGATTACAGAAGGGATCGACACAAGCAAAGAACCTCGAACTATTACCATTGCGAACACTGAATATGGACGAATTGCTATTGTTCTCTGTCGCGACTTCCTTGATATGGATTTACGAGTCGAGCTAAAGAACTTCGAACCTCCCATTGACCTGCTCATAAATCCTGCTTTTACTCCGGTAACCGCTGACTTCAAGGCTGCTCATTTTGATGCTCGCCGATCAATCTATGCCTATTGCTTTTTTGCCAATGTTGCTGAATTTGGCGATTCTCTCATCTATACACCTGAAAAAGATCGAACCGAGCGCACCATCCCACCAAAGGAAGAAAACCTAATCTACAAAGATATAGATCTTTTCAAACTACGTTCCGAACGAAAGAAATGGGAAGGCGAACAACAGAAAAATCGACCTTTTATCCAGAGTACTCGATAATTCATTTGGGTAGATTAGGTGTCAGACATGTCGAAGTTAGTTCAAAATCAGAGGTCTTTAGAAATACGAAAAGACTTCAAGATGTGATAGCTCATTCGTAGGTGTCTTTTAATTTTTCCAGAAACCCTTTCTCAAGCTTCGAGAGTTTTGGAGGAATAATCGCTTTTGCATAAAATTGATTGGGGTTTCGCTCAAAGAAATTCTGATGATATTCTTCGGCTTTATAGAATGCAGTAAATGGCTCAAGAGTTGTTACAATAGGCTTGGAAAATTTACCAGATTTCTCTAAATCTCGTATCAGTTCTTCTACAATCTTCTTTTGTTGTTCATCATGATAGAAAATTGCTGAACGGTATTGGGTCCCAACATCATTCCCTTGCCGGTTCAATGTCGTTGGGTCATGAGTAGCAAAGAAAATCTCTAGCAGTTCACGGAATGTGATGACAGCGGGATCAAAAGTAATTTGAATTACCTCAGCATGCCCTGTTCGTCCTGTGCTCACTTGTTTATATGTTGCAGTTTCAGCTTGACCTCCCGAATACCCAGATTCGACCTTGTGTACACCATTTAGTCGAAGAAATACAGCCTCGGTACACCAGAAGCACCCGCCCGCAAGAGTAGCTTGCGCCAATTCGGTTTCTTCCTGCGTTCTTGTATCAATCTTCATAATCTTCTAGAATACTTTCTTACTTCAAAAACACAGTGAATTAACGAGAACAAAATATTTACCAAAGGTTTGTTTTTAAAATATTAAAACTGAAACTTTACTTCCAATATTCTACCATAGGGTGTTCATATGTCTCCTTCCATTCCAAATTTCAATCCAAGTCGAGCTGAGGAGTATGTAGTCAATAATGAAAATCCCGAGATCAAAGAGCTCGTTAAGTTGCTCTACTTGCGTGATATCAAAGGTATCTCCATTTCAGATTCTATTTTCCTTCAGCAGCAAGAAAAGCTTCTTCCCTACCTCGAAAAGGGATTGGGACCTTGGATTCAGAGGAACAAACAACGGACATTCCTTAGCTTCCAAGAAGTTGTTGGCTTTTTTGGTAACCTGGGGCTCAATGGAACGAAGATCCCTCAACTCGTCGATGCTGTAGATCATGCATTCTCAAAATACCCACGACGTGATGGCGCGTTTATTGCGAGTAGTGGAAAAATCCACAAATGTGGTAATATGGTTTTTCTTCGAGCAGCTTTATCTTTGGGCTTCAATGAAAGGGATGATGTTAAAGAAGCCTGCAGAGAATATCTTTCTTATTTCAAGGGTCGAGAGGGTGATTGTCATGTCCGAAAAGATGGAACTCCCTGTGCTTATGTCATGGTTCGAACTCTTCGGTGGCTCAACGAATTTCCTCAAGATTGGCGAGATAAAGACTATCAAACCATTGTTAAAAACGTGCAAAACTATCTCCTTGGGTACGATTTATCAATTGCAGACTTTCCCAGAAGTAGACCTGCACCCAACAAAAATTGGTTCAAGTTTGGATATTTCCGATCCTACCAAAGTAGCATCTTTGAAGCAACAGACGCCTTAGTTCTTAGCGGTATCCAAGACCATCCGGTTCTCCAAAAAACGTTGAATGTAATTGGTTCAAAATGCCTTAATGAAGTTACATGGAAACCTCAATACATCCAAAAACACTGGCCTCTGACAATTCTACCGCCACAACGTGGGAAGCAAGTCGGAAGCCCCTGGCTCACGCTTCGAGGTCTTCGCATAACAAAACATTAAGTAAAATCTTATTTCTTAGCCGGAAAGTCTCGTAAAACATCATCTAGTGTGGGTTTACCAATTTCTTGTAGCTCATACTGCACTCGAACTATAGGTTTGTTTATTTTGACGACGCGTGTTAAATCAATGGGTGTACCAATCACTACGACATCTGCTTCAGCATCGTTAATGGTTTTCTCCAATTCTTTGACTTGTTCGTCGCCATATCCCATTGCCGGAAGAATCTCACTCAAATGATCGAACTTTTCAAAGGTTTCCTTTATTGAGCCGACGGCGTAGGGTCGGGGGTCAATTATCTCGGCAGCTCCATACTTTTGGGCTGCAACCCATCCAGCCCCAATATCCATCTCGCCATGTGTTAAAGTGGGGCCGTCTTCGATAACAAGAACTCGTTTTCCTTGAATCAAAGATGGCTCATCCACGTAAAGTGGTGAAGCTGCATCAATTATGATTGCCCGCGGATTAACCACCCGAATTGTTCGGCGAACCTGCTCCACAAATTCTGGTTCGGCTGTGTCAATCTTGTTGATAATTACCACATCTGCCATTCGGGCATTGGTTTCGCCTGGATGATACATGACTTCATGTCCGGGTCTATGTGGATCTGCGATGACGATGTGCACGTCTGCCTCATAGAATGGGAAGTCGTTGTTGCCTCCATCAAATATAATTACATCGGCTTCCTTCTCTGCCTCTTCGAGGATTTTGCCGTAATCAACACCAGCATATACGATTGCACCGCGATCAATGTGGGGTTCGTATTCTTCCATTTCCTCGATGGTTGTATCATGCTTTTCCAAATCTTCAATCGTCTCAAATCGCTGACAGACCTGTTTTGCAAGATCACCATAAGGCATTGGATGTCGAATTACGACGACTTTCAAACCCTTATCCCGTAGTATTTGAACAACACGGCGACTGGTTTGGCTCTTACCTGATCCAGTTCGGACAGCGCAAATTGCTATCACGGGCTTCTTACTCTTGAGCAATGTTGTGTTGGGGCCCATCAGCCGGAAATCTGCACCTACTGAATGCACCCATGATGCTAAATGCATCACATCGATATGGGCAATATCACTATATGCAAAGATTACCTGTTCCACATCATTTTCCCGAATGAGTTTGGGTAACAGTTCCTCAGGGTAAATGGGAATTCCCTTTGGGTATAGTTTCCCTGCTAGGACAGATGGGTAGCTCCGTTCTTCAATGCCTGGAATTTGCGTGGCTGTAAATGCCACGACTTCGTATTCTTCGTTGTCTCGGAAGTACACATTGAAGTTATGAAAATCGCGTCCAGCCGCGCCCATGATGATTACGCGTGTTCGTGTCATGGCCAATCATCCATCCAATACTGGCAGGGTAGAAGTAAATGAGTAAAAGCCTTGTGTTTCAACAGCAAGGCGAATCACATTCGAAGACTTTTTCATGAAAAAACCGGTTTTCGCCAGATTGCGAGCTCCTGAATGCCTTCATCTTAAGGAAAATCGAACTACTAACAATTAAAAGGCACCAATGAGCAGCCATCCAATTAAGGAGGTACTAGTATGCGGGGAAAACGTGGTGAAGGTATCCTCCTCATAGGAATACGACTACTCCGAATCCTCGTTTATTCTTTCACTGAAAGGCCAAAGCGAGGATAATCCTCTTGTTTCTGGGGTGAAGTTTTTTGGCTTGTTCGGCGCTTCATCCCAGTCGATTCTCTTTTCTTTTACCTCTTCTGATGATTGAGACAAACTTTTATAACTCCACACAGTGAACGTGCTCCTACGAGAGGTTGAACTATATGATGGAAAGAAGCCTAGCTTATGACCGTGCAATTACCATTTTCAGTCCGGAAGGTCGGTTATACCAAGTCGAATACGCTCTGGAAGCCGTACGTCGAGGGAAAACCGCAATTGGTGTTAAAGCCGCAAATGGTGCTGTAATCGGTGTACACAAAGAAGCAACCTCGCCATTAATGGATTTAGATCAAATTCAGAAAATCTATGTGATTGATAAGCACATTGGGTGTGCGATTGCCGGGCTTCATGCTGATGCACGCGTTCTCGTTGATTTTTCCAGGGTACAAAGTCAGATTAATCAGATCACTTACGGTGAACCAATTGATGTCGAAGTCCTGACTAAGAAGGTTTGCGATCTGAAACAGAACTACACACAGGTTGGTGGAATTCGACCCTTTGGAGTGTCCTTGTTAATTGGTGGTGTGGACACACAGGGACCTCAAATCTTCACTACTGATCCTTCTGGATCATATTGGAGTTGGCGAGCTACCGCTATTGGGTATAATTCAGAAGCGGCTCGTGAGTACTTGACAAAACATTACAAATCTTCAATGAAGCTAATGCCTACCGCTGTGAAACTCTGCATTGACACACTCCGACAGGTTGTAGAAGAGAAACTTGACGAAGAAGCGATGGAAATATCGATTGTAGATACAGAAACCCGTGAGTTCAAATCACTGACCAAAGAAGAGATTCGTGAACTTCTCGTCTAGTGCCTACAATCCCTCTTCCTAATATCTCATGGATAATGAAACCCCTCAGTGAGTTTCAGTCATCAAGATCCCAATCCTCGTAACTGTCAGGCTCCTCTTCCCTCTTATCTTTCTTCTTTTTACCTTTCAATTCAAGGATTTGGGGTTCTAATGACTGATCCAAGCGAAGAATGTGATCCGCTGCATTTTGCACAGCGACAGAAAATCCTGGTTCAAAACCGATAGCGAGAGTTTCTAATCCATGTTCACGGGCTCGTCGGAGTATAGGTGCGGTTCGGGCATGGCGACTGAAGATTGCTAGGAGTTTGGTGGCGTCACCAAGAACAAGGTCCATTGAGTCTATGGCCATATGGAGGTGGACGTCTGAAGTGGTTACAATCGGTGTAAATCCGCTATTGGAGATTGCTTCCAATAATTTCCCACTGGCTCGTTCATTTAAGTAGACTTTTGCTACACCAATTTTCCCGAGTTCACCAACCAGGCTTTTCAAATCGTCTAACCGAACTTCGAATTCACGTCGGAGTACATTAGGACCATCAATCAAAAAAGCGACCCGCCCAGACCGCCGAAGTCCAGTAACAAGGCGCACAAGACCCTTGATTCGACCTAACCGGGAGGACATCTAGATTTTCACATGCTAACGGATTTATTTTTTATAAAGGGAGGAAGATTGTTCTTTCCTCAATCGTTAGTGTTTACACTTAATTCTTTTCATAAGGAACGGAAAGTTTAAGCGCATGGCTTTGTTGTATGCAAAATCGGGGACACTCACTTTGAAGCAAGTTATCGAACAAGAAAAAGCATGGGAAATGATTCGTGGAGCCAAGAGCGCTGGTGGACAGATTGCTTCTGCCACCATCCATGTTCGAATATCAGAAAGTTCCAATGAAGTGGATTTTCAAAAAACTGTGGAATCGATTTTGTCAGAGGGTTTTAATCAGCAACGCGGACGCGCGGTCGTCGTTTGGGGAGAACAAGGTTCCGGCATTAATAACCTCGCTAATCTATGGATTCGGTATGGGACGGTTGAGGCGTCTGACATTCTCACTACTTGCCGTAATTTAGCAGAGAAGGCCGGATTTGGAGAGACTGGGCGTCTTCGATTAACCTGTACAATCGAGTTCTCTGAGCGTAATCGCATTGTAACTCTGCATGATCTAACCTATCCCGCTCGTGGTGGCGAAGCAGTGGCAGACACCCTTGCTCTTCGACCCTACAAAGCCGTAAGTCCAAAGGGAGAATATACATTTCGAACCGTACCAGAACTGAAAGACTTTCTTCAAAAAGTCAAAGATGCTGAAACCCACAAATTTGATGGTGCAACAGGCAAGTGGGTCCGATGGGTTGAAGTAGAGCAATTAGAGGATAAACTGGTTGTGAACATTCCGAGCCAGAAGGGTTCTCGACAACTCCAAATTAACCTTGATACAGGCAAGGTCGAAGAAAAGAAATGATTCTTCACCTTCCAACCAATCGTTGAGGAGCAGGCTTTTAGCCTCAAAGTGCAATTATTTATTCCGAAAATGGTTTCATGAGCCAAAGAGGTCCCTGAAAATGTCCGAAGAAGAAAAAGTCGAATTAGAAGAAGAGAAAGCGAAAGAAGAAAAACGGAACGTTGCTAAACAATTAGCCACTTCCTTTCCTAAGTTTGTCCTTAACGGTTTAATTGCGATTGCCATAGGGTTATTCTATCTCTTCATAGTGCCCCTCTTCCAACCAGTTTTGGATGCTTACCCGATTCTCGTTATCTACACTCTTGTTCTTCCAGGAGTGATTATACTAACTGGCTATTCTATCTTAGCTATAGGAATCTTGTTAGTGATTCTGCTTTTTGGCATCGAAGCCATAATGCAATTTGCCAGATCTGCTGACGCTTTTGCTGAATTTGTTATCAGTCGGCTCCCTGGGATGCGTTCATCGGATTCTAAACATCCAAGACGAATTCCCCTGGATTTGATTTACATTTTCTTCATTCTTGTTGTTTATGTCATCATTTCCCCAATCTTCCTTACTGGGAATTTCCCTATACCCCTCCTAGAACCATCCTTCCAGATAATTGCTGTCGCTTTTGTGCTATTCTTTGTGTTAGTCTTTGTCTATGACCTGGCCAAATCTATCCAGAAATCAGCGAAACGGGGTATTGACAGATTTGGTGCCCGTCTCGGACGACGCTACGAAGACCGAGATGAACCAGAAAAAATTGAAACTGATTATTAATCTCCAAAAACGCTAGCGTGGTGGGTTGGCTGCTGATTCTACAGCCTTAGCAGTACTTTTTTCAGCTTGTTTAGCCGGTTTGCCAGTCTTTGGAGCGGCTTTCGAAATTTCAGCTAGAATCTCAACCGTTCTTCGTAGCCCTTGGAGTCGAATCACTAAATCAGGTGCAGGATCTAAGCTCACGAGAAATCGTGTTTTCAGATTGATATCATTAGCACGTACAAAGGACCACTGCTCCTCCAGTTCTTTGAGTTTCGGTTGAATCTCTTCAGTAAACTTAGTTTCCGAAAATTTGGGTGACTCCATGCGGATGTACCATGTGTCTGCCATGTCTTTCAGGATTTCCACCCGAAGGTGAAGCATTTCAGTTAGGAAGGTGAGCAATGGTTCAAGGGCTTCCCGCTTCACAATGTCACCATCAGGATCTAAACTGACAAGTCTACGCCTGACATCAACAACAAAAATTCCATGACCGACACCGAAGTACCAGGTGTTGTTGAGTGCATAACCATAAACCGACTGTTTTGTGGATTTTTCCAGATATTCTTTAAACGCTTGGAAGTTAGCGTCGGGATCATCCTTCTTGAACTGGATATACCGAAGGAAGTACTGAAGGGGGTAGCGAGGTTCAAGTGGGTGATCACGGTTGGCTCCAGATTTCAAATAGGATTGGAGCGTCCGGAGGTGCACCTGATAACAAAAGGAGGGTAAATCTGAGGTTTTTGCTCCTAGTGTGATGAGGATATTTAAGAAGACGCGGTCGGGGCACAGGGGTCGAAGGGTGCATCGCATTCGGTCACGTTGGCACTGTTTACAGGTACTTGCCATTTTGGTGAGTACTTCAGAGAGCATGAAGCGACCCATACTGGGGTTTCCTAATTCTTCCAATTGATGGAACCTGTCCCGATACTTCATGTACAATGTCTGTCACCCAGTGACCATAAAGTGCTAAATCTTAGCAGCTAGCCCTTTATTTTCTGATTAGTTCTGTTAAACTGGCTCTACAATCCCCTAAACGTTTCTAAACCTTTCGGTGCTCAAGCTAGCCAGAGATTACAATCACTTCATCATTATCTTAGGAACAAATGGATTTGGATAATGGGATGAATTTTGCGTAAGATGAGCAAAGCATAAAAGACTTGACGCTCTCCTTCGAAGCCAGTGCGATTTAAAATCGTGACTAGTTGGGTGAACATTCCAATGTCAGAACGAATTATTGATCTCCGGTTTCACGGACGTGGAGGTCAAGGCGCTTGGACAGCTTCGATACTCCTCGCTCGGGCTGCTATCACTGAAGGCAAACACGCACAATCATTTCCTTTCTTTGGTCCCGAACGGAGTGGAGCACCGGTTGAGGCCTTTGCCCGAATTAGTGACTACGAGATTGAGTTACATAGTAAAGTTTACGAACCGGAATTTGTCGTGGTCATCGATCCCACCTTACTTGTCCAGGTCCCAGATACTATTATAGCGGGAACCAATGGAAAAACCAAGCTCATTGTCAATACTCGCGAAGATGGTGGAACCATCGCGAAACGTTTAGGATTCAAAGGTGAAGTCTGGACAGTCGCTGCCACGGATTTAGCCCGAGAAATTATTGGGCGCCCAATCGCGAACACTGCAATGTTGGGCGCCTTGGTTCGTGCCACTAAGTTGGTAAAACTGCAAAGCCTCTTCGAAGAAGTCAATAACCAATTTGGAGAACGAATTGGAGGTCGAAATGCAACAGTCATCCAACGAGCTCATGATGAGGTAGAGAAACATGCCTAAGAAACTCCCTGGTTCAAAAGATATCCCCGCCGCTGGCGTCACTTGGAAGAGTGCCACCGAATACAAGACTGGGGACTGGCGGAACAAACGACCAGTTCGTGATAAAGAAAAGTGCACCCGCTGTCTAATTTGTTGGATCTTTTGTCCTGATGCTGCTATAAGCTGGGATGGCAAAGATATTCACTTCAATCTTGATTTTTGTAAAGGCTGTGGCATCTGCGCGGAAGAGTGCCCGGTCAATTGCATCGAAATGGAGGAGGAATAAACCAATGACCGTGAAACAACACTTAATGGGAATCAACGGCGACGAAGCCGTTGCTTATGCTGCCAAACATGCCCTTGTCGACGTCTGTGCAGCTTACCCCATTACACCACAAACAATCATCGTCGAAAAATTCGCTGAATTTGTTGCCAACGGGGAAGTCGAAACTGAGTTTGTCCGGGTCGAATCAGAACACAGTGCCCTAAGTGCCTGTGTTGGAGCCGCTGCCGCTGGTGCCCGTACGTTCACAGCCAGCGCCGCCAACGGCATCGAACTCATGCACGAAGTCATCTTCCTTGCCTCATCCATCCGCATGCCCATCATCATGGCGGTCGCCGACCGTGCACCTAGTGGCCCCATCAACATCCACGGCGACTCCACCGTTTCCTTAGCTCAACGCGACACAGGCTGGATTATGATTTACTGTGAAAACTCGCAAGAAGCCTACGACGCCACGTTACAGGCGTTCCGCATCGGCGAACACCCCGATGTCCAACTCCCCGTCATGACCATGCTCGATGGATTCGTTCTCACCCACACTCTCGAAAATGTCTATCTGCTTGGTGAAAAAGACGCTCACAAATTTGTTGGGCGTCGTGAACCCATGATGATCGAAATCGACGGGAAGCCCGTTCCGTTAAAACTTGATCCTAAAACCCCCATAACCATCGGTCCCCTTCAACTCTTTGACTATTACATGGAGACCAAACTCCAACACTCTGAAGCCATGGAACGCGCCCGCCCAGTCATCACCCAAATCAACAACGAATGGGCTCAACTTACCGGACGTAAATATGGCGACGGATACCTCCAACCTTTCAAGGTTAAAGATGCTGACGCTGTTCTCGTCACAACTGGCAGCTCTGCAGGGACCGCCCGATACGTTGCTCGACAACTTCGTGCCCAAGGCAAGAAGGTCGGGCTCCTCAAAGTCCGCACCTTCCGACCATTCCCATACAAGAAACTCGCAAAAATACTCGCCGATGTACCTGTTGTTGGTGTCTTCGAACGCACTCACATCACAGGAAGTTTTGGAGGACCTCTCTTCACAGAAGTCCGTAGCGCGCTCTACGAACAGAACACCCGTCCAGCGATTCTTGGCTATTATGGTGGTCTCGGCGGAAGGGATGTCACACCTGATGACTTTGAGGCCATGTACAAAGAGCTCCTTAAAGTCAAAACAACCGGAAAAGCACCCCGGGACCTCGTAAAGTATGTTACTGTTAGGAAGTGAATTCAGGAGGAAAAAAGATGACTCAAGAAAAATCTGAATGGCGACCCCGACTCAAAGACATTGCTGATCAGGAAGAACTCTTCACCAGCGGTCAACGCCTCTGTGCAGGTTGCCCCGCTGGCACTGTTGCCCGGATGGCAATGCATGCTCTCCCTCGACCAAAGAACACCATTGTTAGCAATGCCACCGGCTGTCTTGAAGTCGCATCCACAATCTATCCCTACTCTGCTTGGCGTGTCCCCTGGATGCACTCGCTCTTCGAAAATGCCCCCGCCAATGCTAGCGGTATTGAAGCCGCCTACAAAGCCCGTAAACGGCAAGGTCTTGAGAAGGACATCCCCGACCTCCTCGTCATCAGTGGTGACGGCAGTGGATTCGACATAGGCGTCCAAGCCGCTAGTGGCGCTATCGAACGACGACATAACTTCCTCTACATTATCTACGACAACCAAGCGTACCAAAATACTGGAATTCAGCGTTCTGGGGCAACGCCGAAGTATGCTTGGACCACTACCAGTCAGGTAGGTCGTGCAGTGCCTGGAAAGCCAACCTGGAAGAAGCCCATTGCCCTTGTGTATGCAGCGCATGATCCCGCGTATTGTGCTTCGGCATCGGTTTCGCATTGGCGTGACTTTATGGTCAAGGTTCGCAAGGGCATGGAGGTCGACGGTCCAGCCGTGATTCATGTGTTGTCGCCGTGTCATCGGAACTGGCGGTATCCGGAAGAGCTAGGGATGAAGATGGCAAAACTTGCGGTAGAAACCTGTTTCCATCCGCTATGGGAGTATGATGGTGATACCCGAACCTATACGATGTCCTCTCCGAGTATGCGGTACGTAAAGGATCCTGACAAGAAGAAGCCAGTTGTGGAGTGGTTAGAGCCTCAGGGTCGGTTCCGGCACTTATTCCGTCCCAAACGGCGAGATGATTGGATTCAAGACTTCCAAAGACTTGTCGATGAGGACTGGGAGTTCATTCAGAAACTTACGAATATGGGCTAGGTCGATTCAGTCAGCTGTTCTACTGCATATATATGAATTACAAGTGATACTTGTAACTAGGTCGCTGTCTGCAACCGGCTCTAAGCACTTGTTTAAAACATATCCAAATATTATGTCAGGATAGAACTGCAAAATGTCGTGGCAAATTCGCCCGTATGAATTGTCTGATAGACCCGCAATCTTGGAGATTTCCAAGCGTACATGGGGTGGCTATGATCAACTGCCTTCTGAATTGGATAAGTTGATGGCGAATCGGAATTCTTACATGTTTGTTATGGAGTTTAAAGACCGCGTTGTTGCGTTTGCGAATCTGAAGGTCATTGACGAAGGAAAAACGGGGTGGATGGAGTTCATGCGAGTCCACTGGCGATATCGAAAACGAGGCTTTGCCTGGACCATGACTCAGAGACTCATTACTGAAGCGCAAAACTTGGGCGTTAAACGGCTCCGTCTATCAACCACCACTGAAAACGAAGCGACCAAACGAATAACCGACCGCATAGGCATGCATCGACTCCTTCACATGAAGCTGTTTTGGAAAGGAAACTTCCGTAGGATACGGTGGAAAGACGTATCGGTTCCCAATGTTCTAGTCTCAACGGATGAAGCCTTCGTGTTGCTGACGGATTTCCCAAGCCTAGTTCCTAAGGGCATCCTTGTCGATTACTGGCACGCATATGATTTGACCAAAGATTCACTTGAATCGATTAGTGAAAATATAAGATTCTGGAAGGGTGAAAAGAACGGAAAGGATATGGCGCTCTCGTTTGGTTATCTTCGCGTTTTTCGCGGTGAACCAATGTGGTGTTCGACCATTTATGCTGTAGGCGAACATTCATTTTATTCAGCTCTGTCTCAACAGCTTCAAACCGCTGTGGAACATGAGGTGCGAGGGGTGTTGTGTTTTCATCCAGTTCAGTATCAGGTTGGTCATGAAATTCCTGGGCTGAAAAGGAACACGTTTTCTAGCATACTTGTGTTGTATGAAAAACACCCGCCCTTTGATACTCGTTGAGAACTGAGTATCATTCCAATAAATAAAAAGGATGAATTGAATAGGTCTATTTAGCTATCACTTATTGGAGATGTCATGTGAATGGGCGATGAAAATACGGCGTCGACACTTGTGTTGGTCGCTGCAATTCTACAATTAATTCTTAGTTTATTTTCAATGGTTGGAGGTACATTTACTGCACTAATGCTCCTGCCATTCATGTTTGATCCCTTCATGATGATGGTAATGGGCTGGTTGATATTACTTACTGTAATACTCAACATTGTCATAGGTGTTGTTGGGATCATCTTTTCGATTATTTGGTTCAGTTGGCGACATTCACCCAGTGAACATAAAACTGGGCTGATTGCAACTGGAATTCTTGGTTTACTCTTAGCTGGTATCATTCCAGGCCTTTTAGCCCTGATCGGGGGTGTCACTGCTCCATCACCCACCGAGTATCTTGGCTATGAACCCGCGAAAACTGTGTCTTTCAAGACCGAGAGGCGTTGTTCCAGTTGTGGGGCTGAAGCAACAGAGGACGATCAATACTGCTGGAGATGCGGAGCCCGCCTTTAAACACGTTTAATAAGCACTCACACCAACTCTGTCATGCAACCTTTGAACCAGATGGTGTAAGGCGTGGTAGGACTTCGCATCTTTGGATTTGAAAATACACCACCTAATCTCCTGGCTGGAATTAAAAAAACGCTGGATAACCAGTTTTCCCAGCTGTTCAACCCAGTGAGTCTCCATCCCGATTTTTTACCCGTTCCCGAAGATGCCTATGATTCAAAACGCCGCCAATACAGAGCACAATCATTTCTTGATGCCCTCGATAGGGTTGTTCCTCCTACTCTTCATGGTCTCGCCTTGGTGAATTATGATTTATTCGTCCCTCGGCTCAACTTCATCTTCGGTGTAGCCCAGCCAGGTGGTCACGCTCTAGTCGCACTTCCGCGGCTTCGCCCCAGCTTCTACAAACTGCCCACAGACGATATGGCTTACTTTGAACGCGTGACCAAAGAAGTCATCCATGAACTTGGACATGTTTTGGGACTTGACCATTGTACTCAATTTTGCGTGATGCGTTTTTCAAATACACTGGCTGATACAGATCAGAAACCAGGGCAATTTTGTCAAAGTTGTAAGAAAGTCCTTGGGTAACATGGTTCACAGAACCACGAGTACATTGACATGTTAATAACATGTTGATTTTATATAGCAAGACTATGCAAAGGGGGGGTTTACGAGGGACCATAACATGGCAGAAACAAAACGGTCTCGTGGATATTTAGTCTTCCTCGTTCTCTTAATGGGTCTCATTGGACAAATGGATGTCTGGCTCTCTCTCATCGAAACCCCTGCAGCTCCATTTATCCTCGCAGAAGCAGGTTTGGACGCTTCTACCCAATGGCTCTTTGGATTGTGGCAAGGTATCTTTGGAGTCATTGTGTTTCTAGTGTTCTTCATCGGCTATTTCTCTGATGCTTTCGGACGACGAAAAGGTATCTTAGCGCTCATACTAGTAATGGGTGTTCCCGCAGGACTCATCCTCCTTGTTCCCGATATTACCTTCGGTTCTATTGGCTGGTACCTATTCCTACTGTTCTATTCAATCGCCATCATGGGGACAACTTCAAACCTCTGGGAAGTTCCAATCACTGAAGAATCACCAGCGAAACGGCGTGCACTCTATGGAAGCCTTGCCTTCCTCATTAGCGTCATTCCCCTCTACGCACTCCTTGGCCAACGAATCATCGGATTATATGGCTGGAGATGGGGTTACGGTATCATGGCAATCTTCATGTTTGCACTCCTCGTCCTCCTCTTCTTCATGAAGGAAACGAAGCGTTGGACAGATGTGCAAGAGGGACGTGCAGAAAAACGACTCGGTATCATCGAAGCACTCCGATCCTTGGGAAGAAGGGACCTGGCGTATGTCGGTGTCGCTTCACTGGTCTATTTGATGTGGACTATCTCATTCAAACTTGGTACAACCTGGTCTGGAGTATTCTTCCTTGGCACACCATACGCCTCTCAATGGAGCCTGATACTCATAATCGGTGGGCTAATGCTTCCAATTAGCGCTATCATCACAGGAGTCCTCCTAGAAAGAATTGGTCGAAACATCACCTTAATTATAGGAAGTTTCGGTGCGATATTCTCCTTTGTGGGACTTGGACTAGCCGGTTTACCAGCGTTCTTCTGGGGTGTTTACTTCTTCATGGCCATGGTGCTAGCTTGGATCTATGTGTACGTTACTGAAATCTTTCCAACGAAGGTGCGTTCCTCAAGTGTTGGAATCGCCGTCACTGCATCTCGTCTGGGTTACATCCTAGCTCCGCTAATCGCTGCAATGATCTTCCTTTCCCTTCCAGGGAATTGGATGGCTTTTTGGGTAATCGCTGGGGTATTCATGATATTCCCACTGTTATCTTTCTTGACCAAACCCTATGAAACCAAGGGGAAGGAACTCGAGACGATCGACGAAGAAAAGTAGCTAAACTCTTTTTTCATGCCGGTATGGCAGCTTGTTTGTCAGCCGGCTCCCTTTCTATTTAGGATCGTTTATGGCGGAAGAATCCTGAGCAGGCATAAGTCGTGATGCCTTTTTTCTCGAGCTCATCCAAGATGAGGTTCATCCCGATTGAATCGGAGCTATCATGTCCTGCGATGACCACATACATGCCTTCTTTTTCTGTTGCCTCTTTGAGTTTGTCAGTCCAGTGCATTGTCACGATGGTGCTTACGCCAGCTCGAGCGAGTTTCGGAACCGATTCAGGTCCGGGGCTCGTTCCACCAGTGAAGAAGACAAATTTGTCACCAACACTGCCTTCAGGACTTCCTACTAATATTTCGGGACCAGCACCGACTTTCTCAGCCTCTTGATATTCAGGAATCTCTAGTAGTCCATCAACTAAGTCTCCCAGTGTAAGCGGGTCTTTCTCCTTGAGATATTTGGTTAGAAATTGATAGCCTAATGAATCAGCTGGTGTGTGTGCGCACATGAAGGGCATGTCTAATAGTCGTGCGGCATCAGTTGTTTGAGTATGATTTCGTGCTTTGGTCGCCCAATGTACTTCTTTGAGGCGTTTCGCCATAGCAGATTCGGCTTGTGCGATGGGGACACCCGCCTGGGCCCAGTGCTCGGGTTGAAGACGCATCACGAAGTCCAAACGTGAGGTGCCAATTCCGTGGGGATGATGAGCCAGGACGAGGTCAATTTTCTTGCCTTTATCCCCCAATCGATCTGCTAGGACAATTTCTCCAGGGGTGATGTCAATGCCGGCAAGAAGACTTGTTACTTCACGGTCACCATCACCGTATAACAGGCGGCAATCCGTGTAAGGATTCCAAATGACATCCTTATCTGCCAGCTCTTTCTTCCTGCCTTCCAACTTATCGTGCTTCTTTTTCGATTCTTCAAGAACCTTCTTGACTTTCTTTTCGCCTCGGGGATCTGCCTTAATCCCCATATCGACGATTAACCGATAGATGTCTCCAAGCTTCATGGCTTAGGAGGTCCTCTCTTGAATAGTTTGAATGTTTCGGTTAATACAAAAACCGTTTGAAAACAAATAGGCGGTGTTGTCTCGTTTATTCCTTGAGAAATCCCTTCTCCACTGCTTGGTTCAACAACGTGAGTGTGTGATTCCAAAGCGCTTTCGAACCCTCAGGGATGTGTTTTTTCAATGAAATCACTTCGGATTTTGAGATATTATGAATTCGCCAAGAGCACCCTTCATTTAGATAGGCAAGAAGTAGGGGCTGGAATGAATCAATTGCTCGAGCGAATTTAGCTTCGGGTGTGGACATTGCTTCATACTCCTGCCAAAGTAGATGAAATTCCTCTCCTTGGTCTGGTGGTAATAAACCGAACAGGCGGTCCGCGGCTTTGATTTCACGGTCATTTTGATCCTTGGCTTGATCTTGGTCATAGATGAAGGTGTCCCCAGCGTCAATTTCGACGATATCATGGATGAGCAGCATTTTGAGAACTTTCATGATATCGATGTCGGGTTCATTGGCATATTCCCTCAGCAGGATTACCATGAGAGTAATGTGCCAAGAGTGCTCTGCGTCGGTTTCTTTCCGGCTAGCGTCAATGAGCCAGGATTCTCGAACCACTTGTTTCAGTTTGTCAATTTCAGCAATAAAATCCATCTGCTGGGCGAGGCGATTGGGATTCATGTGCAGTAGTTAAAGTGAAGATACATATGACATTGCCGGACGGGTTATGATGTTTACTCGTCGCCAATATCGTTTAGGATCTCTTTTTTGGTATCTTCTGGTTCGACGGAAGGGGCTGTTGCCAAAGGCTCAGAGGCTTCGTCAGCGCCAAGATAATCGGAGATGTCAACATCCACAAGACACATGGTTGAGAGTTGTTGTGTGCCTCTTGCATCCATATACGCTCGGAGGCGTTTTTGAAGGCTAGGCAAGTAGCGGTCATAGGCTAGGAGCATTAGCAAAGGCATGTATATGAAAATGAAGGGGTTCAGGAGCGTAATCAGAACTACAAACCAGGGGGGAACCCATGGCCAGGGTGGAGTGACAGCCCCAATTGCGTAGATGAAGCCAATATAACCGACAATTAAACCATAGAAGATGATAACAGATATCCCAGCATATCCTGCAAGTAGATAAGTTAGCACGCGTCCAGCACTGAAGAGCTCTTGTGAACCACTGGGTGGCTGACTATGAAAGAGTATTTTCGTATCATCGATTAGCCACGATGAGGGCAAAATTACTGAAAGGATAACAAATACAATAGGAAAAATGACTGCCGCAGTATTCCAAACATTCACAGCTAATGGAAGGCCTGGATCCCAGATAATGAAGTATTGACCAATGTAAGTTGCTACACTTAGGGACAAACCAAATGTAAGCAATAAGGCGAAAATGGCTCTCCTGAACACTGAATACAGGGGAGACGGTTTTTGAGTATCAACCCCATAGTAGTAGATCTCACTGCCAGGATTCAGTAACCGATTCAATGGCAAGACTAGCCCTCGAGGGGTTATTACAGCCATTAGCATGTAGAGGGGAATGGCTAGTATAGGGATTAGATAAAACAGAATGAGCCAATCCGTGACGCCATGACCTGGAATAATGGGAACGATGTCAATCCATCCATAAATCAGAATTGGGAGAATGTAGTTGAGAATGGCCCAAATTGCGTCCAGAGTAATAACGGCTACCATTACGAGAATTACAACTATGAGGGTCTTTCGTTCCATGGTTCTGCACCTCTTCTATCCCGTTATCTAGCAAGGGACAGTTGGCTACTAAAAGGTTCTTGAAACTAAATGAGGTGTCCTAGGTTTTTGTGGATTCTTCCTTAAACCGGATGTTCATCGTTTCGAGTTCTTGGAGAATGGGCTCATAGAGTTCTGGAACTATGGGTATTTGCACACCCTTTAACTGAACTTCGCCCGTGAGAATTAGGTGTGAGGCGATGGCTGCAGGGAGGGCGACGGTGCGACTCATTGATGAATCACCGTTAGGGATACCATAATCAATGAGGGTTGACCGTACTTGTTCCTGAGTGTTATCCTTATGTTCGATGATGAATTGGTGTTGCATCACAATCATATCTCTTTCACCCACCGAATATTGGAGCTTTTCTTCAAAGAGTGCAACCATTACGTCAATTGGGGCTCCACGTTCAATTGCTATGGGTTGGTCATTAAAGAGTCCCAACCAATCTAGCTTTTCAATGACAGCATCGTCAACCGGGAGTTTGAGATAGTTGGCAACTTGCTGTTTAAGATCTCCACCTGATGAGAAATTAAGGTTCCTGCGCACAAAATCTGCATAAGTTAGATTGCTTAGGGGCTGTTCATCGAGTTCGAGTAGTCCTAACCGTCCGATGTTATACATGGTCTTACACCATCCGGGATAGCGTAAGGTTCCACGTAACATTGTCTGGATGCCCTTAAGCCCATAGATATCGATATATTGTAGTGAATCTCGATTTGGATATCCTTCAAAATCTCCCAACTCAGGTACAGATTCTACGTGGCAGTTGGCAAATAGCTCTTCGCCAGGAATTGTGATCTCTTTCCCATCCCTGAGAAAGAGTGCTGAATTCCTACCCGCTAGCAAGACGCCACGGGGGCTCCAGGAGAGTTTGTACTCGAAGGGGTTAGTGTTTGCATCAGGGGCTGGTAATCCTCCTGTGAAACTGGTAAATGAGAGGACTTTGCCACCCTCTGCTTGTGCTTTATGGATGATTTTCATCGCAGACATGTGGTCTTGTCCCGGATCGACGCCACATTCATTCATAAGAATAACATCAGCACTTTTGGCCTGCCCATCTAATGCTCGCATTTCATCAGAAACATAAGATGTCGTGAGCATGTTCACTTTATACCGTAAACATTCCCGGGCTACCTGCACATGAAATGTAAACGGAAGCAAGGACACAACAAGATCTGCAGGTTTCACCAGATCCTTTAATTCCTTGACCTGACGCGAAATGTCAAATGCTCGAGCCTCTCCATTGGGGTGATCGCCAAGGAGACGCATTGCCTTGCTTACAGTTCGACTGGCAACCGTTACCTTGTAGCCATGATCTAGCATGTATTGAACATAGGGTCGTGCGACTAATCCTGCACCGAGAACGAGTACCTGTTTCATCCCATTTTTTCCTCCTTTTGCAGTGGTTCCTGTTGATGTGTTACAAATACTTTTTGAGATACTCATATGCTGGCGTGAGTTGGCCCTGATACACAATGACCGCAGTCTTGACTTCTGGTGGGAGATCCAATTTCTCAAAAGGTACGGTGTAATCGGCTTTGGCGATAAATGGAATGAATTGTCGGAGAGTTTCGCTAAAGGATGTGGATGCTTCACGAGGTAACTCTGTTGGCAAGTTATCCACCGCCATTACAACCACACCTCTCCCTTCGATACCCATTGTTATCTTTTTCCCAATGGGGTCATAAACGAAAGTTGGATGGTCTGGCTTTGTACACTTGAGTGTGAACTCAATGGCTCCTTCAACATCACAGCTAATGTCTCCCACGATTTTGAGTCGAGGCTTCCCTGCGGTCATTTCCCACAGTTTACGGAGCTCAGTTTTTCTTATCATTCGTGGGTATTTATCGGTCCAGTAAATACAATTCATGAGAACCGTAAGGTGGGGGAGATATTGAAAGAAGCTAGATTCATACATGGCTTTTCCATGGTCATAGTAATGCTGCAATTCAAAACTGGCTGATGGATCCTTTGGACGGATCGTATCTTCTTCACGGAAGACCACCTTGTATAGGGTATGTGTATCTGGTGGTAAATCAGCAAGCTCATCTGGCGAGACGGTTTTGTAAGGAAGCAAATCAAAGATTATCTGGGCTCCACGAGATGTATTACCATAGCCGATAAAGCCCACACAGAATGGTGCGAGTTCGGGCGCAACGCCTTCAGTTCTAATGCGTTCTCCTACAGATTTGATGGCGGCCTTTAGGTCGTCGAGTCCTTCATATTCATACGTAGGACGTAATTCCGAAAAGGGATTCGGAGTGATACCCTCTATAGCAATGCGTTCTCCTAATCCACGAAGAGTCTCAGCCATACCAGCGAGTCCTGCCCAGTTACCAAAGAAAACAAGCCGGCGTCCCGAATCTACTTCGACAATGCGTTCATAATCAATGAGTGTTGTTCCCATATCTAGCATTTGTTGTAACATGGTCATGTTGTACGGCTGTCCCTTAATGACATGAGCAAAAAAGAGGTAGACTTTCCCAGGTTCAAACACTTCTTTGGGAATCTCTTTCAGTCCGAAAATCACCGGCACTTGACTATCTTTGAGCTTACTGATTGCAGCGCCAGCCTTCTCATACGTGTCTTCCGAAAAGGCTCGTTGTTCAGAGGGTTCCACGATAACTTCAATGCCATGCTTTTTCAAAAAACCCTGCACATCAGCGGGTACAATCGGGGTTCGTAATTCAAACGCCTTATCCTCCCGACGAATACCAATCTTTCTCATCATAGAACGCCTCTCATAATGTTACAAGTATTTTTTACGTAAGGAGTTTTCGTTCGGCTCTCAGAGTAAAAAAGTCTGGTGCCTGCTCAAAGAAACAGCGAACATCATCGATTCAAAACAATCTAAAAGATATCTAATGTAATTGTTGAAGGTGTACACTTGTTGCTCAGAGAACTATTACAACAAGGTATAAGGTGGTAGCATTCACTTTTGGCATCCGTAGTCTCAAAAATCCACTTATCGCTTGCTCTCCTCTTTCCTTAAAATCTCGTCGTCTTTTCATTTCCCATGATCCGTGGGATCTCTCATCGGTCAATCGATTCGCGGATGGTCAGAATGCAGTCCCGAAAGCCTTCAGAGTGGACGGGATAGAGGGTGTAGAGTTTCACCCATATTCGATGACCATTTGATTCAAATCGGTCACAGAATAAAACGAAAATAGTGAACATTCACCATTTTTGAAAACT
>Ga0209635_10000721_pt1 | contig 23510 bp, 22 predicted proteins | sample DeeMarSWOR230_32_FD_187463 | JGI IMG/M metagenome (GOLD analysis project Ga0209635, IMG submission 187463) | Marine sediment microbial communities from White Oak River estuary, North Carolina - WOR-2-30_32 (SPAdes) (version 2) | ecosystem: Environmental > Aquatic > Marine > Intertidal zone >...
CCTTTCGATAATCCTTTCTCAATTGCTTCAACAGGATCTATTCCTTTTTCAATAACTTGTTTAGCTGCGTCTACCACTGCTTGACTGTCAGCAGCCATAACTGCTTCACTTAATTTTTTGAAAAGCTCTTCCTTACTCAAAGTTTATTCACCCTATGTTGCAGTATTTACGAAGCACCCAATAATTAATATTTTGCGACATACTAGCCAACGATTTCAATCGGGGTTCCAAGAGCCAGTCCTGGCAAGCCCTTTCTGAACCTAGCTCTCACTCGCCCGTTTTTCCCATGTAATGCCACGATTTTTCCTCGAATTTTGCGTTCTCCTGTTGTCCATGCAACTTTTCGGCCTACGAGTTGAGCTGCTTCGCTGGAAGATTTAATATTGGAAAACTGGAGGATGAATTCTTTTGAGCTCTGAGTTTTTGGACCTGTTCGGTAACTTATTAAAATACCTCTGAGTGTTTGTGGCAAAACTATCCCAACTTTTGTTGCAACTACGAACTTTCAATAGGTAAGCCTAAGTCTTTAAGTTCTCTCGTGACTTTGCTGTAAATTCCCAAGCATTTACTGGATGGATTTCCTGTTTTCACGTCACAGCACTCTTGGTACTTCATACCTAATGGAGGGTCGGGAATCTTATCTATATACAGTGATACGAGATGCTTTACTATCTCATTTGCGTTCTCTCTTTTCATTCCTGCAGCTGCATGGGCAACTTCTGCTGCAAATCTAGGTTCTATCGGCGTTAAGTAATCTTCATGAGCTGCTTTTGCAACTCCCACTGCTTCTATTGAAAGCCCTGAAGTCACAGCTGTTATAGCTCGCGCTGCAATCTCGTAGAGACACATTTCTGTGCATGGTCCTGCTGCAGTGTAGTTCAAGTTCAACGACAATAGATGGGTGTTTCGACTGATTGCTTGGCCGTAGGCACTTATCACCCACAGCAACTCTGGCGTTGTATTGCATCTGTATTTGAGGTGAATAGGAAACACTAAGTGACATGTCGATTGATAAACAAGAATTCCCATAAGATGATAAGCTACGGAGGTTATAGCGGTGCCCGCAGGTCCTCCACAATACCCGCCGTATACTGGACCGCTTTCTCCAACTATGCGACCGCCTAAGTTTAGCAGAGCGCAAGCTTTGTTGAGCCGATCAAAATCAGTCTTCATCTCAGCCATTGCAGCCAGTAGATATCCATCCGAAGGTCTAAGCCCGTACTGTGGATGAAGAGCTGCAATTAATGACGGCGCTGACTCTGCAGTCGCCAGCGCATTCATGATGGGCAAACCGGGTCTGCCAGCTCTCCGCAGAGCTTCTCTGGCTAAAACTGCGTTTCTTATTGCTCCATAAATCTCTAAAGGCGACCTAGGTCTTATTCGCACTCCTTCCACCGAAGTTAGAGCAGGGGTAGTTATTGAATCGGCAAGAGATATTGCTCCGTAGCTTCGCACTAAACTTAAGAGAATTTCCTCAGAAGATACGGGTGCTCCTGCTGCTCCAATGAAACACCATGGCGGCGTTTTATCCTCTGGCTTTCTCGGAACCATTTCCTTTGCATCCAATTCTTCGCCGAAAATTGCTTTAGATGGAGCATTTTTTAAACCAGCTTTAATTTCGCTTTCAGTGAATTTGATGATGCGTTCAGTGTCTTTGCAGTAAGTGCCAACCTCTCGATAGAGGTCGATGCCAGCTTTGAAAACATCGTCAGCTAAGCTGTTATCTGAGGTAACAGAGAGGTTTGGATCGTATGTTATGTCATATTCTTTTACGAGTTCCATCACTTTGGTTGAAAGAATTTTCAAGTCATAATCTCGTTCTGAGCAGGGTTTTCCAGTTACGGCTCTCTCCATTGCGTCTAAGAAGGTAACCATTAAATCACCTCTTTTTCTCGATTATGTCTAAGACTAAACCTTTCATTTGATTTTTCACCTTACCTTTAGGGATTCCCTGCTTTTCCTATTTAAGTTTCTAGGGCTGAGACAACACACTGGCAACAGACTTCTTCGCAACTCTGACAGCGGGGTATAGGCTAAACAAGCAGAGAAGTCCCAATGCCAAAACCAATAATCCAATCACAGACAAAAGGGTAAATTGAGAAATAACTGGGTCAGGAATCAAAAATGCAAACGTGAAAAGAAGTCCAACAAAAATTCCCACTGCCCCACTAATCAACGTAACAATCAAAGCCTCCATAAAAACTATCTTCATAACCATTTTCGGTTTAGCACCTAAAGCTCTCATCATACCAAACTCTCTTTGCTGACCCGCAACTGAAAGCATCATGTAACTAAGGAGACAGAGAATAGCAGTTACAAAAGAGAAAAGAGGTAAAAACATAACAAACGACCAAACGTAACCAAGAAAAGCTAGATGTCTCCCCAAAACTTCATTAAGCTCCACTGGCGCCAACTCCATTTTTTCTATTTCAGCGAGAACCTCCAACCGCCTAGGCGCATTAACCTTAAGAAAAACAAGATTATAGTTATGCGTACCATCTATCAGTGTAGATAAAACGTTTAGAGGCACATATACTACGTTCCCATTATTTAGAGGATCCAAACATACACCAGCAATCTCAAAATCTTGCTCAAACACAATGACAGCTTGCTTCTGAGGATCATCAAACATTTCCAGCGCCAACGAATCACCTATAACAGCAGAATATACGTCAGTATCGTTGAGAAACCGCCCGAAAATCAGCCAATCATTAATAACATAGTCTGGCTGCACCCCGAGAACAAGAGCCTTGCCCGACCGATTGTCACCTACAAGAATATAAGGGTCTGGTTCTTCAGGGTCAATAATAAACCCTTGAACCTCGTAAACGGTTGTTTCTAAAACCAAGCGTGGATCCACTTTTAGAACTCCGGGAATAGCGTTTAGTTCAGATATCAGAGACTCGGAAAGATTGTATCTCAGATTAAGATAGTCAATTTCTTCTGTCTCTTTAGCTTCGAAAAACTGTGAAAGCATATTCACATATCGCATAGAAACGTCTGAATGCCCTACAACAATGATGTCTCTATTTACCGCTCGCTCCACATAACTCTGGGTAGTCTGGCTAGCAATTATCCCTCCAGCAACTGTCACTGTTGTTAAAGTTAAAACTGTGGCAAGACAGATTATTGCGCGGCGAGTTGCAGATCTCCTACGTATTAAAGCTCGATATGCCATCTTAAACGTAAGACCCAATTTTGAAGAAACAGGCTTTCCAAATTCTTTTCTCGATGTTGCTTCAAACGAATAAAGAGGTGATAACGCGTCAGCTGGCTTCACCCTAATTGCTTTGATTATAGGTCGGGTTCCCAGAATGTGGGAAGCAACAACGAATATGAGAAATATAGGTAAGATCGTCCATAAGTTGACGGAATTTTGTAAAAGTGGAAAGCCCAGAGCATTCAACACATTAATGCAGACGAAGTATGTTAGCACTCCAATGGCTGTTCCAGCAATGCAACTTGTGAAAATGATTATGGAAAGTTCTGTGATGAAATAGCCGAAAGCTATGCTGGCTAAACATCCAGTTGCCTTCATTACTCCAACGTCGTGCACCCGCTCAGACATAGACCAATAAACAAGAAAAAACGTTACCAACACTCCTGCCAAGATGTTGAGAAAACTGACTATAAAAACAAAACGTGAAAACACGTTTGAAAAACCTATAGTAGATCTGCCCCCAGTAACCACAGCAATTTCGAAACCAACGTTTTCTCCGAAAAGAACTAGAAAAACAGTGGCAGCAGTGCAAATTGTTAAACCAATGATGGTCAGGGCTGTTTGAAATTTTCTTCGCATCAGGTCTTTTATGGGAAACGATATTTCACTCATTTGCTGGAACAATCCTGCCGTCTTGTAGATGCAGCGTTCGATTTGCCAACCTCTCTATTCTAGCATCATGAGCAGCAACCAAGATGGTTTTTCCCTTCGCCTTCAATTTCTCCAGTATCCGAACGATCTCAAGACCCGTTTCCATGTCCAAATTTCCCGTAGGCTCATCAACAAGCATGAGAGGAGGATCATTAGCCAAAGCTCTTGCGAAAGTCACTCGTTGCTGCTCGCCTCCACTGAGCTGAGCAGAAAGATGGTCAGCCCGATGAGAAAGACCAAACATCTCCAACAACATTTCCGACCGCTCTCTAACACGCTCTTCCGACCAGCCAGCAAGCTCCATGGGAAACATAACGTTTTCAAGAGCAGTTAATGTTGAAATGAGATTGTAAGACTGAAAAACAAAACCTATGTAAGCAGAGCGAAAAGTTGCAAGAAAATCCTCGTCATAAGTGCTTAAGTCATGTCCAAAAACAACGATTTTTCCACTAGTTGGCTGATCGAGACCACCAATAATGTTTAGAAGTGTTGTTTTCCCAGCGCCCGAAGATCCATAAATCGAAATAAATTCGCCCGCCAAGATCTCAAGATTTAATCCATTCAAAGCTTTGATAGTGAGATCACTGATTTGATACTCTTTGCATAAGGAAGAGGTGCAAATCACCTTCTCTTTCATTTGGGTCATATTCGCTGCCAACGTTATGTTAATTGAAGAGTAAGGGAAATAAATTTAACTCAGTTCCAATAAGAAAGACTTCAACGAGAGGATATGAAATGAGCGCAGTTTACGAAAAGGAACAGAAAAAATTTCTGGAGAAAACAAAACGCTCCGAACAAATCTACAAGGAAAGCGTGAAGGTAACTCCTTTCGGTGTCCACAGCAACTACCGATCTATGGATCCTTACCCCATATACTTCAGTAAGGGGAGGGGAAGTAAACTATGGGACGCTGACGGCAACGAATACATTGACTTTCACATGGCTTTTGGTGTCTTAGTATCGGGTCATTCGCATCCAGTGCTAGTGGAAGCAATGAAAGATAGAATCGCAAATGGCACAATTCTCGGCTTTGAATGCGAAGAATCCTATAAAGTAGCTAAACTTGTATGTGAACGCTTCGGCGTTGACATGGTAAAGTTCTCCAGCACTGGAGGAGAAGCTACGAACTACGCAGTTAGATTTGCAAGGGCATACACTGAAAGAAACAAGATACTGAAGTTTGAAGGATGCTATCACGGCTTCCCTGATAGTTTTCTGGTAAACGTGAAACCTGCAATCGCCAAGGCTGGACATCCCAGATTTCCAAACCAAGTTCTCGCGTCTAAAGGAATCGTGGAAGAAGCGGTTAAACAAACTTTGATTGCGCCCTTCAACGATTTAGAAGCCGTTGAAACCATCATGGAAAAACATGGAAACGAAGTGGCAGCCATTATTCTGGAACCCATACCTATGAACATGGGCTATATCCTTCCTAAACCTGGATTCTTAGAAGGATTAAGGAAGATAACTGACGAATACAATTCAGTTCTCATCTTTGACGAGGTGAAAACAAGCGGAAAATTCTACAGAGGAGCAGCTGGATACTTCAACGTTAAGCCAGACATGGTAACCATAGCCAAAGCCATTGCAGGAGGCTACCCATTGTCTCTGATTGCGGGAAAAAAGGAAGTAATGAACTCTGTCATACCAGGCGTCGTCTCCCATGCTGGCACTTTTAACTCCAACTCGCTCTCCATAGTTGCTGGGTTAGTGACTCTTTCAAAAATATTGACAGAAAAGGCCATGAATGAAGCTACGAAACTTTCCGGAATGCTGGCTAAAGGTTATGAAGACATTATAGAAGACTCAAAAATCAACGCGTTAGTTAAATGGGCTGGAACAAGCGGCACCGTTCACTTTACAAAAGCCAAAAAAATCGAAAATTGGAGAGATTTCATAACCACCATCGACGTTGCAAGATGGTTCCTCTATACAGTGATCATGACAAATAGGGGAATTGTGCCCAGCGCTTTTGGTCCAGATGAGCAATGGACAATTTCTGTGCAACACACAAAAGAAGACATACAGAAGCACTTGGAAGTTTTCAAGGAAATCGCAGAACATTTAAGAAAACTAGATCTGGAAATGCCAATGGTTGAAGCTATTTAGATTCTGAGAGATTCCTCTCAAACAATTTTCTCCTTTTTTTGAAAGCGCAAACGTGACTTAATAGCTCAGTACAGCTAAGTTAGTAACTCTACTCATCAACCGACGAATCTTTCAAATTTCTCGTGTATCTGTATGCCTCTCTTTGACAATTCATCTAAAAACTCTATTGAATCAAGGCTTGCTTCTGGAGGAAAAACTCCCTTGCCTTCCACTTTTCCCTTTGCAAGCATCTGCGCTCCAATCGAAAGGGGTATCCCGACATTTTTGCCATATGCAGATATTCCTCCCCACGCATCCATTGAAGGATGACTGTTTTTCAGAGTGACCTTCGCGGGTTTCCCGTTCTTCTTACCCGTCACTTCAACAATCAATCCGTAGGCCCAGACTGGGTTTTTCTTGGCTTCAGGATTCTTAAGGAGAAACTTAAACATGAAGTCTGTTGGTTTCACTTTCGTTCCGTTTATTTCGACAGGTTCTCCTTGGTAAAAGTTGTATTTCACCATTATTCTTACCAGTTCCATAGTTGCTGGTGGAAAGCATCCTCTCACTGATACTCTCTTTAGCTCTGGAAAAGTCTTAGGCAAGCTTCGGGTTTCCTCGTGAGGTATGTAGACGACTTCTTGCTTACCGATTTGTTCGTGGAACTCCACAGTTCTTGCTCCTTCTAAGGGTTTAACGCTCACTAATTTTCCGTTTTCGTAGTAGACTCTTTCATCCACTTCTGGGTCAAACTCCCAGAAGGTTGTGTATAAGAGACCAGGTGCAATAGCAGTGGATCTAAATGCAGCAAATGAAATCTGCACTTCCTCTGCACGATCAAGTTTACTTATCCCATACTTGGCCATCATGTTGGTTGTGCCAGGAGTGGCTCCGCAACCTGCGATGTATGTGATTCCCGCATTTTTCGCTTTTTCGTCAAGTGCGAATTGATCAGGTTCGGATGAGAGGTCTATGCCATTTATTCCAGCTTTTATGCAAGCTTTCGTCACGTTGAGATCGTACCTGAAGGGTAAAGCGCTAGCAATGATATCGAAGCCCTTCATGGTTTTTGCGAGTTCGTCTACGTTGTTTGCGTCAACTTTGGCAACTGAGAGTCTTTTATCGTTTAGTTTGGAGATGAAGGTTTTTACCTTTTCAACATTGATGTCTCCTAGTACAATTTCGGAAAAATCGCTTGTCTTTACCATGTCTTTCGTGGTTTCTGAGCCCATTGCGCCGGCTCCGCCAAGAAGTAATATTCTCATTTCTGTTTACCTCGCTTTATGATTGGGGCTTCTCTCTATTAATCCATTGCTTTATAAATTCACCGTTTTAAAAACAACATCAGACGAATAAAAGGGGAATTATTTTTTCTTCAAGTTGAAATTGTCTTTATCCCTCTTCAATATACGTTCTCTCTCAGCTAACCTGCCCCTTTCCCAGTCTTCCCAACTAATTTCACGAAATATCCACCGGCTACCTATGTGAGCAGCTAAAACGGCGTGTTTACATTTGACGGGGAAGGGGAATCAACTGGTCAAGAAAACTAAACAGCTTTTCAATTTGATTTTTGGAAAAATACGCATTATAACCTTGCTTTTCAAGTTTCTTAACCAACACCGCTTCGCTGTAAAATCCTCTTTTGCGCCGTCTTTGAATGGCACGTTTAACACTAGTTTTGTTCATTTTATTTTCAAAATGGATATTCTTGGATTTAGTTATTTATTTTCGCATCTGATGCTGCAAGGAAGAGTAACGTTTTTAGGGTGTTAAAGGCGGAGAGTTTGTTGATGCTTTTGTATCCACTTAACATGGAGACCTCCTCCGCAAAACTCCCTTTTTTTGGATCTCACTGCTGTTTTCTGAAAATACTTGTTTTCAACATTCTGCTGCTATTAGGAGCTAAATATGTGGGTGGGTTAGTAACTGCGCAACAGACGTAACTGGGGGCTGCACCTAGAATATTGGTGGTTTGGTTGGTGATATCACTGTTTTTTGGGGTTAAAGAGAGGTTATTTCACGTTTTATTTGATTGAAGCGTATGCTTTGTAGGTAAATTATGTAGGCAAAACTTGGTATTTTACGTTGTTGTTAAGATGATTGAATCAATTTTGGGTGATATTGGTGATTTTTAAATTACCTATTCACTAATCCTCACTGAAACTCACTGAGCATCTGGAACAGCGCTTTTGGATACAAAAGCATCAACGGTTTCTCCCTCTTTCTTATCGAAAACTCATTCCAGCTCTCTTTTCAATCTCTCTCTTTGTCTACGAATATGTCGTCTACTATATCCAACGTAAGGGTCCACCGTCTTCGCTGTTTTCCACCCAAACCAAGCCTTCATCTCCGGTAGGGTTGTTGTTGGATCTTCCAAGAATCGTGTCGCTCGATTTAAACGGAAAAAATGAGGATAGTAACGGTCTCCCATAGCACGTTTCACAACGTTTATTGCTGTGCGGGCTGAGAAATTCCAGACTCTGCCCTCATTATTACTGAGACTGCGTCTTGTTCTCTTAATCTTTTCAACAATGAGGTCTACATACGGATATTCAACGGAAACTTCTAATGATTCTCTTTCTCCACCCTTCTTTGGTGTAGCATCAACGATTAGTAAGCCATCTTTGAGTATGAAGTCTTCTTTCGTTCTCTCCAGAGCTTCAGCTTTCCTCACTCCAAACCAATATAGGAAGGTTAGGAACGACTTGTGGCTCAACATCTTACTTTTTGCAAACTTTCCATTTTCCATAGCATCCTTAAAAGTTTTAAAGTCTATAGGCGCTGTTAGCTTTCCATACTTATACTTTGGCAAAGTTGGAACTTCCTTGCGTAAAATGTACGTTTTGCGCAATTTAATATTGTTTTCTAACATCAAACACTATATCTCCATATGTTTCTACGGTCTCGTTTAGAAACGCAGATTTGGACAGTCTCCCCCTTCTCAGGGAACCAGTCTTCTTAGCAACCATTAGTTATTGCTTCCCATATTATCAGCAACATCCTCGACCTTATTCAAAAAAGCTTTAAAAGGACTACAAAATCTTTCGATTGTGCAGAGATTTATTAATGAAATGAGTCTACGCGGGCTCATGAAAACATATTCAGAAAGCAAATGCGACTTATAGACAATCTTAAGAATCGACATAAATGTTTGCGATGTCTTTAAATCTTTAGTAGCACTAAAGACAAAGATTCATTTCAGATGGGTGAGTACCTGTTGGTGCAAGTGGTTGATCATATACCTGTTGAGTATGATGAAGAAGAGCTGTGGCGAGAGCTTCACGTGGAAAAACTGAAGGGAAAAAGGAAAGAAATCGCTTCTCTGATCGAAGAAAGTCGCGAACTAATTGACCCTGAAGCTGTGTATACATATCTTGAAGTCGTTAGAATTGAAGGGGATAGCGTCCGTCTTGAGAGCGGTGACGTGTTGAAGGGCATAATTCTTGCAGATATGCTAAAGTGTGGGCAAAAAGTTGCTCCTTACGTGGCTACTATCGGGCTAAAGCTTGAGGACCGCGCATCGAAACTTGCAGAGGATAATATGCTCCGCGCCTTTCTTCTGGACAAAATTGGGAATTATGCCTTGGAAATTGCTAAAGAGAATATACGATCACTTGTAGAGAAAACGTTGGGAAACAAGGTTTCCAACTTCGGTCCCGGGGAGGGTACAGGGAAACTTTTTGGAATAGAGCAGCAGGCGGTTTTGTTCCAAATCCTTCAACCGTTCAACAATATAGGAGTACAGCTTACACCCAGCTACATGATGATACCCAAAAAATCTGAGTCAGGAGTATTCGCCGTCACTGATGAAGAATACATTTCCTGCCAATATTGCCCCAAGAAATGTGAAGATCGGACATCAACTTTCGAGGGAGAATACCGTCCTAGCCGAATGTCTCATTAGAAATGAATCATGTAAAACATGCGCGCGCAAACAACAAAGTTTTGAGATGCTTCCGCTTTCTTATTAGAATATGGAAAAGACAAAATTCACGCCCGAACTCATAGCACCATGCGGAATGAATTGTGGCATCTGTAAAGCGTATTTAGCCTATTCAAGAGGAATCCCTAAGAAAAAAGGAAAAGTAACTCATTGCCCTGGTTGTCTTCCTCGTCAAAAAAACTGCTTTATCAAGAGAGGTTGCAAAATGTTGAAGAAGAACGAAATTGAATTTTGTTTCGAATGCAAAGGCATGCCGTGTGAAAATCTGGATCAATTGGACAGGCGTTACAGAAAGCGCTATAACATGAGCATGGTTGAAAATCTCAAGGAGATAAGAGATAAGGGTATCAATGGATTTCTGAAGACTCAAGAAGAGAAATACAAATGCCCCAAATGCGGTGACGTTATCTCGGTTCACGACAGGAAATGCTATGTTTGTGGATATACAAAACCATAGCTACACGCACAACATTTTTTATTTTGTAAAAGCTAAAGTCTTTTCATTAAGGAGTAATGATGAAAATGAAATTTTTGAATGAAAGTTTCACGTTTTCCACACGAGGCGAAATTGACTTCATTGATCTCTCCAGCCGAGTTGAAGAAATCGTGAGAAAATCAGGCGTACAGAACGGTTTAGCCCATGTGTTTGCCCCACACGCCACTGGAATCCTCATCTTAACTGAGTATGAATCAGCCCTGTTAAACGATATCAAAGAAGCTCTTGAGAGATTGATTCCAAAGCGCGGCTCTTATCACCATCCCTCCAACGCTCACTCTCATCTACGGTCAGCACTTCTATGTCCAGATAGAACATTGCCAATTGTTGATGGCCATGTCGCTTTTGGCACATGGCAGTCTCTATTGTTTGTCGAAACCGACGTGTATCCTCGCAAAAGAACCGTGATTGTGCAAGTAATTGGTGAGTAAACACCTACCTAAAACCAAAAAAAGAGTGAATTACGTCTAGTTTCAATTTTTAACATAAAAATATAATCGACTATTGTTCGTTTTGCTTATAGGTCTCTCCAATTGAATTCTAGACAAAAATTCACATAAAACATGTTCTTTAACACATGTAGATTCATTATTTTTGCGTATTTTAAATAAAGATTTAATGGTTCGTTTTTATTTCGATAACTCTTAGAAGAGGTGATTCTGTGAACAGTTAGTGTCTTTGTCTGGAACTCCAGTTTTTGGAAAGAAATGGCTCATTAAACCTCAAATTTTTGTTCTTTTTCGATGGTATTACTCTTTTCCGCCTACAATAAATTATCACGAATAGTTGAAAAATTAACGCTATATAAAATTCGAAATAGTTCGTTCTTTCACTTTTCTGGAGCACATAAAACCAGTCGATTTATGAAAACTGTAGAAGACTTCTAGACTATTTCCCTTTTTTGTGCAACTCAACTAGCCTAATTATAGCCTCTCGATAAACTTGAATGCTGTCCAGATACTCTTGAATGTCAACACACTCATCCGGCGTGTGGTCTAGGCTGGAGTCACCAGGCCCATACGTGACAACCGGTGTTTTCAAAGCGTTGCCAAGCACGTTCATGTCTCCAGTTCCAGTCTTTCTTATGAGAGTTGGAGTGTTAGACCTTACTTTTCTGATGGCCCAAGATAATGCGCGGACAAGAAAAGACGTTGACTTCACTTCAATCGGGTCAGTTAAGTCTTCAATTTTCACTTTCACCAAGACGTTTGGGTTAGTAGTTTGATATTGCTTGATTTTCCTGTTAACTTCATCAAACATTTGTTGAGCGGTAAACGGAGGAGGAACTCGAATATCAACGTAAATATCACATTTAGATGGGACTTTAGACGATGCTTCGCCTCCACTTATCTTAGTCAAGCACGAAGTGATGGAATAAAAGCGGCTTCCCGACTTTTCTTGAGACATATGAAGCTCTTGGATTATCCGCCAGATTTCAAATGCTTTTTCGACAGCGTTTTCAAAGAGCCATGGAGCAGCGGAGTGCCCAGAATGGGTTTTACAGGTTATTTTGAGACGAAGACCTCCTTTATACCCGATAGTTATGTTTTCAACTCCACTCGGTTCTCCAAATATTGCATAGTCAGGGGAAATTCCGCTTTTCACTGAATGTTTGATACCTTTGCCTTCCCCCTCCTCATCAACTACTCCCACAACTAGAACTTTTCCCGGAAGCTTTTCCTTAACAAATGTTGATGAAGCAATTATCATTGCCGCGAGAGAAGCTTTTGCATCAACAGCTCCTCTGCCATATAATTGGTTGTTTTCAACTCGCACAGGTATGACTCCGGCAACTGTGTCCATGTGACCGCATAACAGAACGGTTGGTTTTCCCCGGCCAGTCTCTCCAATCACGTTTCCAACATTATCTTTTCGTACGTGTAAGCCTAGACTCTTCATTTCTTCAGCAAGAAAAACGGAAATTTCTTCTTCTTTGCCGGATGGACTATAGATCTCCAGCATCCTAGTTAGGAGGCTAACTGCGTAGGCGCTCATGCTCCTCTTCCTCTAGGATTGCATCAAGAACAGTGACCACTCTGTCAATATGGTTTTTTTCTATAACTAGAGGGGGCAGGAACCGAAGTATGGTCCTTCCAGCATCAAGAATAAGCACCCCGTTATTAATGGATTTAAGAAGTATGTTTAAAACGTCAAACTTAAGTTCCATTCCAATCATTAGCCCAAGCCCACGAACATCTCTAACAATCTTGTGTTTAGCTTGCAGTTCCTCCAGTCTTTCCTTAAAATATTTTCCCAGCTTTACCGCCCTTTCAGGAAGCTTTTCATCTACCACGACATCTATTGCGGCACACGCAGCTGCACAGACCAGCGGATTTCCACTGAAGGTAGTGGAATGCTCTCCAAGTCTAAATGATGACATGATATTTTCTTTTGCAAATGTTACGCCAAGAGGAAGTCCACCCGCCACCGATTTTGCAAGACACAGGATGTCAGGAGTTACGTCCCAATGTTCACATGCAAACATCTTTCCTGTACGACCGAACCCTGTTTGAACCTCATCCAATATTAAGAGAATGTTTTTTTCATCACAAATTTCTCTTAGTCCTTGAAGGAAATCGTTCTTTGGGAGTCTAATTCCTCCTTCTCCTCGAATTGGTTCTGCAAGGATAGCAGCAGTATTTTCAGTAATGGCTTCGTTTACTTTTTCGAGGTTATCGGGAGGAACATGTTTAAAGCCAGGGACTAAAGGTTTGAATGGTTCGCGATATTTTTTGTTCCAAGTTGCAGATAGAGCACCCATTGTTTTTCCGTGAAAGGCTCCCATCATGGCGATTATTTCGGGCTTTCCTGTGAATTTGCGTGCTAATTTGATGGCGCATTCAACTGACTCGGCGCCGCTGTTTCCAAGAAAAACTTTGTTAAGGCTTTTAGGGGCTATTTGAACAAGCTTTTGCAGGAGCTCTGACCTTACGTCATTATAAAATGACGCGTGACAGGAAATTAGCGTCTCTGCCTGCCGCTCTATAGCGTCTACAACTTTTGGATGGGAATGTCCGACGATGCACACTCCATAACTGCCTGTGCAATCTACATATTCCTTGCCGTGAATGTCCCAGACTAAGGCTCCCCTGCCCCGAGTAATTGTGACTGGTCTTTTGGAGAATACGTTTGCCATCAGCTTTTCTTCAATTTCTATAATTTCTTTTTCATTCACGGCTTATCACGGTGCCACATTTATGTTTTAACGGTGAGGAAACTGGGTGTGTCTCTAGTCCGAAAGAGATTAGGACTTCACCGACACCTTGTTCGAGTGCTTCAATTGCCGCGTAAACTTTAGTGATCATTCCTCCACCAATTTTTGGAAGGACCTTCTTTACTTCTGGAACAGTTAGTTTTGGCACTAACTTGTCATCGAAGATTAGACCTTGTACGCCCGTTAGAAGTATAAGTCGGTCTGCCTTGAGGGCGCCAGCAATGTAGGCTGCTGTTCGGTCGCCGTCCACATTTAAGGATTCGAATTTCTCGCTTATGGCAATAGGCGCTATGACTGGCACATAATTGTTTTCAATAAGAAGTTGCAGCAACTGAGTTTTAACTTCGTTTATCTTTCCAGTGTATCCTCCATCAACAACGCGTTTTCTTCCTGTTTCATCAATAATCACAATTCTTTTTTTCCGTTTCGCCTTCATTAATGAACCGTCTAAACCAGACAAGCCCACTCCAGGCACACCATGAGTTTGGAGAGTGGAAACTATTTGTTTGTTAATTTTTCCAGCCATGACCATCGTGTAGATTTCAACAGTGTCTTTGTCAGTGTAGCGACTGCGAAAACCTTTTGGTGAGACTACAAATTTTTGTCTTTTCCCCAGTTTGGAGGCTATTTCAGTAACTTCTACTCCTCCACCGTGAACTAGGACAATTTTGTGTTCTGAAAGAAGATTCTTTATGTCGAGAATTAGTTCGGATGAACGTCTCCATTTCAGAACGTCTCCACCAACTTTTACTACGATTAACATTTTAGTCACACCGGATGAAAACCTATGCTTTCCAGCCCAGTTTTTTCATCAATGCCAAGAGCAACATTAAAGCATTGCACTCCTTGACCTGATGCTCCTTTCATCAAGTTGTCGATTGCGGATAATATAACGAGTCGATTATTGTGAGGGTCTAATTCAAAACCTATGTCACAGAAGTTCGTTCCTAACACGACTTTGGAGTCTGGGAATCGGTATAGTCCTTTCTGATACCTCACAAATCGTATGAAAGGCTCGTTTTTATAGTATGAACGAAGAATTTTCCAAACATCCTTGACCGTTAACGGTTTTGTGAGGAAAACATGGATTGACGCTAGGATACCTCGAACCATGTTAACGGTATGAGCAGAAAAGGAGACTGTTATGGGCTGATTCGTTACCAGATTAAGTTCCTGCTCAATTTCAGCGATATGCCTGTGACCAACTGGTTTGTAAGGCCTTACTCCTCCAAACTTCTCTGCATGATGAGTTGCAGGCGAAGGTTTACTACCTGCACCTGAAGAACCGATTTTCGCATCAATAACAACCTTATCTTTTTCTATAATATCAGCCGCTACCAGTGGGGCTAAGCCAAGAATTGATGCAGTAGCCATACATCCTGCACATGCTGTTAGATTAGCGTTCTTTAACTCTTGTCGATGAAGTTCAGGTAAACCGTAAACTGTTTCTTTCAAAAGCTCCGGACGAGCGTGCTCCCATCCGTACCATTTGGGATAATCAGCAGGGTTTTTTAAGCGGAAATCTGCGCTCATGTCAATGACTTTTAACCCTGCTTCAAGTAGTTTAGGAACAGTATTTACTGAGGCGCCGTGGGGCAGTGCCCCAAAAACTAAGTCGCAATTCTCTTTGATTTGTGTAAAGTCAAGGGGAACGAATTTTAGGTTGGTAGTTCCTCGAAGGTTAGGGTGGACTCCAAAAATGAATTCTCCTGCATATTTGCGGGAAACAACTGTTGTAAGTTCTGCTTGTGGATGGAAAAGTAGCAGACGTAAAAGCTCTCCGCCAACGTATCCTGAACCGCCGATGACTCCTACTCTCAATTTATTTTCACATCTCCAGCCCAATGACACTTTGGGCACATCTGAGTAAAGGCACTGCCAAGTTGATTTCAGCAATCATTCTGGTTTGCTCCCAGAATTCAGGACAGGAGTTTACTTCATGAAACATTATGCTTTTTTTCCCTCTTTCCATGCTCTCTTCGATTATTTTCTTAACGTTTTCATATTCTTCTAAGGTTATGTATTCCTGAAAGGCTCTTTCTAGCTTTGCATTCCATGTGGAAAAATCTTTCTTTTTAGTCCTATCCGTCTTAACTTTCTTCACTGCTTCGAAAGGTAACACTAGCTTTTCGAGTTCTGACTTAACGTATTCGTCGTCAACCATTTTGTCCTCACCGACGCTAAGCATTGCATCCAACGCTAGAACCCAGACTTTTCTGTTTTTTCCAATTACTTCTCCACATTTTATCGCCATGTCTCTAATATAATGTGGCAAGTTGACTCCGAACACCATATTGCCTAGATAAGTGTTTGTTCTAAAGTCTTTGAATCCCGCTCTCGCTAGAGCCTTTTCGAAGCAGTAAGGTGTCCTTCCATTTTCTTTCACAACAACTATTCTCAAATCGTAAAACCATTTTTGAACAAACTCTTGGGCAAGAACACCGATTGGATTCGTTATGGATGGCTTGGTTTCATGTATAACTTTTAAAAGCGCTTCTCGCTTTTTAGCCAGCATAACCCTCTTTCCATGAGTGCCAGCGTCTGGTTTAACGACAATTTCTTCATTGCCAAGCTCTTGCTGTATCAAATCAGCAATGTCCCCCTCATTATGAATCTCGCTTCCACCTCTCTGGTACTCATGAGAATCACATGGAACATAAACGGTTCTAGGTATCTTAATTCCATTTTTCCAAAAATTAAGTAGAGTTCTTAACTTGCTGAAGCATAAATACTCAACTTGCGACGGGTTTATCACATGTTTACCAAAGGCTTCTAACATGTGAGCTGCGAAAAGTCTGCGATTTTTGCTCTGCGCTCTATTTAAAACTACGCTAACACCCTTAACAAGCGCAGAATAGTCTTTTCCTTTGCTCCTAATACTGTACCCGCCATTATTCATGCATAGAGAAACTTTACGAAACGGAATGTAAACTAGGTTTATACCCATTTCTCTTGCAGTTAACTTGATTCCCAGTTCATCAGTTTCAGAACGTTCATACAAAATTGCTATACTCATCTGTTATCTCTCGCATCCTTATCTTCCAAAACGCCATTCCAGATTATTGGGCACCCTTTCGTATAAACCATTGACACTTCACGTCTACGTAGACTTGTCCAAAGAAAAAGTCGAGCTATTCCCCCCAATCTTCGCCCTCGATCACTAGCTCTCGAAGCTCCACGCAGTTATTAGCATTAACTTGACTAACTTCCAATTCAAGTCCACAACTAGGGCAAGTTAGAATTTCCCCTGCCACAACGCCGTTAGGAATTTCGAGCTTTGCATCACAGTCTGGGCACAGTGCTTTCTCCATTTTTCCACCTCTTGATTTAATGGTTTAAAGTACTCATCATCATCGTTGTTAATAAGAATTTCGGAATTCAGCTGTCAGATTTTACTGATTCCTTATGAGTTTTACGTAATTCGTACTTTTTCACGCAAATGATTATAACATTAAGATCTCAGATCTCAAGGCATCTCTAACTAAGCTGTTAAAGCAAAAAATGTAATAATCTAACGAAACTCGTTCCAAATATCCTCTCAATTTTCAGAAATCGTTAAATTATTCCAATGCGTAAACCGTTAAAGGAGGAAAGAAGATGGACAAGATCGATAAAAAAATAATTGAAACTCTAAAAGAGAATGGACGAGCCACCTACATTAACATCGGAAAAAAAGTTGGGTTATCTGAAGGAGCTGTTAGGAAGAGAATCAAAACACTCGTCAATTCAGGTGTGATAAGGCGATTCACCGTCAAAATTGGATCCAGGGAGGGAGCGGAAGCAATAACTTTACTTCACATAAACCCTTCTTTTCCAACATCTGAAATCTGTGAAAAATTAAAAGGACTCCCGAACGTCGAAACTATTTACGAAGTTACTGGTCAATATGATATTGCTGTCATTATCTCCGCCTTAAACATCGCTGATGTCAATGATTGTGTCGAAAAAATTCGTCGATTAGATGGAATAGCAAACACAAACACGATGATTATATTGCGTAGTTTTTAGTCGATTGTAGATTAGAACGGTGCAGAGTACGGAAATAGGAAGTATTTTTTATTTTTCGTATTTTAAATCCGTAATTTTTCAAAAAACATAAATATTGGTACGTTTTCTACTTAGGCTAAACTTCGCCTAACGAAACAGCTTAAAAAAAGAGCGGATGGGATTGACGGAAAAATATCTTGACGAATACGGAGAAGCTACCTTAGCAAGACTAAACAAAGAGGGAATATTCCCAAGCCCATACAATTTTGCCGCTCTTAATCCCCCTTCAAATAGCGAATACATCATACATGATAGTACATTAAGAGAGGGCGAACAAACACCTAGTGTAGTATTTAGCATAGAAGATAAAAAGAGAATTGCTGAAAAGTTAGACGAGGTGGGAATACAACAGATAGAAGCAGGATTTCCAGTGGTTTCAGAAAGACAAAGAAAAGGCGTCAGGGCTCTAGCAAAAATGAATCTGAATGCGGAGATAATTTGTTTTTCAAGAGCAAAACAAAGAGACATAGACGCTGTTGCAGAGGCAGGTGCTGATGGAATTGTAGTTTCATTTTCTATATCTCAGTATCACAGAAGATACAAGTTTCATAGAATGAGTAAAGAAAAATATTTGAATGAACTGGCCCACTGGATAAGTTATGCAAAGAGTTATGGACTATTCGTTGTGTATGGTGCAGAGGATTCTACTCGAGAAAGCGATTTAGATTTCTTGAAAAAAGCATTTAAAACAGCAGAGGAAGCTGGAGCAGATCGAGCTAGAATAGTTGACACGCTAGGATGCATAAGACCAAGCGGAATGACTTATCTTGTAAGAGAAATAAGGAAGGTGATAAACATTCCAATAGAGGTACATTGTCACAACGATATGGGACTGGCCTTAGCGAATTCTCTTGCAGCCATTGAAGCTGAAGCAACAACCATATCAACCTCTGTAAACGGCATTGGAGAAAGATCTGGGATCACATCTACAGAAGAAGTTATTACCGCACTCAACGTTTTATTTGGGATAAGCCGGTTTGATATGAGTAAGGTAACTGAACTCTCAAAACTTGTTGAAAACATTACTGGATTGAATATAGCTGTCAACAAACCAATCATTGGCGAAAACGCTTGTACACATGGCTCAGGAATTCATCAACACGGAGTTTTTATGAACCCTGTAACCTACGAATCTTTTCACCCTAAGCTTATTGGTCGAAGAAGAAGAGTGTGTATAAATGAATTATGTGGGACTCACGGCGTCTTATATATTGCAGAAAGAGAGCTTGGAATGAACATTTCTAAGGACACGGCGCAAAAAGTTCTTTCAAGAATAAAAACTTCCTATTCACATGGAGTCAGACGAAGTGCTTACACACCAAGTGAACTTAAAAGATTAATAATGGAAGTAAAAAGTGTTGAAGTCAACGGAACCAACAATTCTTAAGGCAAAACACTATCAAAGTCCCCATCGAAAAAAGTAAGTGTAATCGTTGGATAACAAGATTTGAAGTGATTGCTGTGTATAAAATAGCTGTGATTCTTGGAGATGGAATTGGCAAAACAGTTACTTCTAAGGCAGTTCGCGTTCTAAAAAACACTGATTTAAAATTTGAGTTTCAATTTATGAAAGTTGGATATGAAGTGTTCAAAAAAGTTGGCGCTTCGGTTCCTGAGAATGTTGTATTGGAAATGAAGGATACTCAAGTATGTTTGTTTGGAGCCACGACAACGCCGGTTGGTGTACCAAACTATAGAAGTGCAATTGTGACTTTGCGTAGAGCGTTAGACTTATACGCTAATGTGAGACCTGTTAAAAGCTATCCAGTGCGAGGTTGCGTGAGAGACGTTGACCTTGCGATTGTTAGAGAGAACACGGAAGGATTATACAGCGAAGTAGAGTTTGAAACAGAAGATTCAGCATTTGCTGTGAGACTGATCACTAGAAGAGCATCAGAAAGAATTGCTAGGTTTGCATTTAACTTAGCAATGAAAAGGCGCAGGAAAGTGACAATAGTTACAAAAGCAAACATCATGCGAAAAACCTGTGGCTTATTCCGAGAGGTTTCGCTTCTAGTTGCAAAAGACTATCCAAAAGTGGAGGTAAATGAAATGTTTGTTGATGCTGCAGCAATGAATCTGATTTTAAAACCGCAAATGTTCGATGTAATAGTTACATCTAATTTGTTTGGGGACATACTGTCTGACGAAGCAGCTGGCTTAATTGGCGGACTGGGATTAGCGCCAAGCGGAAACATGGGAGACAATTATGGTTTGTTTGAACCAGTCCACGGTTCAGCGCCAGACATTGCAGGGAAAGGAATTGCAAATCCAATTGCGGCAATACTGGCTGCTAAGATGATGCTAGATTATTTGGGTGAGGATAAGTGGGCTGAACGAGTTGAAACTGCTGTTGTAACAGTTTTAAAAGATGGAAAACATCTTACACCCGACCTTGGAGGCAACTCAACCACCAGCGAGGTTACGGAAGCGATAATAGCTGTGTTAGAAAAGTCTTAGGGTTCATTGTGTCTTGGCTGTTCCATTTATTAAAGTTGTGTAGTTTTGTTGAGCAAATAAACGAAAAGGTTTATTAAATATTACTATATAATAAATATTTGGATTCAGAATCCACATTTGTGGCAAAAGAAAGAAAACAGCCACATACGTTACAAATTGAGGTGAGAAAATATGAAAGACTCTCCAGTTTTTATTGTGTTCTTCGCTTTCTTCACCTTGGCAACCATCGTAGTTCCGGTTCCGATGTTCCCAGGAAACATGATTTACACATGGTTCGGAATACCAGCCACATCCTACGCTTTTTACGTAAGTGCTATCATAAATGGGATCACCTATGGGTTAGTCGCTTGGATAGTTTATGTGCTGGCTTCTAAAAAGATTGAGAAAACAACGTCGCAAGAGTTGGTAGAGGAAGAGAAGAAAACGAATGCTTGATTTCTGGTTTGAATACATCATTGAATGGACAGTCCAAAATTCTTTCATGATACAAATGGTTAACGGTAAATCGGTATGTTTCTGCTTTTAGCCTTAGGTATTAGGCTTTCACTGAAGCTATTAGCTACCCATAACCCTTCTAACCGAAAGAATTTTGGTTACGATAACGCATGCAATGGGTTGGGTTTTGAAAATACCTCATAGGTTGAGGGATGTTTGTGAATTTGGCATTATGCTCAAGGTTTTGCATCACTTGAAACTATTTCACAGAAATTTCTTTGACAACGAATATAAGGTGTCGCGACTCAGTATTTTGGGGCTTGAAGGAATCAGAAAGAAGAAAGGAGAGTTTCTTTTCTGTTTTGCTAATAAGATAGCTGGCTTCAAGCCTTTCCAAACTGAGATGTATTTTGCCTCCTTTCTCTCTGTTTAACCAGCGTTACTAACAATAGCAACATACGTGAAATTTAAATCTTACGTGTACAGAATTATACATACGTGACTTTTCAACATGTGTTAATCATCCCATAAACTAATTGCGCGGTTTTCTTTTTGTTGACTGTCTAAAGCGTAGGCGGATTTCAGTTGCATGCATGTCGAAAACTTTTTACCAGCAAAAATTTTGTTCTGCTTTGTTAAATAAGCAGTGGAGACTATGCCTTTCACCTTCGCTTTCTGTTTCTTTTACAAGTCGATCCAACTCTCTCCAAAAGTCGAAACCAAACAGATAATTTGTACGCGCGAATGGTTTAAGTCGAGTTGGTGGTTAATAATAAAGAAGTGATTGGCGATGATGTTTCCTAGAATGGTTGAGATCCAGCAGAAGATTTCATCTTCAAAGATAGAGGATTACGTTTCAGCAATCAGGGATGAACTAAGAAAGAAGACCCTGCATAACAGGATTAAGCCAGGCTGGAAAATAGCGATAACAGCCGGAAGCCGTGGTATAGCCCACTACCCAGAGATTCTAGCAACGATTGTTGACGAGATTAAGAGGGCGAGTGGAAAACCCTTTCTAGTTCCAGCTATGGGAAGCCACGGCGGCGCAACCCCTAAAGGCCAAATTCAAGTTTTGAAGAGCTTAGGCATAACATCTGAAACTATAGGTGCACCTATACACTCCTCGATGGAAGTCGACGAGGTTGGTCGACTCGATAACAACGCTCCCGTGTACGTCGATAGAATCGCCTTGAAAGCAGATGGCATAATCGTGGTTGGGAGGGTGAAACCTCACACAGATTTTAAGGGTAAAATTGAGAGTGGGTTAATGAAAATGATGACCATTGGTTTAGGTAAACAAAAAGGAGCCGAGACGATACACTGGTACCAATCTGAAGGCTACCATAGGCTCATTCCAGCGGCTGCCAAGTTAATAATGAAGAAAGCGCCTATACTATTAGGTCTGGCTGTAGTTGAAAACGCTTACCATGAGATTGCCATAGTGAAGGCCCTCGAGCCGGATGAGATTGAGCAAGAAGAAATGAAACTTCTAGAGAAGGCTAAAGAATTATTGGCAAGACTTCCATTCAAGGCGATAGACCTCCTCATTATAGAGGAGATAGGGAAGGACATAAGCGGAGAAGGTATGGACACAAATGTTACGGGAAGGTTCTGGTTGCCTGGCGAAAGTGACCCAAAAGCTCCAAAGATAAAGAGGATTGTAGTACTAGATCTCTCTGAGGGAACGCATGGAAACGCAATCGGTATAGGCCTTGCAGATATAACTACGAAGAGAGTTATGTCTAAGATAGATTACGATGCAACTTTCGTGAATTCTCTAACCGAAGGGTCGACAGAGACAGGTAAGATACCGATTTTCCTTCCAAACGACCATGACGCCATCGCCACAGCCCTCCGCACGTGTGGACCCATCGAACCTAGGAACGCTAAGATCGTCAGAATCAAGAACACGCTTGAGCTTCAAAAGTTCTGGATATCAGAGAGTTTAGCTGAGATAGTTAAGTCAAACAAGAAACTGTTGGAAAGGATAGAATTTCTAAGCGAACCGAGGAAGATGCAGTTCGATGTACTTGGAACGTTGGCAAGATAAAAAAATGCATAAACGTTAGAGGTCAGTTGTGCGCGCTCAAGTTTGTCTTTCGCGGAGTTTTCTAAATTTGTTGATTGTTTCTTGTGTAAACCTAAAGATTCGGGTTCTTGTCCGTTCCCAAGTGATTATGACGCTTAAACCTAAGGAGACTGAGGCTATTATGACAGAGCCCCACGGAACAGGGAGTATTTCGCTTATGTTAGAATAAAGTATTCCTCCGGCTATTGCCATGCTTGTGTAAAGGAAGGTTTTTCCGACGATTTCTAATGCTAAAACAGCCAAAATTGGAAAATGAATTGTTCCAAGGAGCATGAGCACTGGCGTGTCGGGTATGGGAGTTATAGAAAAAATCAAGACACTGGACAAACCCAGTTTCTTGACCCAGCTTGGAATTGTTGACTCTTTCTGTTTGTTTACGGTAAATTTACCAATTCCTCGCCCCACCAAGTAGGCGCCCAGTTCTCCTAAGCCGCCGCCCAAGCCTCCTACCAAGCCAAGCGATAGAGGGTTCCAAAAGTTGGAAACGGAGAGAAAGATGGGTATGAATAGTATGTCCTTCAATACTATGCTGAAGTGTCCTATGAAGGAAGCTAAGAATACTCCGAGAAGCCCTAAACTTCCTAAGCCTTCAGCCAAAGACATAATTCTCCACCCTTTTTTGTGTCAGCGTTATGTTTACAGAAAGGCTGGCTTGATGTGTTTAAGAATTTTGTATGTGTGCAAACGTAAAACTGTTATGAACGACAAATACAGATGAAAAAGCGTAGGGAAGTAGAAATAATTTAATGATATACACGCTAGTGGCTGTGCACTGACAGTTCTCTTACAGAAAGGCACATGCGTGCGTAAACTTTCCTTCTTTTTGTTCCGAATTTGAATGTTCAATTTTCATTAAAAGTTTCTACG
>Ga0209635_10000722_pt1 | contig 23507 bp, 17 predicted proteins | sample DeeMarSWOR230_32_FD_187463 | JGI IMG/M metagenome (GOLD analysis project Ga0209635, IMG submission 187463) | Marine sediment microbial communities from White Oak River estuary, North Carolina - WOR-2-30_32 (SPAdes) (version 2) | ecosystem: Environmental > Aquatic > Marine > Intertidal zone >...
AGCTTCGACGGCGAGGTCGGCGCGGGCGTCAGGGCGCTGAGCCACACGCACCGCGACCCGCTGCGCCCGGAGGGCGACGAGAAGGTGTTCGCGACCCTGCGGCTGGAGCTCAGGGGCGAGGCGCCAGCGGTGGCCGGGGCGCTGCGCGTGCGCTGGGACGGCCAGTACCTGAACGATCCGCAGTTCCCAGGCGGGCGGGCGATCGAGGTCCGCCAGTGCGACCCGATCATACAGGACTGCGCCTATCGTGCGGAGGACGCGTACGTCGAGGTGCAGTTGCCCTACGTGCGTGTCTTCTTCGGGCGCATGTACCGGAACTGGGGGCTGCCGGGGACGCACGGGCTGCTGGTCGCGCCCTACGCTTACAGCTACGACCATATCGGCTATCGCTTCGGGGGCGAGCGGATCGCGCTCAGCGGGCTGTACGCGCCGTTCAACGATTTCGCCGGCGACACGGCCCGCCATTTCGCCTCGCACCGCTTCGATTGGCAGGTCACGGACAACTTCCTCATCTCGGTCAGCGAGTCGGTGGTCTTCGGCGGGCTGAATCGGCGGATCGACTTCAACCTGATCAATCCCGTGGGCGTCTGGGAGATCAGCGGCAGCAGCGAGGGGCACGAGCGTAACGCGCTGGGCCTGGCCGAGTTCTGGTGGCGGATCTTCGATGACCTGGTCACCTACGGCGCGTTCATGGTGGACAACACCTCGGTCGGCGATGAGGAGCAGGGCAGGAAAGAGGGGTTCAACCAGTACGCGGCGGCGCTCGGGGTTCAGCTGCCCAGCCTGAGATCGAACCTGGCGCTGCGCGGCGATGTCACGGTGGTCAACAGTCTGGCTTACCGTAGCCGCGTGGATTTCTTCGAGTATTACGCGCTCGACAATATCGGGCTCGCCCAGGACAAGACGGACGCGATCGTCGTGTCTCTGCAGGCTGACTGGTTCCCGCGGTCGCGCCTACTGCTGCGGCCGCGGCTCGATCTCATGTGGAAAGGTGAGGACGACATCACGGATGCCTTTCCGGCGGACGCGTTCACGGAGCACGATTTCCTGCTGGTCGGGACGATCGAGAAGACCATCCGGCCCAGCCTGGGCGGCCGCCTTCACCTACCCTACGGCGAGCTGCGCTGGGATCTGGGGCTGAACTTTGTGAAGAACGATGAGAACGAGCCGAGAGATTGGCGGGTGATCGGTGTGGGGCGTATCGAGGCGGAGCTGAGGCAGCGGCTTTAGCTGGCGCTGGCGCCTCACCAGTAGAGTATGCAGCGGCCGTGCCCGCCGTCGAAGTTCGGCGCTTTCCCGTCGCCATCCAGGTCGAGGTTCACACCGAGCATGACCAGCGCCCGCTGGCCGAAATGCCAGCCCAGATCGAGGCGCAGGCGTGAGTGCTCGGCCTCGAAGCCGCCCGGCAGGCGGTCGGGGCCGAGGAGATCCCGTGCCGCGAATTCCAACGCCAGCTCGGCCCGGAAGCCCCTGTAGGCACGGTAGGCGAAGATGCCGCTACCCTCCCAGGCGCGGTCCTCGTAGTTGATGTTGGGCACCACGGTCGTGTCCGGTCGCAGCCGATCCTCGGTTCTCCAGACCCGTGCCAGCCACGCCTCGGTGCTGAAGCGGTCCCAGAAGCGGTGGATAGCGTAGAGCCCCAGGCGCCACGTCTGCTCGGTCAGGTCGAAGTCGTCCTCTGGGCTGCGCTGCTGGCTGCGGACGAGACGCGCGCGCACCCAGGTGCCGAAGCCGCCCAGAGCCGTGCGACGCGAAGGCGTCCACTCGAGCAGGCCGCCGGCGTAGGCGTAGCGCTCGTCCTGGCGGAAGCCCTCCTCCGGGTCGGTCTGCGACTGGGCCTCGACGGTCGTGGGGCTCATGGCGAGGGCGTACGCCTCGGCGCGCAGGTGCCGCGACGGCGACAGCTCGAGCGCCACGCGCGCCGTATAGGGGTGCGCGGTGTAGTCGAGCGCCGTGTCGGCCAGGCCGGCGGCGACCTCGAGGCTCTGGTAGATGAAATCGGAGAACAGGTCGAGCGCGGCGATGGCGACGGTCAGGTCGCCGAGCCGCGACGACCAGGTGAACCCGAGCTCCAGGTCGGTCTCGGGCTTCTGGGCTTTCGCGGTACCGAGCAGGAAGGCCTGGGCCCGTCCATCGAGCAGTCGCTTGCGGAAGTGCAACTGCACGAGGCTCCGCCGCGTCTCGAGCGTCTCCTGATGGTTGAAGCTGGCAGCGGCGGCCCAGCCATCCCCGAGCCCGACCGCTGCCTTGAACTCGGCTCGCTGGACCAGCTGCAGGTGATTGATGCTGCCGGCCCAGACGCGTGCGCCGTTGTCGCGCCGGTACCAGTCGTAGACTTCACTGAGTGAGAGGTCGAAGGAGATGAGATCGAGGTGGTACTCGGAGTCCATCCTCTCGTTGAACCGCTGAAGGATGCCCCGGTCGCTGGTGCGGCCGAAGTAGCTGCCGCTGCGGTCGAAGATGGCCAGGCGCGCCTGCTCCTCCCAGCCGCGCAGCGTGGCGTGCGCGGGCGGCGTATAGCCGCTCTGCGCGAGCAGCACGCGTGAGCCGCCGGCCAGCAGCAGAAGGGCGATGCACAGCTGGCGGCCGTGCCAAAGAGTGTGTCGTTCGCCGGGCATCAGCCGCCACGTTAACATGCGCGCGCTCCGGCGCAAAGGCCTGACTTGCGAGCCGCAGGCTCACCAGTAGAGACGGAAGCGGCCGTAGGCGCCGTCGAACCCCCGTCCCCTGCTGTCGTCCAGGTCAACGCCGAATCCGAGCGTGAATAGTGCGGTGCTGTCGACGTGCCAGCCGAGGCCGAGTCGCAGGCGGTAGTTGTCGCGGTCCAGGGCCGCGGCTCCGGGCACATCGCCGGGCTGGACGATGTCACGCGTCAGGAAATCGAGGCCCAGCTCGCCGCGGAAACCGGCGCGGGTGCGGTAGGTGAGGGTCGTGTACCCGGCGCAGGCCCGGTCTTCGTAGTCGAGGTTCGGCGCCACCGTCGTGTCCGGTCGCAGCCGCTCCTCGGTTCTCCAGACGCGGGCCAGCCACGTCTCGCTGCTGAGCCGACTCGAGAGGTGGTGGATCGCGTACAGCCCCAGCTGCCAGGTCCTCTCCATAAGCTCGAAGTCGTCTTCGGCGCGGCCCAACCACAGTCGGTTGCGGCCAAGGCGCGATCGCACCCAGGTGCCGAAGCCGCCGACCGCGGTGCGAGGTGAAGGCGACCATTCGAGCAAAGTGGCCAGGTAGGCGTAACGTTCGTCCTGGCTGAATCCCACGCCGGCGCTGGTCTGGGATTCCGCGATGACACGGGTCGGCGTTAGGGCGAGCGCGTAAGCTTCGACCCGCAGCTGACGCCCGAGCGGCAGGTCGAGTGCGATACGGGCGGTGTAGGGGTGTGAGGTGTAGTCGAGTGTCGAGTCGGCGATGCTGGGGCCGACCTCGAGCGTCTGATAGATGAAATCGCTGAACAGGTCCAGGGCCGCGAAGGCGAGCGTGAGCTCGCCGGGCCCGAGCGACCAGCTGAGCCCGAGCTCTACGTCTGCCTCGGGCTTGTCCGCCTTCAGCGTGCCCAGCAGGAACGCGTGGGCGCGCTCGCCGAACAGCTTCCTGCGGAAGCGCAGACGCAGCAGGTTCCGCTGTGCCTCGAGCGTCTCGTGGTGCGTCAGGAAAACGTCGGCCGCCCATGCCGTGCCGAGGGCGACGGAGGCGGAGATATCGGCGTGCTGAATCAGCCGCCGGTGATCGATGCTGCCCGCCCAGAATCGGGCGCCGCTGGTGTGGCGATGCCAATCGTAGGTGTCGGAAAGCGAGAAGCCGTAAGAGATGAGATCGATATGGTACTCGAAGTCCATCTGCTCGTTGAATCGCTGCAGGATACCCCGGTCGCTGGTGCGGCCGAAGTAGCTGCCGCTGCGATCGAAGATGGCCAGCCGCGCCTGCTCCTCCCAGCCGCGCAGGGTCGCGTGCGCTGGCGGTGCGTACCCGCTTTGAGCGAGGAGCGCTCGCGAGCTGGCGGCCGCCAGCAGAAGCACGATCCAGAAGCGGCGGCCGCGCTGCGCGGGATGTCGTTCGCCGGGCATCAGCCGGGACGGTAACACTGGCGTGGCCTGTCGCGGACGGCGTCCAGGACTGGGGCTGAGGTCGGCCTCACCGCACGTTGGCGCTCCGGGCGTGTCCGTCAATCGAGCGGGATCAGGTCGATCCCCTCCGCGAGGGCGGACTGCACGATCCCGAGTTCCCGGCGCTTTCGCTCGAATTCCTCCGGCGCATAGCAGAGCAGCTCGACGCCGAACCGTATGTCGCAATCCTCCACGACGCGCACCGGCCGCTCGAGCCAGGCGATGTCACGGAAGGCGTCGGAGACGATCAGGACGTCGAGGTCGCTGTGCTTGAGGGCATCGCCGCGGGCCCGCGAGCCGAAGACGAGGACGCGCGGGGGGCGATACGCGCTCAGCAGGCGGGGCAGGACCTCGCGCCGGAAGCGCTCTACTCTCTCATCAACCGCCTTAGCCATCCGAAGAGCGCCTCTGCCGCCTCGACTTTCGCCTCGGCGGTCGCGCGGTCATAGATCTCGTAAGGGATTCCGTTGGCCGCGTCCGGGTAGCGGGCCGTTGTGTACAGGTCGCGCTCGGCTTGTTTGAACAGCCGTTCGATCTCCGCTCGCATTCGCTGTCACCTCGCTCGTGCTTTGCCAGTGGCGGATTCGTGCACGGCCGGCAGCCCGCCCAGGGCCGGGTCCCTCTCAAGAAGCTGGTGTCTGGCTGCGCCGCGGTCAACGGGAACGCGTGCGGTCACGTGGCATTGGCGATTGGAACGCTGTGTGGTGAGGTTGCAGCTACGTGAGTTGTCGTGTTACAAGTTGTGCGGCGACAACCTCCAGGGGCCAGTCCTTACGTCGGCTTCTGCTATCTGACGCGTTGGGCTACGAACCTGAGCGCTTGATGAAAGCCGCAGATCACTGCCGCACGCTCCTCGGCCTCTACGTTATGGCTCTGCTGGTCATCACGCTGGCCCCGCTGCCGGATGGTGGGGAGTTCGTGGAAGCGGTGCCGGGACTCGACAAGCTGATCCACGTGCTGCTGTTCGGCGGGCTCGCGTTCCTGCTCATGTGGAACGCGACACGGCAGGGCCGAGCGCTCGTGTTCATCAAGGTTTTCGGACTGACGGTCGCCGCTGCAGCGCTCATCGAGGCGGTGCAGAATCCGCTGCCGTACCGCAGTGGTGACGTCTGGGACCTCCTGGCCGGGGCGGTGGGCGCGCTGATCGGAGTGGCGCTGGCCACGGGGATGCTCGGCGTGCGTCGGCGCTAGGGGGTGCCGGCCTCGGTCCACTCCTGGAGTGATCGGGATACCGGCAGCGCTCCCTAGCCCTCGGGCCTCTTCTTCTCGGGCGCAACCGGACCGCGGCCGCGACGGCCCTTCTTGATCTCAGCGGGCTTGGCGCTCTCGGTGACCTGATTCATCAGGTCCGTGATCTCGCGCTCGATCTCGTGGATGCGTAGCTGCCCCACCGCTAGGTTCACGCCGCCCTCGGCGACGCCCTGACAGACGGTGTGGAACTCGCGGATCTTCTTGAGCAGGATGTTCACCCAGTGACGGAACAGGTGGTCTTGCCGGCGGTCGTGCAGCCCCGCCGGGGGACCTTGGCCGGCAGGAGCCGCGCCGGTCGTGAGGGCGCCACGTGCGAGCAGCAGCCCTACCAGCAGCCCAAGAGCCACCCGCAAGAGCGTGTTCTCCACCAGGGCGAGTATCACGCCCAGGGCCACCACTTCAGCGACGATCAGCGGCCCGCGCATGCTGTCTTCCATTGAGCCTCTCCCTTTCTAAGTAGAGGGCGGGACGAAGAGCCTCAACGATTCTTTCTATGTGTGTCGGGCAGGTTCCAATATAGCCCCCAGAGCAGCTGCCAGCCACCAGGATGCTCTCGATCGGAAGGCCAATCCGTCGGGCCCATTCGGTCAGCCTGACCGGTGCGCCGGGGCCTGGGCGCCCCTACGCTCGCGAGAATAAGGACTTAGGCCGCTGGAGACTGGCACCGAACCTGCATTGGCGAGCGGGCGTGGAGCCCCTGCCCCCGAAGTCCTGGGCCCGGAGCGGGCGAGGGTGGAGTCATTTCTGTGAACTTGGGTATTGAGCTGGACAGGGAGGCGTCGCCCGCCAACTACCTGTGGAAGCGCCGGTCGGAGCTTGCGGAGATCGGGGACAATAACGCCGTGCTGGCAGCCATCCAGGCCGGGCGCGCTCTGGAACGCTGGAGTTTCGGCGATGCGCGGCGCTGCTGGCGCGCTGTCGTGACCGCCGCGCAGGAGGCCGGTCAGGCGGCGCGGCGCGACGGGGTGACCCCGCGGCGACTGGTCGCGGAGATCGACCGGGTCCGGGAGGCGGTGGAGACGGTGCTGTTCGACGGCCAACTGCCGCCGGATCTCGCGGCCTGGGCTACCCGTTGCGCGGCGAAGATGTGTGCGTGCGCGCTGGAGCACGCGCTGCGCGCTTATTGGTCGGACAACGGCGCGTCCGCGCCCTCTCGCTAACCTCTCTTGCAGCTGGGCAGCACTTGCCCGCGGCCCACCGCTCGGTAGCTTTTCTGCAGCGAGTGCCACGTTGTGCCTCAGGACCGGAGGTCTCAATGCAGAGAAGTGCACTGAGCGTCATGCGCGCCGTGTTGCTGTTGATCTTCTTCATCTCCCTGTCTTCTGGTTGCGGCAAGCGGGTTCGGCGCATCGACCCGGGGACGACGACTGACCTGAGCGGCTACTGGAACGACACCGACTCGCGCCTGGTGGCGGAGGGGATGATGGCGGACTGCCTGACCCACCCCTGGATACAGCAGCATGTCATGCGTACCGAGGCGAGGCCGGTGGTGATCATCGGGACGGTGCGCAACCAGAGCATGGAGCATATCGCGACGGGCACCTTCATACGCGACCTGGAGCGCGCGTTCGTGAACTCGGGCCAGGTCCGGGTGGTGGCGAACCCGCTGGAGCGAGAGGAACTGCGCGGCGAGCGGTATGACCAGCAGGAGTGGGCATCCGAGGAGACGCGCAAGCGGCTACGCGAGGAGACGGGTGCCGACTACATGCTGAACGGCGCGATCGATGTCATCATCGACAGGGAGGGAGGCCGTGAGGTGAAGTTCTATCAGGTCGATCTCTTCCTGACGGACATCGAGACGAACGAGCGCATCTGGATCGGGCAGACGAAGATCAAGAAAGAGATCTCACGTAGCGGCCTCGGCCTGTAACAGGAGACGGGCCAGCCTGCTGGCGGAGAGTCGTGAGGCACCGGCGGGAAGCGGGCTGGATACGCGGCCTCTGTCTTGGGGGGCTGCTGGCGCTGGCTGGCTGCGCGAGCCACGCCAGCACCATGCACGATGTGCGGGCCGCTCTCCGGCACCACGATCTCGAGGAGGCGCGGGCGCGGCTGGCGGAGGCGGGGCGGGGAACGGACGACCTGCTGTTCGCGCTCGAGGACGGGCTGCTGCTCTACTACGCCGGTGACCCGGAGCTCAGCAACGACCGCTTCGAGTTCGCGGAGCGGCGCGTCGACGACCTCTACACCGAGAGCATCACGCGGGCCGTGCTGTCGCTGGTCAGCTCGGACCTGGTCCTCAGGTTCGAGCCCCGGGGGATCGAGAACTTCTTGGTCAACTACTACCGGGCCTTCAACTACCTGGAGCTGGGGGAGCCGGAGGAGGCCTGGGTCGAGTGGCGGAAGCTGGGCTGGAAGCTCCAGTTCAGCCGTGAGCAGGGTGACGCGCTGTACCTGGATCCGCCGTTCTTCAGCTACGTGGCGGGACTGGGCTTGGAAGCGGACGACCCCAATGATGCCTACATCGCGTTTCGCCGGGCCGAGGCGAGCTACCGGGAGCGGGGTGCGGGCGCTCCGCCGCCGGAGCTGATCGACGATCTCATCCGCCTGGCCCACGACCTGGGATTCTCTGATCATCTCGAGCTCTACCTCACGTGCTACGGCGAGCGGGCCGCAGCGCTGGATCAGGCGCTTGTCTCTGCTGGCGGTCGCGCCGCGCGTGCGGACTGGGGCGAGCTGGTCGTGTTCGTGGAGGATGGGCTGGTGGCACCTATCGAAGAGGTGCAGGTCCAGCTGCCGATCACGCGGGGGCGCGCCGAGCTGGTCGCGAGCGGCGGGGAAGGCGCGCACCTGGATCTGGCCGCGATCCTGGCTCGCGAGTACGCCGAGGGCCGCTTCGCCGGTATCGAGCCGAGGTATGCGCGGCGGCGCGGGATCGCTTACCTCATGCCCATCTCGCTGCCGGTCTTCGGTCTCGGCCAGGCCGCCTTCGGGCGTGTGGCCGCGGTCGTGGGGAACGACACCGCCGCGGCGTGGCCCGCCCTGCAGGTGAGCGCTCTGCAGCAGCTGGCGTTCCAGGACCGCCTGCTGGGGATCTACGCGAAGACGATCGCCCGGGCGCTGGTCAAATACGCAGCTGCCGCCAAGCTGAGGGAGGAGGCTGAAGAGGAGGGCGGTGAGACAGCCGGAGATGTCGTCGGCATACTGGCGAATCTGGTAAACGTAATCACCGAGCGAGCCGACACGCGAGCCTGGCTCGGCCTGCCGCACCGGATCTGGATGGCGCGGCTCAGGGTGCCCCCCGGCCGACGCGAGGTGCGACTTCTCTTTGACGGCCGGGAAGCGGTAACACTGGGCGAAGTCGAGGTTACCCCGGGTGATCGACAGCTTCTGAGCTATCGCGTGTTCTGAGAGCGGATGAGTACATGGTGATCGCCGCGTTCTCATACCTCGTGCTGAAGGCCGCCAGCTGGGCGCTGGACCACTTCTACGAGCTGGGCCGGGTGGGCCGCCCCCTGCCGGAAGGACCGCTGCTCGTCATCGCGAATCATCCCAACAGCCTGATGGATGGGCTGGTGGTTCTGAAGATCGCCGGTCGGCGCGTGCGACCGCTGGCGAGAGCGCCGCTATTCGGGCAGCCGCTGCTCGGGCATGTGCTGAGAGGGCTCGGGGCTCTGCCCGTCTTCCGGCCGCAGGACTATCCCGGCGAAACGTGGCGAAATGAGAGCAGCTTTGACACGGCGGTGCAGGCGCTCGTGCGTCATGAGGCGGTGCTCATCTTTCCGGAGGGCCTCAGCCATTCCGAGGCTCGGATCGCCCGCATCAAGACGGGCGCTGCCCGCATCGCCTTCGAGGCGGAGGAGGCGGCGGACTGGAAGCTGGGGCTTCGCGTTGTGCCGGTCGGGCTGACCTATCACCGCAAGCACGCCTTCCGCGGTCGCGTCGCGGCCGCCGTCGGTCGGCCTTTCGAGGTCGCGGGCTGGCGCGAGAAGCGTCAGCGCGATGAGTGGGGCGCCGTCGAGTCGCTGAGTACGGCCATGCGGGAGGCGCTGGAGGAAGTCACCCTGAACCTGCCGAAACACGAGGATCGTGAGCTGATCGAAGCGGCTGAGTCACTCTACGCGGCCGAAAGGGGACTCGCAGCACCGCGGACCCGGGAAGGACTGGCACCCCGCCTGCCGCGGTTGCAGCGCTTCGCCCAGGCGCTGGCCTGGCTGTATGTCGCCGATCATGATCAGTACCTGCGGTTGTCCGAGGCCGTCCGTGCTTACCGGCAGGAGCTGGCGCTGCTTGGGGTGAGGGAGGCCGAGTTGCCCAAGCGGTTCCGGCCGAGCAGCGTGCTCCGCTACGCTCTGGTTCAGAGCCTCGTTCTGTTGGTGGGACTGCCGCTGGCGGCCATCGGCAGCGTGGCCTGGTATTTCCCCTATGTCGCGCCGCGAGTGAGCCTGAGACTCTACCGGCCGGCTTACGAAGTCGTGGCGACGGTCAAGCTGGCCACCTCGCTGCTGGCCTTTCCCGTCACCTACGCGCTCTGGCTGACGGCCGCCTGGTGGCTGGCTGGGCTGATCGGGCTGGTGGCCGTGGCGGTGGCCCTGCCGGTCGCTGGGGTCGTCGCATTGCGCTGGCGTGATCGCTGGCGGATCGTGCGGGAGGACACGCGTGTCTTCTGGCGCGCCATCCGCAAGCGGGCGTTGCGGGAGGAGCTGGTGAGTCGGCGCCGGGCGCTCGTGGGTGAGTTTGAAGCTGTGGCCAGAAGGTGGCAGGAGGAGCGACAAGCCCGTCGGCAAGCGCTGGCGCGCTAGGCGCGGAGAGGCGGCGGGCGCGCGGAGGGGCGGGCTCGGTCACATTTACCGCTGAGGGCGTCCGGGCCCCGCCGTTCTGTCCGGGCGTCGGAATGTAGCCCAGGCTTCCAGAGCTCTTAACTATTTGCTGTGTTGAGAGTTAGACTGTTTGACACACTGGGCTGCGCCTGGCAGATTTCCTGCGCTCGAGCGTCGTCGACGCGACCGTGCCCGCTGCGAGACGTTGCGGGGTGAGGGACCGAGCAGGAGCTGGAGATCATGGCGAGCGGGACGAACGTCCTGTGGATGAGGCAGCGCTGGGCAAGCCGCGAAACCGATCCGGGTCGCTCGGCCCGGCAGCTGCCGGCGCGCGAGTCCGACTCGGAGGGCGGAGAGCCGGTCGCCGCGGCGATCAAGCGGGAGTTCTTGATGCGGCCGGTCGTCATCGACTGCCCTCGCCCTGGGTGTGTCGGGATGTTGCTGCCGGGACGGCGCGAGGTCAGCCGGCCGGGGGGCACGCGTGTGCGGATCGTGTTGCGCTGCACCCGGGAGCCCGAGGATCACGATTTCGTCATCTCCATGGATCCCTACACGGCGGACGAGGTGGAGCAGCTGAAGACCAGTCTTCACCGGGGCGAGCGTTTGACCTGTCCGCGCTGCGGCACGTCTATGGTATTCGGCTCGCTCACGGAGGATGACGGGTGGGGCAAACCGGTCGATATCGGAGAGAGTCACTATTGTGCCTGGTGTGGCTTGAGATGGTCACCGCCTAACGAAGTGAAGGAGCGGGCGGGCGAACCGACGCCACATCTCAGTCAGTGAGCCCAACAGGGAGCCCAGCCGGATGAAAGTCGATAAGGCGGCGGCCCAGGATGTTCGCGCGATAGCGGCGAACACGGCGCGCGATCTTGCCCTGAGCTTGAGATTGGCCTCGCTGCGGATGGAGAATTTCGAGCCGGGGCAAGGTAAAGATGCGGCTCGCGAGCTGGCTGAACAGCTCGCGGCCTCGGCGCGGCGGGCGGTGGAGTTGTACTACCTCGAGTCGTTGACTCAGGCGGTGGCCGTCAGTGAGGGCCCGCTCAGGGTGCGTCGGACGAGCCAACTGCAGTGGTTCAATGAGGGCGAGCCGCTGGAGATCCAGAAACTGAAGAGCGATGTCCCGGGTTGCTACAACAAACTGGGATTCGCCCTGTTGCTCGAGTGTGAGCTGGAGCGGGCACGACGCCGGAAGCTGCCGTTATCGCTGGCACTATTCAAGCTGGAGCCGCCCGATGAGCAGCTGATACGGGAGGTGGCGAAGCAGGGCCGCGACTGCTGTCGGCTACTCGACGTGCTCGGGACGTTCGACGGTCGCGGCGTCGCGATGTTGCTGCCGGACACGGGGCCGGAGGGAACCCAGGTCGCGGCGCAACGAGTGCTGTCGTCGTTCCTCTCGGCTCGGGATGTGGCAGGGAAGTGCAACCCCGAGCGGCTCAGAGTCGGTGTGGCCAGCCATCCCAAGGACGGGGCGGAGCCCGGCGAGCTGTTGCGACGTGCGGACGAGCGGGCCGGCGGCTACTCGCTACTCGAAGAGGTGACCCTGCCGGGCTAGAGCAGGCCAGTCGAGTCGGCTGCACCTACGTTTTCGTCCGAGCCAGCAGGACCAATCCGACCGCTAGGAAGAGCAGGTTCGGGAGCCAGGCTGCCAGCATCGGCTGTAGGATCCCGCCGGCGCCCATTCCCTGTGCGATGCGCACGCTCAGCAGGTAGATCATCACGGTGGCCAGGGCGATTCCCACGCCCATCGCCGGCCCCCTGCGGCCCGTGGTCATCCCCAGGGCGGAGCCGAAGAGGACGACGATGAGGCAGGCTATGGGGAAAGCGATCTTCAGTGCCCGCTCGACCTCGAGCTTGCGCGCGTCGCCGCCCGATCTCTCGATCGACTCAATGAAGCGGCCCAGCTCGCGGTAGTTCATCTCTTCGGGATCCTTGGGTTCCGCCAGCAGATCTTGGGGCGTTTCGGAGAAGTCGATCTGGATTAGCGTGTCGAAGGCGAAGGTCACCGTGCGGTCCGGGCTGGGGAAGTAGCTGAGGTAGCCGTTCTGCATCAGCCAGCGGCCGCCTTTCCACTCAGCCTGCGGTGCGTAGATCCGATAGGTCGGGTATTCAGCCCCGGTCCCTTCGCGGTCGATCAGGATGTCATCGATGCGACCGGTAGCAGCCGCCAGTCGCTTTATCGTGTAGGCACGTCCGCCATCGGCGCCGTAGACGAACTGAGTGCGCATGCTGCGGCGTGCGCTGTGGCGTTCACCCAGCGCCTCGGCTCGCAGGCGGTTGGTCACCGGCACCAGTTCGCCGAGAGGGAACCCGCTGATCGTGAGCAGGCCGCCCAGCAGCACCATCGGGGCGATGATCCGGTAGAAGCTCACCCCACTCGCCTTGGCGGCGGTGATCTCGAAATGACGGCTCATCAGCGCGACCGTGAACACAGCTCCGAACAGGCTGGCCACGGGAAAGGAGAGGGCCATCTGGTACGGGAAGTCGTAGAGGTAGGCCAGCAGCAACTGCTGCAAGCTGACCCCGCGGCTCAAGTACCTGTCCAGGTCGTCGGTCAGTTTGATGACGATGAACAGGATAGGAGCGCCGAATACACAGATGAGCCAGACCTTGAGGTAAAGGCCGGCCACATAGCGGTCGAGTGTCCTCACGCCGTGCTCCCGCGCACGCGTGGCTCGGTCTCGTCGGCCCGCCCGGAAAGCCCGACGAGCCGAGTCAGCTTGCGGAGACGGCGGTAGGGACGGCGCGTGCCGCCGCGCCCGACCCAATAGAGGATGATGAGGCCGATGGCCGTGAAGATCACGTTGGGGGCCCACATCGCCCAGAACGGCGACATGTAGCCTCGATCGGCGATGTCCTCGCCACCGATCAGGAACACGTAGTACACACAGAAGACGGTCAGGCTGACCCCAATCACCATGCCGATTCCACCGCGTGGGAAGCGGACGCCGATGGGGGCCCCGATGACGACGAACACGATAGCGGCGATCGGGATCGCGAACTTCTTGTGGATCTCCACTGAATAGCGGTTGATCTCACGGCGCTGGAGGGTCGTGCGAGACGCGGCACGCTGGAACTCGCTGCGCACGAAGGCGGCGAAGCCCACCGCAGGTCTGCCAGGCGGCCACTGTCCCCGTCGCGATGTCGGCTGCAGTTGCCCGAGGCTGCGCACCCGCTTGTCGGCTGTCGCTCGTGCGCGGGCGCTGGGCTGCTCGCCCGAGGGGCGGGCTGGCGCACGCAGGGCCTCAGGCCGACGCGGTGCCCGCGCGCGCTCTTCTTGGGTCGGACGCTCATCGTCTGCGGACGCTGCTTCTGGGGCGGGGTCGACATCGTCTAACGTGTCGTTCCCCGGCAGGCTGGGGGCCGCGTGCTGCACTGGGATCGGTGACAGCAAGTCAATGACCGTGGCGACGCTGTCCTGGAGCTCGAGCAGGCGGGCCCGTCGCTTGACGACCTCCTCCTGCATCATGGTGATGCTCATCGAGCGATCGTCGCGCCAACTGGCCGAACCACCGCGCTCCAACTCGTTGCTGACTCCCGGGACCCGGATGACCTGCTTGGCGTAGTAGGACCGCTGGTCCAGCCGCGGGTTGCTGAGGTCCAGCTCGTGCATCGAGCCGTCGTAGAGCGTGAGGTAGAGGTCCGTCTGGCTCTCGTTGAAGGCCATATGGCCGGAGTCCGCATAGATCGTTCGCTGCACGTCGTTGCGGCCGAGGTCGAAGATGACCATGTCCCGGAGCACGCTCCGCGCCCGGTCGATCCGCGCGCCCTGCAGGAAGAGCTTCCCTTGCACGACCTCGTTGACCACCCGCTCGCGCAACTCGAAGGTCGGCTGCTTGCGACCGATGTCCGTGAGCAGCTGGCGCAGCGCGTGATTCGATTCGGGCAGGATAGCGTCATTGAACCACACCATGCCCGTAGCGATCGCCGCTGCGCTGATCAAGACGGGGAACACGAAGCGCAGGAGGCTGACGCCTCCGGCCTTGATGGCGGTGATCTCGTTTTCGCTGCTGAGCTGGCTAAAGGCATAGAGAACCGCGACCAGCACGGCCATCGGCATGGTCATGGCCACGATGAAAGGGACCGACAGGCCGAAGACCTCGGCGATGAGATACCAGGGTAGCCCTTTACCGACCAGGTCGCCGAAGCGCCTGGCGAGCTGATTGAGCAGCATGAGGCCGGTAAGGACGCCGAGTGCCGCGACGAAGGGCCCGATGTGCTCGCGTAGTATGTAGCGTTGGAGTATTTTCATGACTACCTGTAACTTACCAGGTTCGCTGCAACTTAGTTACCCCCGTTTCGGCCAAAGGTGCGCCTGAGGCTCAGGTTCTTCGGCGGCGCTGCCGTCATTCTGGCTTTGAGCTGGACCTCCCAGCAAGCGGGGGGCGCCGTTGCCCCGGTGGGAGGGGTGTGCCGTCAGGAGCGGCGCTCGAGCCCCGCTCCGCAAGACACCGCGCGGCAGGGAGCCCGTCCGGCCCCCCAGGACACGGGCAGCGCGGCACCTGCCGGCAGGGATACGAGCCTGGCAGCCGACACGACGGCGTTGGGCCCGGGTCCGGGTCGTTTGCGGATTGGGCTGAAGACGCTTCCTCTGCCCTTCGAAGTCGATCTCGTGTCACGTCTGGTCGATCCGGCCAGCCAGCTGCCCGAGCTGCGCTCGCGCGTCCGCAGCTGGGGTGCGATCTGGGCGGAGCGGGTCGCCGCGCAGGTCGCGGGGTGGAAGGCAGCGGTCTGGCGGGAGAGCCGACCCCTGGCGATTCAGGCGGTACGGCGCGCCGTCGCCGAGGTGGAGGGAGGGGAACTGGCGGCGGGCGAGCTCGGCGTGGACACCGCCGTGGCGGAACCTGGTCTGGTCGAGCCGCCGGTACCGGCCGAGGGGGAGTCGGAGCTTCTGCCGGATGTGTTCGGCCAGTACGCCGATCTCGGCATCGCCGTTCAGGGGAGAGTCGAGGTGGGCGGTGGCTGGAACCGCTTCCGGCCTTGCGATGTGACGGTCCAGTTCAACTGCAATCCGAGTCTGCTCCCGACGCTGAAGCCGGATATCCAGTTCGGGGCGCGCGTGGGCGGCACGATCTCGCAGCGCATCCACGTGAGCGTTGACTACGACAATCGGCGCGAGTTCGACGCGGCCAACAACATCAACGTCTTCTATCAGGGTCTCGAGGATGAGATCCTCCAGCGTATCGAGGTCGGTGACGTCACTCTGTCGCTGCCGCAGAGCCGCTACCTGACGCAGGGGATCCCGGCAGGGAACTTCGGTTTCCGCACCACGGGCCAAGTAGGCCCCATCGACTTCCAGGCCGTGTGGGCCCAGCAGAAGGGCGATCTGGGTACGCGTGAGCTGCAGGTCGGCGGGGGTGGTCAGGGTTTCGAGCAGAGCGCGAGCACGATCCTCGACGATGCCGACTACGAGCGTGGTCGATTTCTGTTTCTCTTCACGCCGCGCCGACTGAGCCGTTATCCGGACATCGATATCCAGCGGCTCGTTGCCTCGGACGCACCTTTCGATGTGCGACCGGCCTCGGTGGTCAAGGTGTACCGTTACGAGACCGTCGGGTTCGGCGTGGGTGGGCAGGTTCCCGAGGGCTTCATCAAGGCGATCGCGGTGGCCATTGACACGGTGCGGACGCCGGCCGGTGCGGATACCGTGGTCACCGATACGCTGACCGGGCTGTTCCGGCCGCTCGTCGATGGGGAGGACTACGTCCTCCACCAGAGCGGGCTGTGGCTTCATCTCCGCAACACGCTGGCCGATCGCGAGGCGCTGGCAATTACCTATGTGGCTGCGGATGGTAGGCAGATCGGGACGTTCAACGCCGAGGAGGTTTCCGACGCCCACATCGCGGATCCCGAGAACGTGGACCCGCCGGTCCTGGAGTTGATCAAGGGCGTGAACCATCGACCGGGCACGGCCACGTGGCGGCGTGAGATGCACCACGTATATCGCGTCTCGGCGAGCCCCGGCGTGGTCACGAGCAGCCTCGAGGTGATCATCTCGCAGGGGGATCCCGAGCTGGGGAACACGTTCCGCGCCACCCCTAACGGCCAGCAGCTGGAGATGCTGAAGATCTTCGGGTTCGACGACGATCCCACCGACAATCGCATCGATGCGTCGGGGATCTACGAGCCGCCCGAGGTGGCCGGGGGTGCGACGGCAGGGTTGAGTGGTACCTACCTGATCCCGCCAACACTGGAGCCGTTCCGCACGCCGCCGCCGCTGAGGGACGTGCCCGGCTTCTCGGGGCAGCCCTTCCCCCTGGATCCGGGCGACCAGAACTCGACGATCTACGACGAGCCCAACGATCAGGTCCGCCGCGGCGCGAACCTCTACCTGCTGACGATTAGCTACCGCCAGCGCTTCGAGGGTTTCCTGTCCACGATCTCACTGGGTGCCGGTGGGGTGCGTGAGGCGAGCGAGAAGGTGCTGATCGACGATGTGGAACTGGTGCGGGGCGAGGACTACACGATCGATTACGACATCGGTCAGATCGAGCTTCGCGAGCCCGAACGCTGGTTCCAGAACAATCCCAACGCGCGGGTTCGCGTCGCCTTCGAGCAGAAACCGCTGTTCCAGTTGGCCCCGACAAGCGTGTTCGGGTTCCAAGCGCGCTACGCTCTGGGCGACCGAGGCGAACTGAACTTCGTCGGCCTCTCGCAGCGGGAAAAGACACTGCAGACCCGGCCGGAGCTGGGTTTGGAGCCCAGTGCCGTGCAGCTGGGTGGCATCTCCGGCCGACTCGACTTTCGGCCGAACTGGCTCACGAAGCTTGTGAGCGCCCTGCCCGGCCTCGAGACCGAGGCCCCGTCCACGATCTCGCTCGACGGCGAGGTTGCCGTGTCGATGCCGAACAGCAACACGCAGGGCGTGACCTACGTCGAAGATTTCGAGGGCGGCTCGGGCTTCTCGCTGTTCCTGACTTCGAGGTCCTGGCGGCTCGGCTCCGCGCCTCCCACCGCGGCGGGGGCCGAGGCTGTGGCGCCGGGCTTCTTCACGGAAGAGAACGCGGCGGAGCTGGTCTGGCAGGACCAGTACGTGGTGCAGACCTCCGAGGGCCAGGTGACTGTGGGCGGCCTGCTGCCGGATGACATCGATGACGAGCTCCGCATTCAAGGCCAGCGGCGGCCGGAGCCGGTCCTCACCCTCACCGCCAGGCTACCGGAGGACCGCGAGATCGCCCCCAACCCGAACCCGCCGCCCGGTCCCGCCTGGAGGTCGATGACTACCGTCATCTCGCCGACCGGCCAGGACTTCACGACGATCGAGTTCCTCGAGTTCTACGTCGCCCTGCCGGAGGATCTGCGCGACTCGACCAACCTGATCATCGACCTGGGTACGGTCAGCGAGGACGGGTTCGGCATCGACTCACTGGGACAGGCCTCAGGGGTCGGCCGTCTGGATCGGGAGGTTGACCCTCCCAACATCTGGAGCAACGCCGATGACGTCGGGCTCTGGGACAGCGGCTGCGAGGCACAGCCGCGCGTGCGGGCCTACTTCGTCGGTGACGTGGCGGCGAACTGCACCCGGAACAACGGACTCGAGGACAGCGAGGACCTGAACCAGAACAGCGTGCTGGATGCCGAAGAACGTTTCTTCCGCTACACGGTGCGCATCGGGGATCCGTCGGGCCCGTACTACGTGCGCGATGCCAAGGATTTTGGGACTGCCCGCTTCCGCCTATTCCGTATCCCGCTGCGCAGGCCTGACCATCGCGAGCGTGTCACCGACGCGGAATTCCAGAATATCCGGCACATGCGCATGACGGTGGTCACCGAGTCCAATAACGCGCTGATCCTGGCGAGGGTCCGCTTCCTCGGGTCCCGCTGGCTGAAGCGTGGTCGCGCCGGCGTCGTCACAGGTCTGGCCGATACCACGTCCGCGCTGCTGCCCGAAGCACTGGTGGAGGTCGGTCCGATCAGCACCCTCGATGCGCGCTACATTCCGCCGCCGGGGATCACGGACCAGGTGGCGAACCAGGCGGAGCAATTCAGCGTCGGCGGCATGACGATCAACGAGCAGTCACTGAACATCCGCTTCAGCGAAGTCGGTGCGGGCGAGCGGGCTGAGGTGTACCTGCAGTACCCACAGACGCCCCGCGATCTCCTCGGCTATCGCAGCCTGCGGCTCTGGGCCCTGGGCGTCGACGGTCCCTGGGGCACGGGAGGTGAGCCGCTTCGCCTGCTGGTCAAGCTGGGCGAGGATGCGAAGAACTTCTACGTGTTCCAGACTCCGCTGAAAGCGGTGCCTCCCGATGCGCGGGGGGAAGAGTTGCGGCAGGCCTGGTTGCCCGAGATCGAGATCGACTTCGACCGCTTCATCAGGCTGCGGGCCGCGGCCGAGGAGCGCATGCTGCGCCAGGGCGGACTGCCAGCGGACAGCGTATTGCAGCTCTGGGACGTTGACGTCTTTGAGGACGGCGATAGCAGCTATGCGATCGTCATCAGTCAGCGCTCGCGCGCACCCAACCTGGCGGCCGTCCGCCAGATCTCGCTCGGCGCCTATAACTCGGGAACCGACGTCCCCGCCTCCGGCGAGCTGTGGGTGGATGACTTCCAGCTCAGTGCTCCCGTTGACAACACGGGGGTCGTCAGCCGGCTCAACATGGACATACGGGCGGCTGATTTCCTGGGTTTGAACTTCTCCTACGCGGGCGAGAACCCGTATTTCCGTCAGCTGGGGCAGAGCGCGAGCTTCCGCTCCAGCAAGCAGTACCGCATCGGCGGCCAGCTCCGGCTGGGGCAGATGCTGCCGGATTCGTGGGGGATGAATCTGCCGCTCACCGCGAGCTACTCCAGTGCGTCTTCGGAGCCGTTTCTGCTGCCGCGCACCGACATACCGGCGGAGCAGCTTCGTGGCTTGCGCAAGCCGAGCAACCGCAGCTTGAGCGTGGGTTTCGGCATCGATAGGCAGTCGCCGGTGGGTATACCGTGGGTCGGTTGGTTCATCGACAATTCGTCCTTGCGCTTCTCCTACGACCGGCGCACGAACCAGAACTCGCGGTCGAACAGCGAGTCCGATGTTATCCGAGCGGGTTACTCGTTCCGGCACGATGTGGTGGACGTATCGCTGCCGCTCTTCCCGGGCCCCATCGCCAAGATCTTCTTTTTCCTGCCGGCTGCAGTGCGTGAGTCACGGCTGCGCCTCACACCGCAGTCCGTACAGCTGAACACCAACTATGTGAACTCCGAGACCGAGACCAGACGATTCGAGCAGATTATCGAGCTGCCCGAGGACACGGCGGCTGTGCCGATTCGCATGTTGGATGAGCAACTGCAGACGAACGCCACGGTGAACCTCGAACCGCTGAGCGCGCTCACCGGGCGGGTGACCTTCAACCAGACGCGCGAGCTGGTACCGACTGCGGAGTTGGTGCAGGGACAGGCCGCCCGGCGCGCGATCAATGCGGAGCGCTCGAAACTGGCGGGACTGGACTTGGGCTGGGAGACCGCGCGTGTGCTGAACGTTAACTGGACGTACCGGCCGAGCCTGGCGGCCTGGCTGACACCACAGGCTTCGTTCGACACGCGCTTCCGGTCCAACCGCGGGCCCTCCTTCATCGCCGAGCAGGAAGGCGACACCGTGTTGACGCGTGATTTCGACGGCTCACGCACGCTTCGCCTCTCAGCCAGCTTGAACCCGCAGGCGCTGTTTCGGGACGCCTTCGGCCCGAACCCGTCGGGCCTCATCGGCATAGTATCAGGGCTGCTGGGCCGTCTGGATCTGATCAGCGGGACCTACACCAATTCGCTGGGCTCGTCCTATCAGCGGCGCACGGCGAGGCCGGACGCGGCGTATCACCTGGGCCTGGCAAGCTGGAACGGCTTCCGGGTGCAGGACCGTGACACCACGAGCCGCCTGACCGACAACGTTGGGACTACTTTCGCCTCGGGCTTGAGGTTACCGCTGGGAGTCAATCTCAACGTGGACTTCTCGCAAAACGACATCTTGAGCTGGACGCCGATCAGTCGATCGAAGAACCGCAACACATCGTGGCCCCGCCTGAACCTCAGCTGGGCGCGGCTGCCGCTGCCGCGTTTCCTGGATCGCTGGGTCCGCAGCCTGGGGTTGCGCACCGGCTACACGTTGCGCACGACACGGAGCGAGGTACTGGGCGCCGACCAGACCCGGGAGAGCGAGACGAAGTCGATTCCCTTGGGCGTTGATCTGGCGTTGACGACGGATTGGTCGCTCAACTTCAACCTCACGATGACCGACGGGGAGAGACGCGATCCCACCGGTACCACGTTGAGCGATCAGGCGAACTACTCCATCCAGTTGTCGGGTCGCATCCCGCCGCTCGCCCAGAGCGGAATATTCGCAAACCCGTTGCGGGCTGTGGTGCGATTCAACCAGGACAACCGCGAGGAATGTCGGCAGCTGGGAGGCGCGATAGAGCCGCCGCCCGAGCAAGAGAGCCTCGTGTCCGAGTGTGAGCGGTTCACCGATCTGCGGATCCGGCGAATCGATGTTACGATAGGGGCTGACATGCGGCCGTTCATCCTCGGGTTGCAGGGATTCTGGCGAGACACGCAGAGCGGGCTTGGACAGCGGCCCGGCTCGACGCAGCTCGAGATTTCCATCTTCGGCCAGTTCTTGCTAGAGACGGGGGAAATACGTTGAGCGGAAGAGTGGTTTCTTGGGGCCGAGCAGGCTGGGTCGTGGCTCTGGCAACGACCATCGTGAGCGCCGCCTGCGGCGGCGCTGACCGTGAGGGCGAGCGGGGCACGTCTGCGTCCGCGGCGAGCGCACAGCCGCGCTTCGACGGTGCGGCGGCGTATGAGCTGGTGGTGCGTCAGGTGGCCTTCGGCCCACGCGTCCCCGGCACACCCGGCCACCGGGCCATGGCGAGCTGGCTGGAAGAGTACCTGTCGGAGCGAGCCGACACGCTGATCATCCAACGGTTCAGCCACGTGACGCTCGACGGGGACACGCTCCCGCTTGTGAACTTCCTGGCGCGCTTTCGACCCTCGGCGTCGCCGTCGGTGCTGCTGCTGGCGCACTGGGACACCCGGCCGATCTCGGATCAGGCACGGGAGCCGGAGGAGCGTGAGAAGCCGGTTCCCGGGGCGAACGATGGCGCGTCGGGGACGGCCGTCCTCTTACAGCTGGCCGACATGCTGCGGCAGGTGCCGCCGCCCCGCGGCGTGGATGTGTTGCTGGTCGACGGTGAGGACTACGGTGACTTCAGCGCCGGCCACGACGTCTTCATGGGTTCGCGCTACTTCGCCAGCCACCTGCCGGACGGCTATGCTGCGGAGTACGGCGTGCTGCTGGACATGGTGGGTGATCGCCAGCTCGACATCTACGTAGAGGGGAACTCCAATGAGCTGGCCCCCGAGGTTGTGGATCGCGTCTGGAGCGTTGCCCAACGGCTCGGGTTCTCCGATGTCTTCCACCGACGGGTGCGCCACACGATCAACGATGACCACATACCGCTGAACGAGGCCGGCATCCCCACCATCGACGTGATCGACTTCGACTTCGCCTACTGGCACACGCCGGAGGACACACCCGACAAGGTCTCGGCCTCCAGCCTCGGCGTCGTCGGCGCCGTGGTGACCCGGCTCATCTATCGCGGCGGCTGAAGCGGCGCGGCGGCTTGACGATCTGTTGAACCCTGCCGCGATGTTGGGAAGCGCGCGCTGCGGACGTCGTAGCGCGCGGGAGGAGGTCGGGCGGGCTGCCTTGAGGTTGACGGAAGGCGAAACGCGAGCCCTGTTGGCCAGCTCGCTGCTCGTGCTGCTGGCCGCGCTCAGCCGCGTTCTGCTGCAGCCGCCGGCGGCGGAGGTGCACGCCTCCAGGCTGAGCGGGGCGGGGGATGTGGATTCGGCGCTGGCGGTGGCGGAGTCGGCGTACGCGGCGGAGCGGCGCCGCGGGGTACCGCCGGCCCGCGGGGAGCGGATCGACCCGAACACGGCCGGGGAGGCGGAACTGGATCGGTTGCCAGGAGTCGGGCCCGCCCTGGCGCGAGCCATTGTGGAGAGCCGCCGGGAGGGGGGACCGTTCCGGAACCTGGGGGATCTGGAACGGGTGCCGGGTCTGGGGAGTAATAGGATCAGGCGCTTGGCGCCCTACCTGGCCCTGCCGGTGGCGGCGGCCAGAGGCACGCCAGGCCCTGCTGACGGCAGGAAGAGCGAGCTTGGCCCGCGGGGGCCGGGGCGGCTGAACCTGAACCGTGCCAGCCTCGAGGAGCTTGAGGCTCTGCCGGGGATCGGCCCGACACGTGCGCGGGCGATCGCCCGCTGGCGACGTGAGCAGGGCGCCTTCGAGGCTGTGGAGGATCTGTTGGAGGTGCCGGGGATCGGGCCGGCGACGCTGGAGCAGCTGAGACCCCTGGTCGTCGTTGGACCTTGACACTTCCCGTAAACTCCAACAGCTTTAAAACTTGCGAAACTCCCCCCGCCAACCGGGTTTCAGCTTGGCAACCTTACTCCGGTCGTAATGGCGACAGCCCGAACGAAATCCAGTGATCTGATTGGTGATCTGCTCGTCCGCGAAGGTCTGATCACCGAGGAGCAGCTGAAGGCGGCGCTCAACGAGCAGCGCGCCAACGGCCATCGTCTCGGCTACACGCTGGTGGCGATGGGCGTGGTGTCCGAGACCGATCTGACGCGAGTACTCGCCCGCAAGTACCGGGTGAAGGCCGTGGATCTATCGCGGATCGACCACATCGATGGCCGCGTCATCAAGATGGTGAAGCCGGAGATCGCGGTGCGGCACTTGGTACTGCCGCTGCGCCGGGTGGGCCGCACACTCACCGTGGCGATGGCGAACCCCACCAATCTCGATGCGATCGACGAGCTTCGGTTCTCCACGGGCTATGACATCGAGCCGGTGGTTGCCGGCGAGTACTCGCTGCGCAAGGCTGTGGAGAAGCACTACGAGATGGGCACCGAGGATGGGTTGCAGGACATCCTCAAGGAGTTCGATGACGAGGACATCGAGGTCGTGGAGGGCGGCGACGAAGACGAGATGTCCGTGACGGCCCTCCAGGCTCAGGTCGAGGAGGCGCCCGTTGTCAAGCTGATCAACGGGATACTGACCAGCGCCGTGCAGAAGGGCGCCAGCGATATCCACATCGAGCCGTACGAGAGGGAGGTTCGGGTCCGCTTCCGTATCGACGGTGCGCTGCGCGAGATCATGCGGCCACCGCTCAGGATGAAGGCCGCCCTGACCAGCCGCGTGAAGATCCTTGCCGACCTCAACATTGCGGAGCGCCGTATACCACAGGACGGCCGCATCAAGATGCGGATGGGCAAGCGGGTGATCGACTTCCGTGTCTCGACGCTGCCCGGCCTGTTCGGTGAGAAGATCGTCCTGCGTATCCTGGACAAGTCGAACCTCCAGCTCGATCTGGAGAAGTTCGGCATGGAGCCCCAGGCGGAAGAGTCGTTCGTGGGCGCG
>Ga0209635_10000723_pt1 | contig 23498 bp, 11 predicted proteins | sample DeeMarSWOR230_32_FD_187463 | JGI IMG/M metagenome (GOLD analysis project Ga0209635, IMG submission 187463) | Marine sediment microbial communities from White Oak River estuary, North Carolina - WOR-2-30_32 (SPAdes) (version 2) | ecosystem: Environmental > Aquatic > Marine > Intertidal zone >...
CGTACGAGACCTTCAGCCGATCCAGTTCCTTAGAAAAATCTGTATCGCGAAACTCCTGTTGTGAATCAGCAGCAATTTCCGCAATGGCCTCACTGACCAAAGAACAATATGTTTTAAACTGCGCCTCAGTTAAATCCCAGGTCATTTCGCATAGATCCCTGTACAAAGACAAGGATATCTTCAAGGCATTCTGAGAGTCCCCCAATTTCCTGTAACAGGTCACTAACTGCAATCCACTAAAAACGGCCAGCGGCAATTCTGAAGAGCTCAAGCTGAATTTATAATCATCGATAATGGTCTTGTAGTTTTTTATCGCATTTTCATAATCCTGCTTCTTTACTTGAGTCCGTGCCATGTTAGTAAGCATTTGTGCTTTAAGATTCTGATCCTTCGATAGGTTAAAAATTTCTCGATATATAAATATGGCTAAGTCATATTTTTTCTGTTGGAACTCGTATCCTTCTGCTCTACTTAACCGAGCGAGTTGGGAACTCGTAAATTTAGGGAACGAAGATATTCTCTCTATCGAGGCCGGTTGAAACTGAGGAAAAAACGGCTCACTATCTTCATATGCAATAAATACAAATTCTATCAAAGGATTATCAGCAAGCTGATTGACAACCGCGTTTTTGATCTCGGCATAATCTCTATCAGTCACAGATGAGGAGTGTGTTAAATTTTGGAGTTCGGATCCAAGTTCTCTGAAATTTTCTTTGACTTGGGATATCAAGTACTCGCCTGATCTTCGGTATTCGTTCTCCAGTTGTTTGGCTACTCTGTATCTTTCGTTCCTGATAGCCCGAACACCGAAAATGCCGAGAAAAACCGAAGGAACGAAGATGGTCAGGAGAAAAATAATGATGAGCCTTTTCTGTCTTTTGACTGCAAGCCTTAAATTCTCGAGCATTTCGTGCTAAACAAAGGTAGGGAGAAGGGGACATTCCCTTCGCTAATATACCATTTCGCTCTCCCTTAAACGTTAAGGAAGTGTGGAGATTCTGTCAAGTGACTGTGGAGGCAAATGGGAGTCTTCCTTCCCTCAAATGGAGAATTCATGATTTCTTTCAAGGAAAGCCCCTCGCCTATGAACTGTCCGGATTCTATTCGTTCCGGACCTCAGATTACAGAATCATTTATCGGATAAGGGAAAAAGAGCTTTTGATTATCGCGATTACCATCGGACACAGGAAGGAAATCTACAAGAAATTGAAAAAAATATTTAACCTAATCAATAAGCCCAATATCTTTTAACTAATCTCTGATTGTAAGCATAGGGTAATCTAGGATGAGAATCAACCGAAAACCATCGATAGGATCTTCCATCATCTCGAGCTGACATTCGAGGCCGACCGCCCGCCTCCACCTCGCGTTGTCCAGCAGGAGCTTCTGATGGCAGCCGAGGAGAGTGGAGAATATTTCTGAGGGCCTTCGAGATTGCTTTTTGTTTATTCAAGGGCGGAGTCTATCCTGAGCCTATGGATTTTATGGTTTTGGGTGAATGGTGATATGCTTTCTGAGTCTTTGACCTAGCTGTTCTGGATGTGATATCCTTTTCTCAACATGTTATCGGATGGGAAATAGGGAAAATTGGGAAGATTTTGGGCAAACACAAAAACGAAATTCCTATCCTTAAGGCATTGATCTACGAGGAAATGGGGAAGGAGGAACTTGCCCGAGAATCTTTGAAGACTTGGCTCGATTATATAAGAAAAAACTCATCCCCCACAACGTACAAATTGGAGGAGAACACACAACTTGGGCGATATGACCTGAAAGAAGGACGAATCGATTCGGCGAAAGCCCGACTGGCCGAGATGAAATCCCTTCTGCCTGAAGCGGATCCTTCATTTTCCAAAATGTACTATAAGCCGCTTCTCGATTCACTCCACGCGGAGGTTTTGCTGGCCGAAGGTTCTCTTGAGGAGGCGGCTGCCGTGGGCAAGAAAGTGTCTTACCCCCGTGTGAATCCAAAAAACGGCTACATAATCGCCAGTTATAATACATATTTTTCAAGAGATGTCCTTGCCCGGATTTACATCCAAAAGGGAGAACTGAATAAGGCCATCGCCGAATATGAGAGGCTGATAACTTTTGATCCGGCGAATAAGGATTGGCGCCTGGTCCATCCCAAATTTCATTACAGACTTGGGATATTGTACGAGCAGAAAGGCTGGAAGGAAGAAGCTATTGATCAATATGAAAAATTCCTCGACCTCTGGAAGGAGGCTGATCTTGGCATAATAGAAGTAGAAGACGCCCGCAAAAGACTGGCTGACCTGCAGGTTCCCTAAAAGTATGGGCATAACTCAGCTTTCCGAAAGTTCTAATCATAATCAAATATTTCCCAAACAATTCCTTATGGAATAAGGTGCCATAGGAAAAACTTATTTTATTCCTTGACATAAGTTATCTAATTTTAATAGATTTTAACCAATAATAAGAAGGGAATTATCAAATACACGGGATAGAAAACAGTCGATGATCAACGGCTCATCCAAACGGATCGATTAATGATTGTTTCTGTGTTTAAACGCAGCAAGCAAGAGAAAGGGAATGAGGAAGGAGGAAATGATGGTCAGCAAAAAGATTTTATCCACTTTTCTAGGGTTGTTGTTTGTCAGCGCCTTTGTATGTGCTCAGGTCCCAACAGGTCAAATCTTCGGGACCGTAACCGACGAATTAGGTGATCCAATTCCCGGCGTCACTGTCGAAGCCACAAGCCCGAAGCTGGTCGGTTCAGCCTCCACAGTCACAGATAGGGATGGAGGATACCGCCTGTTTGCCCTCACTCCCGGAATTTACAGAATTACTTACACGCTCCAGGGATTCAAGACTGTCACAAGAGAGGGGATCATCATCGAGATCGAAAAGACCCTAAAATTGGATATCCAAATGCAGATAGGAGGACTCGAAGAGCAGGTGACAGTGGTCGGTCAGTCGCCCCTCATCGATGTCAAAAGCACAACTAAAGGGATGATCATGACCAAAGAGATGTTCGAGGTTCTTCCCCGGGGAAGAGACTTCGACACCCTGGTTTCTGCAGTGCCCGGAGTTGCCAATGAGCCTTTCCTAGGCGGTCTCTCTGTGGACGGCGCCTCCGGGGCTGAAAACATGTATTACATCGATGGAACAGACATCACCAACCTCTATTTTGGGACTCGTGCTCAGGACGCTGCGTTTGAATTTGTCGATGAAGTTCAGATCAAAGCGAGCGGCTACCAGGCGGAATTCGGCGGTTCTCTGGGCGGAGTGGTTACCGTGATCACCCGTCAGGGAGGAAACGAATTCCACGGCGAGCTCATCGGCTTCTACAGCGGCTCAAATCTCAGCGGAAAAGAAAGAGACACCCTCCGTCTGGGTCTGTACGACATCAATATCGCCGAATACGTCAATTATCAGGATCTGTATGGGAAGGATGAAATTCATAGAATAGAGGCTGGTTTCAGCATCGGAGGATATATCCTCAAAGACAGGCTGTGGTTTTTCGGGTCTTTTCTACCCGTTTTTCTGTCTACAGAAAGACAGGTCAGGTTTGAACCTTCACAGATTGAAGGGAATTACATGCATAGAGATAAGTACTGGAACTTCCAGGTAAAACTCACGGCTCAGCCATTCCGTTTTATGCGCCTGGGGGCGAGCTTTGTTAACAACTTCTCGAAATACAAAGGAGAGCTTCCACCCCGAGACGGAACAGGGAATCCGGAATATGCTTGGCCAGATCACGGTTATAGTTTTCCTAATTGGACCGCGTCTGCGCATGCGGATTTCATGTTCGGAAACAACGTCCTGCTGAGTATACGCGGAGGCTCTTTCTATGCGAATCCTTGGACGAACCAGCTTGTTCAACCCACCGAGCCCCGCTGGGTTCATTCAGGGTATGGAAACTCCATCTATCCTGATATCCCTGCCGAGTACATCAGACCGGTAAATTGGCAAAATATGCCTAGCGGATTACTTGGGGTCAGGGAAAAAAATGTTCTTCAAAAGTCCTACATCAACAGCGATTTCACTTATTATGTGGACCTTGCCGGAGAGCATGCCTGGAAATTTGGGGTACAGTGGGTGAGAACAGACGAGCACCGGCGGCAAGGATACAAATACCCTGATTGTCCATCTATAGGGTTCGTTTGGGGCCAACCGTATATTCTGTACGGCCAGAATTACGGCATGGGCAAATATGGCTACTATGCAGTCACTGGAAATGAGACGACAGGACCTCGCGGCTTTTTCTATAAGGTTCATTCCAACCGCTGGGCCATCTACTTCCAGGACAGTTGGACCATAGGAAGAAGGCTCACATTGAATCTCGGTGTCAGGGCAGAGAACGAGTACATTCCGAACTACAGTGACAATCCTGCCCTCGAGGGTGTGAAACCCATTGAATTCAAATTTGATGATAAATTAGCACCTAGACTGGGATTCGTGTATGACGTTTTGGGAGATACCAGCCTCAAGATCTTCGGGAGCTACGGTCTTTATTTCGATGTGATGAAGCTTTATTTTGCTTCCTTTGCCTTTGGTGGCCGGAAAAACAAGACCGCCTATTACACATTGGATACTTACGAATGGGACAAGATCGGGATAAACAGCTATTATCCCGGTGATCTGCTATTTGTGAGGAATTGGTTCATAGTCGATTTTGAAAGTGTAGATCCAGATCTGAAACCGATGAGCCAGAGGGAGTTCTCGCTAGGCGTGGAAAAAATGCTGGGTGAGAATCTCTCAGCCACAGTGCGGCTGGTCCAGAAACATCTCCGATATGCTATAGAAGATACAGGTGTCTTTGTACCTGATGTGGGAGAGAGGTATTACTTCACGAATCCTGGATTCGGATATTCTCTTCACACCACAAACGGCGGAAAGTTCGATCCCCGATATCCGGAAACTCCAAAAGCCAAACGGGAATACTGGGCATTGAATTTCAGCCTTGACAAAAGGCTTTCTGACAACTGGTTGGCCGGGTTCTCCTACACCTGGAGCAGACTGATCGGGAATTATTCGGGCCTTGCCAGCTCGGATGAATTCGGAAGGGTCAGTCCTAATGTCGAAAGATACTACGATAACTGGCTCCTTGCACGCGATAAAAATCTCGATCTGATCGATGGCCCACTAAACACAGACAGAACTCATTTCCTCAAATTTTACGGTGCCTATACCTTCCCCTTTGGTTTGACTATGGGGACTGTCATCAATGCTATGAGCGGGACTCCTTTCACAGAGACGTGGAGAGTACTGCAGGTATGGTTGATGCCTTACAACAGAGGATCTCTGGGACGTTCGCCTTTCTTGTGGTTCGCCAACTTGTATGCCGAGTATAACCTGAAGCTAGGGAAAACGACGCTCAATTTCAACCTCAATGTGGATAATGTCTTTGATTCCTCGACGGTCATAGGATATTGGCAACCCCGAACCTTGGATCAACTCCAAGTCTCGGAAGACCAGGTGCTCAGTAAGGATTGGGAGCTTGAGACCTCAGGGTTTGTTCCTGACCCTCGTTTCAGGAAAGACAACCAATTCTATCCCCCGATAACAGCCCGACTCGGCATCAAATTCATCTTCTAATATCTCTTATCTTTTCACTGGACCCAAATAGAGGTCCAGCCAATTCAGGGTTTCCTTGATGAGCTCATTTCTGGGAATAAAATGGTCTGTCTCATACATTTTCAAATCTTTATGCTCTTCTGGGGTTCCCAAAAGATCAAACATCGGTTTCACGCTGGTCTCATAAGGGTAGAAAGCCACATCATATTTCCCGTTGAGCATTAAAGTAGGTATCCTAACGCGAATTACGTAGTTTATAGGGTCAACTTCAGAACGATAATGCTCCTGTCTCATCCCTCCTAGAGTAAGGATGCTGACTTTGAGGCGATCTTCGACTGCGGGGATAATCTGCCCCATCACGCCACCCCAACTGTAGCCATAATACGCCAATTTACTCATATCTATGTCTTCCCGCGTTTCCAGGTAATCGAGGCTTCTTTTAAAATCTTTGACCAGTTGGGTCAGATAATCGACATACTCGTGAGTCTGAGTATCCAAAGTGAATAATGGAGATCCATTTCTACGTTCGAATGTTCCTTTATAAACTGGATACATAACTGCCCGGCCGTTGGTTATGATAAAAGAGAGGAATCGTTCGAATTCATAATAGTGCTCGAGATTTTCGCTCGATTTCATAGAAACAGAACCAGTCCCTGGAAAATAGACAACTGTTTGATAGGACGGAGCATATTTTATGGGGATGAAAAGGTGAGCGATCACCCGCTCGTTTCCATATGCAGCGTCAAAGGTAATCCTCTCGTGGATCCATTCATCTGAACTCTCCTCTCTCATTTCCACTCGTGCATTCAAATCCGTCTTATCGTAGCTGAATTGCTCTTTTAACCAATTGAAAACTTCGTCAGAAACGGGTGTTTCCTTGAAAAAATCCCGGAGGACTTTTGTTGTGTACAATCGAAATAAATTCTCGGGAATACTCTCTTTATCGATATAGAGGACACACCGGAAACCATTCTTTTCATCTCGGTCAAAGGGAGAGGCCGTTGTGATTTCTCTATACATATACCCGGCGTCATTCCAAGCTCCTCCTCGCAGACATCGTCCTTTCTGTGATTCGTTCCAGCACCATTCTCTCACATTCCCTGCCATATCGTAGGCGCCATAAGCCGTCATTCCCTTATAGCTTCCAACTGCGCTAGGCCCCATGCCTTCGAAGTTGTTTAAAGGCATCAGGATGGAAAAAAATTGCATCCCAAGTCTTCCATTAGCCATGTTCCAATGGGCTATGGTCGGGAGGCTTTTTCCTTTAAATTCCGCAAAGGCGGCAGCCTCGTACCAGCTGACTCCTGTAACAGGGTAAGCATCCTGGCCCTCAGGATAATTTCCTGCCTGCCACGTGGCAGGCCCTGGCCTTCCTGTTCGATCCACAAATTCCGCCATGGCTTCTTCCCAAGTTAATAACGTTCCATTTCTTTTGAATTCGTGTTTCCAGTATTCTTTTTTCCGATAGCCATCCCTATCGACAAACTCCTTGAATTGTTTGTTGGTCACCTCATATTGGTCTATCAAGAAATCTGGAAGGTCGCCACTTGCTTCTACTCGTATCATGCCTGCAGGAAGGCTGTCTTTTATATCCAATGTCCTAGCAATATTATAAGGGAGGTCTTTCTTGTCCACTTGGAAGTCATAGTAAGAAGTTTCGGAGACAGCCAGGACTGTTTCATACCCCTCTTTTTCCATTTTCCATCTGAAGATTCCTCTAGGTACTCTGATTTTTTCGATGGGTGAGAGACCAAGAATTTGCCAGGCGCTTTCAGGAGAAGTGTATTCTTTCATGTAGATTTTAGCCCCAGGTGGGTTTGTATGCACTGTAAAAAGGTTAGAGCATTTCGATAGAAATTCAACGAGCTTCGGATCATCCGGAATGTATTTTCCTGCCTCTTCAGCAAGCCTGTAAGCATCGATGTAATTTTCCGACCAGGTGCTCGAGTTGATCAACTGTGCAATTTCTGGAAGAAGTTCATCTCGGGCCCAGCGAATCTTGGCCTGGCGGTTAAAAAACCAGTAAGCTAATGTGGCGATCGCAAGAATCACTATGACTGCTGGCACCAAGACTCGGGGCTTTTTGATGAGCCTCAGAAATGAGCGGAGGGTGAAAACTCCGGCCTCTTCTACAATAAGGCTCTTCTGATATTGCTTCAGATCCTTCACCATCTCTGCGGCTGATTGGTAGCGAGATTCCGGCTTCTTCCTCAAAGCCCTGGCGATCACCTGCTGCAGCTGTAACGGGATATCTTTTTTGATTTCCTTGAGAGGTCTCGGCTCCTCGTGCACGACAGAATAAAGAACCGAGGCTTCATTATTGCCCTGGAAGGGCAGACTCCCTGAAAACATTTCATACAGAACCACTCCCAAAGACCAGATGTCTGTGCGATGATCTAGACTCTTCCCTTGAGCCTGCTCAGGAGACATGTAGGCAGTTGTTCCCATGGTCCTGGCCTCTTTTGTGATCAGGGCACCTCCCACTACCTTTGCCAAACCAAAATCCATGATCTTTGCCTGGCCTTTCTCTGTCACCATGACATTGGCGCTCTTGATGTCTCTGTGGATGATCCCTTTCTTATGTGCCTCTACCAAACCTTCTGCGACCTGGATGGCAATATCCAGCGCTTTGTTGCGTTCCAAGGGAGCTTTCTTAACCGCATCTCTTAGAGTCTCTCCATCAATATATTCCATAGAGATGAAAAATCTTCCGTCTTCTTTCTCTTCCTCGATTTCATAGATAGTGCAGATGTTTGGATGGGACAGTCCTGCTGCTGCTTGTGCCTCGAGCATAAAACGTTCTCTAGCCTCAGGGTCACTGACCAGCTCAGGAGGGAGAAATTTAAGGGCTACAGAGCGTTTGAGTTTGCCATCCTCGGCTTTATAAACAATGCCCATTCCTCCACTTCCCAAAATTTCAGTGATTTGATATCTTGCTGCAAGGATGCTTCCAATCTGGAGTTCTGATTCAAGTTTTTGAAGGGTCCTGGTGACAGCGTCAGGGATTTCCTCTTTAAGTTTCAGGGGAGTGGCACACTGGCCGCAGTAAACGCTGTCATCAGGATTATCTGAATGACACTTGGGACATTTTGTGGCCATATTTACCCCTTTGGTTTGATCAATTCCTGAAACGGAGGATAGTCCTGAAGAGGTTCAAGATCCATCACTGGATGAAGCGCTGTATAGCTTAGTCCTTGGGCCAGTGCTTCCCGAATAAGTCTCACAGCACTCTCTTTCTCGCCCAGAAGTGCGGCTATACGTGCTCGATAAAAGGTATGCTGACCAAAAATATATGGTCTTTTTATATTCTCCAGAAGATTTGAGATTCTAAGGGCTTCCTCTTTATCATCTTTCCTCGCTGCTAAACAGCCAAGGTATCCAAGAGAATCTATACTATCAGGAACTTCTTCGTGCAACGTTTCGAATATATCCTGCGCCTCCTCCAACCTCTCAGCCTCGTACAACACTTGTCCCAGTGTGTAGCGGTGCTCCCATGTTTCTGATTCTTCTTTCGGCCTGCTTTCAAACCACTTAAAAGCCCTCTCCAGCACTTGAAGCGATTCCTGTTGGTATCCATGGGCTCTCAGCTCTCGACCTGCACTCAACATATACTGACCAGGATTCGTTTGCTGTGGCGGTAAAGTCAGACTCTCGTCAATGAGTTTATTGACCTCTTCTATTCGACCCAATGCTGCCAAAGCTCGCAATTCATAGCCCAGAGCTTCAAGCTTTTCAGGATGATATTTTCGCCCGCGGCGTGCCTGCTTTAATTCCTGTTTATGATCTCCAAGCATATGATGAGCCGTTGTCCAATAATACCAAAAACGAACCCATCTTCTTACTGTATCGGGATCATGTTTTTCAAGGATTTCGACAGCTTCTCTTGGGCGGTTAATCCTGTTTGCGTTATAGGCAACGTTATAAGCTATCTTTGTTCCTATTCTTGCTATTGAATATTGACAGTAAGCATTATACGCTTCTTCATTGTCGCCGTTGATACGAGCTCCAAAATGATCAAGCAGGTGTCGATGTACAGGGGCTAGTTTATCTCGAGATTTATCTAACTTCCTGAGGAAAGGCTCTATCTTAGCATATTCCCTGAGATGATGATATGACCACGCAATCCAAAAATAAGGTAAAATAAAATCCGGATCTAAATCTATGGCCCGGGAGTAATATTCAATAGCTTTCCTGTATTCTCTACGAAAGAAGGCCTGATCGCCATCTAAATATTCTCGATAAGCTTCATGGGTAGGAGGTCTCATTCCCAAATCGACAAATGGAGAAATTCTTTCATCAAGAGTAGAGGCTAAGATTCCCATAACTCGTTGTCGTAATGATTCAATCGCTTTGACTGGCTCATTGACAGGCCCGCTCACCGGATCCAGACCAGGGAGAAGTATTCCTTCCTGGGTATCCCAGATCTGGGCATTAAACACGATATTTTCTTCTTGAAGATAATAGGATCCTGAAATTACCTTGCCTGCACCTGCCTCCTCAGCAAGAGATCGGGCAAGATCTTTGCCTTCTTTGAGACCTTTTGAGGCCCCAGCTTGAGGCAAATCCGCTACATAAACAACGCCAGTTTGGGATAGTCCTTGTGCGATCCAGTCAGCAGCCATGTGACCAAGATGATCGAGCTTGGGATCGCCTGTCTGATTCTCAAAAACATCCACCACAACTCGGTTTGGATCCAGGCTCGGACCTCGTGGCAAGAAAAGAACCAGAACGATAGCAGCGACCACCAGTAAAACAACAGCAGGGATGAGAATCTTCTTCTGGATTAACGTTGAAAGGAACGTTTCTCGCCTGGGACGAATCTTGGTTCCAAGCGGAAAGCCTTCCTCTATGTTTCTCAAATCAGCAAGAAGGGCCTCTGCCGTCTGATACCTCCTCGCTCTGTCTTTTTCCATGCAGATCAGGATCAATCGGCTTAGATCATCTGAGATGTCAGGATTCAGCTTTCTCGGATCTGAAGGTAATTGTGCTTTATGTTTCAAAGCCACACTAAACGCTGTATCTCCCTTAAATGGAACCGTCCCCGTCACCATCTCATACAGGATGACTCCTAAGGAATAGATATCCGATCTCTGGTCTGCCTCCTCTCCTTCCGCCTGCTCAGGTGATATGTAATCCGGCGTCCCGATTATAATGCCGGTCGCTGTCACTCCAGGCGCCTCAACTGACCGAGCAATCCCAAAGTCCATAATCTTTGCTTCGCCCTCAGCGTCAATCATTATGTTTTGCGGTTTTAAATCCCGGTGGACTATTCCCAGTTCATGAGCCTCAGCCAAGCCTTCACATATCTGTTGGGCTATTGATAGGGCTTCCTTTTCTGTTAGCTTCTCTCTTTTTCTTATGAAGCTCTTTAAATCCTCTCCTTCCACATACTCCATGGTGATGTATGGAGTCTCTTCCTCCTCATGGAAGTCATGCATTTTGCAGACATTTCTGTGAGCGATCTTGCGGGCTAACTTCAATTCATTCTTGAACCGTTCAATGATGCCTTTATCGGCAGCTATCTCGGGCTTTAGAAGCTTTAGGGCCATCTCTTCATCCAGCTTCTGATCTTTGACCTTGTAGACCTCTCCCATGCCACCTTTTCCCAGCTCCTCGAGAACCTCGTATCTTTCTGCAAAGAGAGAGCCTATCGCTAATCTCTTGATCGCAGTTTCTAGGGTTTTGGTGACCGAGACAGAAATACCCTCAGGAGAGAACAATTGAGTGCCGCATTCCTTGCAGAATTTTGAATCAGAAGTGTTATCAAAATGACATTTGGGACATCTTACTGACATTAACGTTCCCTCATTTTCCCATCGTTAGTCTAGGAAAGCATATCAAGGAATATGGGAGGTGTCAAATTGAATCGATATGAAAAAGGAGAGGATGAGGCAAATTAGGGAGGTTAGTGAATTTGGGGACAGTATACGCGATTACTTAATTCGGTAAGTTTAGTAATCGCGTATACTGTCACCGAATTATTTGTCACCGAATTATTGTCTGCTATCTCTTCAGCTCAGTGAGTCTCTCTCTGGCATTTTTTACCTCAGCTATGCCTGGGTCAGCGTTCTTCCAGAGCTCGAGGAATTTCTGGTATTGATCGATGGCTTTCCCCTCCCAGCCTTTTTCTTCATATAATTTGGCTAACTGGTAGTGAAACTTGGGATGAATGAGACGTTGGCTTTTGTTTTCGGGAAAAGAAGTTATCAATTGTTCGTATTCAGCAATGGCTTTATCTAATTCTCCTTTTTTTTGATAGCATCGGGCTAAAACATCCCCGGGGAAAAGCACGTTAAGGTTTATTATAAAACCTATGTCATGTGATGGCAATTTTGGCGACCATAGCCTTTTGCAAACGGCGATGGCCTCCTCAAGGGAACCTTCGGCCAGCATCACTTCTGCTTGAAGTAGGTCATGATTAAATTTGTAAAAAACCTTGTAATATGGGTATATTTCAGGTAATAGGGATTTTACTTCATCCAGCCTGGATTTGGCAGATTCGATTCTTCCTTCTTTTATGTCTGCAGCTCCAAGACAAAGGGAGTAGTTTGCTTTTGAATCTGCTCTGGGCCTTGACATACCGAATGAATCTTTCCATGACCTCCGGGCAAGTTCAAGCTCTCCTCTTTCATAATAAACCCATCCTGCCATCCAGCCTGCCAGGAATTTTGGGAAATCATAACCTATCGATTCTGCCAAATCCGATACTGTGTCGAGCTCTTTGAGCGACTGTTCCAACCTGCCAAGCCAGAAATAAAAAAATCCTTTTAACAGATACCCTTTACCTCTTTCTACTGGAGATGGGGCCATATCGATACTGCGACCTACCCATCTCATCACCTCTGAGTAATTTTCCTTCAGGGCGGAGATATAGCTGAGACCCCAACATGATGCAACCCAATCAGGTTTGATTTCCAAGGCTTCTTTAAATTTTGTGACGGCTTCCTCAAGCTGTCCCGTCAAGAAATAGCAAAGGGCCATAGAATCCAGTGGATTGGCATCCTTAGGGGAAACCGTTACATATTTCTTGAAATACTCAATGGCCTTCTCGAAATCCTCCATGCGCATATACACAAAAGCAAGTTCATTAAGAGCCGGTCCATATTCTGGATCGAGCTCCAGGGCTATGTTGAACTCCTCGATGGCTTTATCGATTAATGCCCTAGCATCATAATAATTCGCCAAATCATAATGAACCATTTTTTCCTTGGGATATTTCTCGGCCATTTGTTTAAGGATACGAAACCTCTTTTCTGGATTACGTTCTACAGCATTGGCATAAGCTGCCTCGATGTAAAGTCTTTCCTTTTCCGTTGCTTTGTCAGAATAAGTCTTGGCTTTCTCATAAGCCTCTATTCTAGCCTTGCCGCGTACTGAACGGGCAAGATAGAGATAGGCTACGGCAAATTCTGGATCGAGCTCTACGGCTTTCTCGAAAGATCGCCTGGCGTCATCATAATAGAGCTTTTCAAGATTCTCTCTTCCCTTTAGATAATAATTATATGCTTCCGTCGAATCTGTGATCGCTTCAGAGATATTCAACTGAGCTGCTTCGATCTTTTGTAGGGAGATCCCCAGGCCTTGGGATATCTCTCTGCTCAGCTCATCTATCTGTGTCTCAAGAATACTCTGCGCTCCTAATCCTTTTGAGCTGGCACTCTTCACAAGTCTCTTGGTCTCTGCATCCAACACCTTTACATCTGTAACAAACATATCACCGGCCTTATTGAGACTGCCTCTGACTAGGACTGATATGCCTTCCCTCCGGCAAATCTCAAATCCTGTATCGCTGTCAATGAATTCTGCATCCTCCTTCCCCATCTGTCTGAGAAGATCGCGCATACGCTCCCATGTCGCTACATAGAAATATCCCGTGTTTTCAAGGTTGGTTATCAGGAGATTAGGGAGAGATTTTTGATAGATATCATACTCCTTATCCCCGGTCAGGTTTTCAAAGCTGATGACTGCTACTGAGTTCTCAATCTTTGGAGCGAGAGGGATTTCTTTCTGGGGAAAAAGCTGCCAGACCACTACTGCTGCAACTACAACGGCGATAACAATTAGAGCAGGAATGAGAAGCTTCTTTAATCCAAAGGTCACAGTGATCTCTCTTGAAGTGAGAGGCTTTCTTTTTGAAATGGCTTTCTCTGTGGTAGGAAGTTCTTTCTCCAAATTATCTAATCCAGCATACAGCTCTTCTGCGGACTGAAATCTACTCTCCTTTTCTTTCTCCAGGCATTTGAGGATTAAAAGATTCAAACCCTCTGGTACCTGAGGGTTAGTTTCTTTGGGACTTTTCGGTATCTCCCCTTTATGTTTCATGGCAATGCTTAAAGGCGTATCGCCTTCGAATGGCAGCTTTCCTGTCACCATCTCATACAGAATTACACCCAAAGAATAGATATCCGAACGATGATCGACTTCCCTCGCTTCGGCCTGCTCTGGAGACATGTATTCAGGAGTGCCGATGATTATGCCCTCGCCAGTTAAGCCTTTTGCCCTCTGTGACCTGGCTATCCCAAAATCCATGATCCGGGCATTTCCCTCTTTGTCGATCATAATGTTGCTGGATTTTAAGTCACGATGCACAACTCCCGGCCTATGGGCTTCTGCCAATCCATCGCTCACCTGTTTGGCTATTGAAATGGCTTTCCCAGAAGGTAAATGCCCCACTCTTCTTATAAAACTCTTCAGATCCTCCCCTGGGATATACTCCATCGTGATAAAGTGTGTTCCCTCAGCATCACCAAGGTCGAACATCCGACAGACATTCCTGTGAGAGATCATTCTGGTGGTCTTCAGCTCGTTGCGGAATCGCTCAATGGTCTTTGTCTCAATGGCAACTTCAGGATTTATGAGTTTGAGAGCTATCTCCTGTCCAATCTTCTTGTCTTCCACTCTGTAGACTGCTCCCATGCCGCCTTTACCCAGCTCTTCGATGATTTCGTATCTTCCAGCGAGCAGAGTTCCTCTTGGATATTCCTCAACAGCTGTTTCCATTGTTTTGGTAACAGATATATCCTCGAGAGAGCTCAGCTTGGTACCGCAGTCTGCACAGAAGGTTGCAGTCTGAGGATTATCTGACTGACATTTGGGGCACTTGATAGCCATTAATGACCCTTATTGCTATGAAAAAGCATATCAAGGAATCAGTGAGGTGTCAAATAACTTCTGGGAATATCCATATGAGTGCTACAGAAAGCATAATGATGATATGGCGATAACAGACTTTTCTTGAGCCGGGACAGAAGAAGGAGCTGCGGTATCTCGGGTTTAGAATTAAAAAGAGACTAAACGGATTACGGGACCTTCAGCTCAGCCAACCTCTGCCTGGCATCCTCGACTTCATGGAGTCTAGGGTCAGCATCCTTCCAGAGATCGAGGAATTTCTCGTAATGCTCGATGGCTTTGGCTCGATCTCCCTTCTGCTCATAGAGCTTGGCTACACGGTAAAGGTATTTGGGATGGAGTAAGCGGCGCGATTTTCCCTCAGGGTCAAAGTTGATGAGGCGCTCGTATTCGGCGATAGCCTTATCCAGGTCGCCCTTTCTGGCGTAAGCTCGGGCTAAGACATCCTGGATAAAAGGGAAGTTATGGAAAACCAGGTGTACTATATTCATCCAGGGCGGAACCAGAGGTTCAGCCTCTTCCATGACCTTGATGGCCTCATCGGCAGAATCTTGAGCGAGAAGAATTTCAGCCCGGAGCAGGCTGAGTTTTAGCTTTGTCTGAGCGGCCCAGGTTGGCGCTTGAAGGGAAGCGCTGGGGAAAAGGGATTCAGCCGTGTCGAGCCTCGTCTTGGCCGAGTCGATCTTGCCTTCTTCCACATCGAAGAATCCTTCGACTAAGTTATATTCAAGCGTATGAAACGAAATATTCTCGGGCTGTGCTTCTTTGGCAAAGTTGAAATTCACTTTTCCATTTTCCCGGCCAAGCTCGACTTCCCCTCTTTCATAGAAAAGCCAGGCATTCACCAAGGCCCAAAGGCCGATCAGGTCTATATCTGTTATTAATTCTCTAGCCATTCTGCGATCGGCCGAAGACTGCTCATAGCTGCCGAGAAGGTTTCGGAAGATGGACCGCCATGTGAGTCCCTCAAGCTTCCAGCGCCAGAAGGGATTATTCTGGATGACCTGATCTGTCCACTTCATGGCCTCGACATAATTCCCTTTGACAGCAAAGATATAGGCTATGCTCGGTTCGCAACCTTTATCAGGCTTAAAGGCCAGTGCTTGTTTGAAGCTGGCTACAGCCTCATCGAGTCTGCCCATTCGGAAGTAGAGTGTACCCAGAGAATCATAAGGTTCGGCTTCTCCCGGCGAGACGGAAATATATCTCTTTAAACATTCAACACCCTTTTCAAAATTCCCCATGTCGGCATAAATAAATGCGGCTGTGCCTAGGGCAGACCCGCCGTTAGGGTCAAGATCAAGGACCCTGTTGATGGCTTGAAGAGCCTCTGCAAACTGATTCTTACTTTTGTAATACACAGACAGAGACTCAAGAGCCTGTTTTTCGTAAGGATATTTTGCTACCAATTCTCCAATGAGGGTCCATTTCTTTTCTCTATTCTTCTCGATAAATTGGGCATAGTAGGCCTCGATATACAGCTTCTCTTTTTCCGAAGCTCTGTGCGCATATTTCTTAGCCTTCTCTATAGCCTCATCCCGCGCTTTGTTATCTGCCAGCCCCAAATAGGACCAGCTAAGATAGAGATAAGCCATGGCGAAAGAGGGGTCGAGCTTGACGGCTCTTTCGAAGTTCTGTCGGGCATCGTCGTAATAAACCTTCTCCCAGCTCTCTATACCCTGGATAAAGGCGTTGTAGGCCTCCGGCGAAGAAGTTGTGAGTTCAGCGATGTCCCATCGGGTGGATCCGATTTTTTGTGCGTCAAGGCCTATTCCTTCTGCGATTTTTTGGCTCAGCTCATCGATCTGTGTCGACAGGATGCTGGCAGCTCCTTGACCCCTCGCAGTGGCGCTTTTCAACGATTTCTTGCTGTCCACGTCCAAAACTTTGACGTCGGTTACGAAGATTTCGCCGGCCTTAGCGTAAGTTCCAAGAACAATCGCTCTCACACCTTCTCTGCGGCAGATTTCAAAACCTAGATCCTGATCGATAAACTCTACATCACCCATCCCCATCTGCTTGAGAAGGTCCCGCATCCTCTCCCAGGTTACAACGTAAAAATAGCCGGAGCTCTCGAGGTTGGTAATGAGAAGATTGGGAATGACTTTTTGGAAATAGTCGAAGGTTTCTTCCCCTGTCTGATTCTCGAAGCTGATGACGGCTATGGAATTTTCGATCTTAGCGGGAAGAGCAGCCTCTTTCTTAGGAAGAAGCTTCCAGATAGCGAATCCGATAACGATGACTGCGATTAAGGCCAAGGCAGGCAGGAAAAGCTTTTTTAATTTTAAGCTGAATTGGACGGTAATTTCCCTTGAGGTGAGAGGCTTCTTTTTCAAGATTGCCCTCTCGGTCGTGGGAATGTCTTTCTCTAACTTGCTCAACTCCGACAGGAGCTCTTCCGCGCTCTGAAAGCGTTTCTCTCTGACCTTCTCCAGACAGCGGAGGATCACTCGGCTGAGGTCGACAGGAACCTGCGGATTGATAGACCTGGGATCGGGAGGAACTTCGCTCTTGTGCTTCATGGCCACGGCAAGCGGAGTGTCTGCTTCGAAAGGAAGTCTTCCTGTGACCATCTCAAAAAGGATCACACCAAGAGAATAGATGTCCGAGCGCTGGTCGACTTCCTTCGCTTCAGCCTGCTCGGGTGACATGTACTCAGGCGTTCCGATCATCACACCTGCACCAGTTATCCCTTTCGCCTCAAGAGAGCGAGCGATCCCAAAGTCCATGATCCGAGGATCGCCTCCTTTGTCAATCATGATGTTGCTGGCCTTGAGGTCACGATGGACAATCCCCAATCGATGGGCTTCCGATAGTCCCTCGCACACCTGCTTGGCTATCTTTATGGCTGTGCCCGCATCAAACCGCCCAATCCTTCTGATCAGATTCTTTAAATCCTCCCCGGGAACATACTCCATGGTAATGTAATGGATACCTTCCTCATCGCCAAGATCATACATCCGGCAGACATTCCTGTGGGAAATCTTTCGGGCTATCTTCAATTCATTACCGAACCGTTCGATGGTCTTCCTGTCGGCAGAGACTTCAGGCTTAATCAGTTTTAATGCCACCTCTTCATGTATCTTTTTGTCCTCAACCCTGTAAACCTTTCCCATCCCTCCTTCACCCAGCTCCTCGATGATTTCGTACCTATTAGCGAATAAGCTTCCCCTAGTTAGTTTTGCAACTGGCATTTCGAGGGTTTCTGTCAGAGATAACCGAGAGTCCTCAAAGGGGATTAATTGAGTGCCGCACTCCTTGCAGAATTTAGAATCAGAGGTATTTTCAAACTGACATTTGGGACACTTCATTATTTGCCAGCCCCTTTTTTGTTTCTGAAAGAAAGATAACAATACATTTTGAGTGTGTCAAGCGCCAATAAGCTGTAGAATTTTGGGACTAGAATTTGGTGACTAGAATTTGGTGACAGTATACTCATTACCTTAATTCGATAAATTAAGTGATCGCGTATACTGTCCCCGAATTAGAAGATGAACTTGATGCCGAGTCGGGCTGAAATCGGGGGATAAAATAGGTAATCCCTCTTAAAACGGGGATCAGGAACATACCCAGAGGTCTCGAGTTCCCAATCCTTACTGAGCACCTGGTCTTCTGTGACCTGGAGCTGATACAGAGTGCGAATCTCATAGCGTACTGTGGTCGTAGAAACATCAAAAACGTTATCCACATTGATGTTGAAGTTGAGCCTCGTTTTCCCGAGTTTCAAGTTGTATTCGGCATACAGGTTGGCAAACCACAGGAATGGATAGCGCCCCAGGCTTCCTCTGTTGTAAGGCATGAAGGTACTATAGGCACCCAAGACCCACCACCTCTCTGTGATAGGGGTGCCGCTCATGGCATTGATGACGGCTCCCATGGTGAGACCGAAAGGAAAGGTGTATGCACCGTAGAACTTGAGAAAATGAGTTCTGTCTGTTCCAAGCGGGCCATCGAGCGGGTTGAGATCCTTATCGTAGGCAATGAGCCAGTTGTCATAGCTTCTCTCGACATTAGGGCTGTTTCTTCCTAATTCGTCCGAGCTGGCCAGGCCGGAATAGTTACCGGTCAGTCTGCTCCAGGTGTATGATAACCCAGCTAGCCAGTTGTTAGACAGCCTCTTGTCCAGGCTGAAATTCACAGCCCAGTATTCCCTCTTGGCCTTGGGGGTTTCCGGATATTTGGGATCAAACTTCCCGCCGTTTGTGGTGTGAAGAGAATATCCAAATCCAGGATTCGTGAAGTAATACTTCTCTCCCTCACCTGGTACCCAGATACCTGTGTCTTCGATAGCATAACGGAGGTGTTTCTGGACAAGCCGCACTGTGGCTGATATATTTTCGCCCAGCATTTTTTCCACACCCAACGAGAACTCCCTTTGGCTCATGGGCTTCAGATCTGGATCCACATCTTCAAAATCGACTATAAACCAATTCATCAAAAACAGCAGATCACCGGGATAATAGCTGTTTATCCCGATCTTATCCCATTCATAGGTATCCAGTGTGTAATAAGCGGTCTTGGACTTAAATCCACCAAAGGCATACGAGGCAAAATAGAGCTTCATCACATCAAAATAGAGGCCGTAGCTTCCAAAAACCTTGAGACTGGAATCTCCGAAAACGTCATACACGAATCCGATTCTGGGAGCCAATTTGTCTTCAAATTTGAAGTCAATGGGATTCACACCTTTGAGTTCTGGATTGTCACTGTAGTTCGGAATGTATTCGCTCTCTGTCCGGACGCCGAGATTCAAAGTGAGCTTTCGTTTGATCGTCCAACTGTCCTGGAGGTAAATGGCCCAGCGGTCGGAATGAACATCAAAGAAATGGCCGCGTGGTCCTGTCAGTTCATTCCCATAGACTGCATAGCAACCATATGTCCCCATGCCGTAGTTCTGCCCGTAGAGAACAAGGGGCCAATCCCAATAGAAAACTAAATTTGGAAAATCGGGGTATTTATATCCATACTTCCAGTCTTCGTCTGTGCGCACCCATTGAATCCCGAGTTTCCAGGCATGCTCGCCGGCGAACTCCATATAATAAGTGAAATCGCCATTAATATAGGATTTCTGATTGAGTCTTTTTTCAGAAACATTTAATGCCCCGCCAGGCATATTTGCCCAACCTCTCGGCCTGATATACTCGGCAGGGATATCAGGATAGACGGAGTTCCCTGCTCCAATATGGACCCAGCGGGGCTCTGTGGGTTGGACAAGTTGGTCAGTCCAGTCGTTCCGATAAAAAGAGCCTCCCCGAAGACTCAGCAGGATATCGTTTCCGAACATGAAATCCGCATGCGCAGAAGCGGTCCAATTGGGGAAACTGTAACCATAGTCCGGCCAAACATCCATCGGATCTCCTGTTCCAGCCTGGGGTGGAAGCTCTCCCTTGTATTTTCGAAAATTGTTCACAAAGCTCGCCCCAAGGCGCATGAAACGGAAAGGCTGAGCCGTGAGTTTCACCTGGAAATTCCAGTATGTATCTCTACGCGTATAATCCCCCTTGATCAGAGAAGGCTCAAATTGGACATGCCTTTCTGTGGTCAGAAAGACGGGGAGAAAAGAGCCGAAAAACCACAGCCTGTCTTTGAGTATGTACCCTCCAAGGCTGAATCCGATTTCAAACCTATCAATCTTGTCCTTTCCGTACAGATCCTGATAATTGACGTATTCGGCTACGGTGATATCGTATAGACTCAGACGGAGGGTGTCTCTTTCCTTTCCGGTGAGTCTCGAGCCGCTGTAGAAGCCGATGAGCTCGCCGTGGAATTCGTTTCCGCCCTGGCGGGTGATTACGGTAACCACTCCACCCAGGGAGCCACCGAATTCTGCCTGATAGCCGCTCGCCTTGACCTGAATTTCATCGACAAATTCAAATGCAGCTCCCTGTCCACGATCGCCAAGATAGAGGTTGGTAATATCTGTCCCATCGATATAGTACATGTTTTCAGCCCCTGAGGCGCCGTCCACAGAGATACCTGCCAGCAACGGTTCATTGACAACACCAGGCACCGCGGTGACAAGGGTGTCGAAGTCCCTCCCTCGGGGAAGAACCTCGAACATTTCTTTGGTCATGGTCATCCCTTTGGCTGTGCTCTTGACATCAATCAGGGGTGACTGGCCGACCACTGTTACCTGTTCTTCGAGGCCTCCTATCTGCATCTGGATATCCAGTTTTACTGTCTGCTCGATATCGACGACGATCCCCTCTCTCGTGATAGTCTTAAATCCCTGAAGTGTGAAAGTGATTCTGTAGGTTCCGGGTGTGAGGGCAAACAGGCGGTAATCTCCGTCTGCATCTGTGACTGTGGCGGCCATGCCCACAAGTTTAGGACTGGTGGCTTCGACTGAAACCCCTGGAATTGGACCACCTTGCTCATCGGTAACGGTCCCGAAAATTTTTCCAGTAGGAACCTGGGAGCAAAGAAAGTTGCTCACAAATAAAATCCCAAGTAATAAAAGAAAAACCCTTTTGCTGAAATTCATCTTTTCCCTCCGTGTTCCCTTCATTAGCTTTTCGCTTTTTAAGCGAGGAAGCTGTTATCGATCGGCCTGTTTGGACAAGCTGCTGAAATTCAATCGAATTCTACCCCACGTATTTGATCAATCGCTGCTTTAGTATGGGTAAATTCTATTTAAGATCAATAAGAAAAGTCAAGTTGCATTGAAGCGTCAGGTTAGATCTTAGATAAAATTTGGGGACTAGAATTCGGTGACAGTATACGCGATTACTAAACTCCCCGAACTTTGCATCCCGATTTATTCACAAGCCTGTTTTTCTTGCTCTGAGAAAAACAGTCAATAACAAGATACCTCCTATGGCAAATGCAATCGCTGCAATTATCCTGAAAGTTGTGGCTCCATCATCCATTATCATCCAGAAATTTATCACAGCTACTAAAAAGAAAATTAAGGAAGCAAGGCCATATGACCAGGATTTTGAAATCAACTTCGACATCATTAGCACTCCTTAACTTATGTGAAATATTCTTTTAGTTCTAGAACAATAGTCCTAAGAAGAGGTACGAAAAGAGGAGAGAAAAGTTTGTTCACTGAAGATTTCGTCCGGCTAAACCTAAAAAGAGGAATTCCGTAAATTGAAGTAAGGAGCACAAAATGTTTCAAACACTCGGTCTTCTGGAAATCAGCATAGTTGTTATCATTCTGGTAGCATGGATATGGGGGATTGTGGATCTTTTACGAAGGGATGTTTCCAAGAACGAATTTTACAAATGGCTAGGGATTATCCTGGTCATGCCAGTGGTCGGATTCTTCTTGTATTCGATGCGCCGTCCCTGGCAAAAAAATCCTTAAGTGCTTTTTCTTTGATGGTTCGATAAATTTCAAACGCCTGTCTTTGATCTCATCTTACGACTGAATTTGGGGACCGACTGAATTTGGGGACAGTATACTCATTACCTTAATTCGGAGAGTTTAGTAATCGCGTATGCTGTCCCCGAATTAATTGTCACCGAATTAATAAAAAAATGCTTGCTGTACCTAGAAATTTTAGGTATAATACCTAGAAAATCTAGGTATGAGAGTATAAAGATGGTATCGAAAAATTTAATGGCCGCTTCGACAAAACCCCTGATTTTAACCATTCTCGACCGGGGAGAAATGTACGGGTACCAGATCATCCATAATGTCATCCAGCTTTCTGGGGGGACTCTTGAATGGTCTGAGGGGATGCTCTATCCCGTCCTTCACCGCATGGAAAAGGAGAACTTCATCCGGTCTCAGTGGAAAGTATCCTCAAACGGAAGGCGGCGCAAATACTACCGTTTGACTGAATTGGGCAAAAAAGAACTGGAGAAGGAAAGAAATCATTGGATGAAGGTACACAATGTGCTCTCCAAACTTTGGTCTCTCTCCCCTTCGTTCGATTGACGGAGAAAAAACAAAAGGAGTATCGCATGTTTGACCTAGAAGAAGCGATAAAACATTGGCGAAAAATCCTGAATAAAAATGATGCCTTGGAGGATGGTTACAAAGAAGAACTGGAAAACCATCTCAGAGATAAGATCGACTATCTCGTGAGTTTGGGTTCCTCGCAGAGAGAGGCATTTGAAGAAGCCGTAAGAAAGATCGGTGAAGCCCAAAGCATCGGCTCAGAATATTTCAAGACCGACACACGGCATATAAGCGGGCGCCCACCCTGGAAGAAAAGCCGTTGGCTGCCGCCTCTTTTTTCAAATTATCTGAAAATCGGACTCAGAAAAATTAAACGGCAGAAAATCTATGCCCTCATCAATATTGCAGGTCTAGCTGTCGGGCTTGCCTGCTGTGCGGTGATCATCCTGTACGTCACCAACGAACTCTCTTACGACACTTTTCACAATGATGCAGACCGCATTTACCGGGTAGCTGTGCACAGGATCGGTATCGTCGGTGAACACTGGTTTGTAGCAACCCCCGCGCCATTGGGACCTGAACTTTCGAGAAGTTATCCCCAAGTGGAACAAGCCGTGAGGGTGGTTCCGCCTTATGAGAACGCAAGCCATGTCCTGGTGGTCCGAGGCGAAAAGCGTCTTTTCGAAACCCGCGTCTGGTTTGCGGACGAGGATATTTTCGAGCTCTTCCGCATGCCTTTCATTCAAGGAAATCCTCGAACAGCCCTCACCAATCCTAACACGGTTGTCATCACCGAGGGAATGGCGAATAAATATTTCGGCGAAGAATCATCTTTAGGGCAAACGCTCCAGATCGAGATCGACTATGATACGGGTGTTGTAGAGCTTCAAGATTACGAGGTGACAGGTATCATAAAAAATGCGCCCGCCAACACCCATTTGAAATACGACATATTCCTGTCTATGGAGACAATGAG
>Ga0209635_10000725_pt1 | contig 23424 bp, 22 predicted proteins | sample DeeMarSWOR230_32_FD_187463 | JGI IMG/M metagenome (GOLD analysis project Ga0209635, IMG submission 187463) | Marine sediment microbial communities from White Oak River estuary, North Carolina - WOR-2-30_32 (SPAdes) (version 2) | ecosystem: Environmental > Aquatic > Marine > Intertidal zone >...
AGCCATGAATTCTGAAGGATAATGAGCTTTTAGATAAGCTGTTTGATACGCTAGAAGTGCATAAGCAGCAGAATGAGATTTATTAAATCCATAACTGGCAAACTTGAATATTAAATCATAGATTGCTTCGGCAGTTTTTAATTTGATTCCATTTTTTTGGCAACCAGCAATAAATTCCTTCTTCTGCTTTTCCATTACACTTTTTTTCTTCTTTCCCATTGCCCTTCTCAGGATATCCGCTTCACTCAAACTGAATCCGGCTAAATCAGAAGCAATTCGCATTACCTGTTCCTGGTATACTATTATTCCATAGGTCTCTCGTAAAATTGTTTCAAGTCTTGGATGAGGATACTGGATTTTTTCCTTCCCATGTTTTCGGGAAATGTACGTATCAATATTTTCCATAGGTCCTGGTCGATATAACGCATTCATTGCGATGAGGTCCTCAATCCGGTTCGGTTTTAGCTTTTTCAGATATTCTTGCATTCCACCACTTTCGAATTGAAATATTCCTACCGTAATTCCCTCACTAAATATCCGGTATGTTAAGTCATCATCCAGGGGTAATTCATCTAAATTAATATTTATTCCTTTGTTCTCTAACATTTGAACTGCATGATGGAGAACCGTTAAGGTGCGCAGACCGAGAAAATCCATCTTTAATAGACCAATGGTTTCACACCCGGTCATAGTAAACTGGGTGGAAATTATTTTTTGTCCCTTTTCCTCGACCTGATATAATGGTACATAATTGGTGATATCTTCTGGTGCGATAATGATACCTGCGGCATGAATAGAAGCATGGCGGGCAAGTCCCTCCAATATCCTGGCATGGTTCATCAGTTTAGTAAATTCCTGATCTCCATTTTTTGTTAATTCTTTTAGTTCAGGAACTGTCTTTAAGGCCTCTTCCAGGGGTATGGGTTTGCCCTGATGAACTGGGATCAATTTTGCAAACATATCTGCTTTTGAATATTCAATCCCTAAAGCTCTTGCTACATCTCTGATAACTCCTTTAGATGCCATAGTACCAAAAGTGATAATTTGAGCAACGTTCTTTTCACCATATTTTTTTCTGACATAATCAATAACTTCTTCACGGCGTTCATAGCAAAAGTCAATATCGATATCCGGCATTGTCACTCGTTCAGGATTTAAAAATCTCTCGAAGAGCAAATCATATTTGAGCGGATCTACCCTGGTGATTCCAGCCACATAGGCCACAAGACTACCAGCTACAGAACCTCTCCCTAAACCAACCGGTATATCATTTTTGTTAGCAAAATCAATAAAATCTTTGACAATCAGGAAATACCCGGCGTAGCCCATATTCCGAATTATGCCCAATTCATGATCTAAGCGTTTTCTGATTTCGTTGGATACATCCCCATAGATCTTTAGCGCACCTTCAAACGAAATTTTTCTTAAATAATCATCCAGACTCATTTGACAATATTTTTCAGGTAAGGGGAACTTAGGAAGAAGCATTTGACCCGTCTCGATCTCAAAATGACACTTTTCTGCAATTTCAAGAGTGCGTTCCAATGTTTCGGCTTTGTCCTGAAAGGCCTTGAACATTTCATCTTCCGTCTTCAGATATAATTCATCAGTGTTATATTTCATTCGATTCTGATCGAGTACTGTTTTACCGGATTGAATACACAGTAAAATATCATGAGAAGTGTGATGTTCCTTTTCTAAATAATGTACATCGTTGGTGGCTATAACTGGTACGTTCATTTCCTTGCCAATTCGATAAATATTATCATACCCCTTTTCTTCAGGGATCTTATGATTCTGGATTTCTAGATAGAAATCTTGTCCAAAAATCTCCAAATAGTTTTCAATTACTTCAACGGCTTCTTCTTTGCTTCCATAATTCAGTTTTTGAAAGATTTCCCCCTTCATACAGGCTGAAGTGGCAATTAATCCCTCCCGATATTTATTTAATATCTCCTTATCTATTCGTGGACGATAGTAAAAACCTTCAGTATAGGCAAGACTGGATAATTTCATGAGATTCTGGAAACCGGTTTTATTTTTAGCGATTAAAACAAGGTGATAGGCAGCCTGTTTTCCTCCTTTTCTGGCAGATCTTTTATCAAACCGTGAACCCGGAGCAATATATGCTTCCATACCGATAATGGGTTTAATGCCAATCTTTCTTGCCTCTAAATAAAAATCTAGAACACCAAACATATTACCATGATCTGTGATCGCCAGAGCACTAAAATTTAATTGAGCTGCTTTCTGAAGTAACACCTTAATATCGTTAGCTCCATCAAGAAGACTGTAATGTGTATGATTATGGAGATGAACAAAAGAAGACAATAGGTTCTCCCTCTAATAATAAAGCCTTTTTATTTTTAAGATTATTCTTTAAATTTAGCTTTTTATACGCTTATTTTGCAAACCATTTTTATGAAGTTTCGAAAGGGAAAATCACATTAGTTAAATATAAGGAAATATTTTTATTAAAGGGAATTGTTCCAACAATTATAACTTCATATAAATAATATTTCAAATATAAAGGCATAAGCAGCCAAATGTGACAGAAATCATTTTTTTTTGAAATGAATATTAATTATTTTTCAATAACATTCAGCTTAACTTATGAACAATTATGAGCCTGATATCACCACAAGATTTTTTATCTGACATAAAAAATAGTTATCATGAATTCTGCACATTGTTGAATCCGATTAAAGAACAGGATAACGAGGCAAGTTATATACGAATAAAAAACTTTATGAGTTTACTGATTGCTATTGAAGAGGATGTCTATGAAATGCGTCTTAAAAAAATAGTAGATGAAGAAAACCCATATCTACCGGCTATTAACGTGGACAAGTTACGTGAAATGAAATTATATCAAGCGGCCCCTTTGCAAAGGTTGGTTGATAAATACTTGGCTTTAAGGCTTGAATTATTAAATTTTTTACAAAGTTTACCATTTAATGTTTGGGATAAAACCGGTGTACACGAGTTAGAGGGGCATGTAACTTTTGAGGAATTTATTAGAAGACTCGTTAAAAATGATAGAATCAATATCGTCCAGCTTCGCAATAATCTGACACTTCCCCAATCCAACAATTAATCATTCATTATTTTTTTTCTTCAAAACATAAGGCACTATTTTAAAATTCTCTGGGATTACAATACCTCCTGAAACAATATACTTCATCATTTTATCGAGAGAGAGGTCTGTAAAACGGATTTGTGAAAACGGTACTAGTACAGTAAATCCGGAAGCCGGATTTATAGAAGTAATAATTAATATGCTACCTAGTTTTTCTCCAGTAGCAGGATCATCTATAAAACCATTAAACAAACCAATCGAATAAATTCCATTTCTAGGATATTCAATTATGACCACTTTTTGTGGTTGGTTACTTTCTCTTGTCGTTAGGGTAGTTATAATTTGTTTGACAGCTGTATAAACAGTTTTAGCTACAGGAATTCGGATAACAAACCACTCTCCTAATTGAATGAATTTATTTCCAAAGTAATTTTTTGTGGATAAACCGACCAGATAAATGAAAATTATACTGAGAAGCAGTCCGATACCTGGTATATAGATATGCAGGAAATTCTCCACTATAGGTCTTAACAAATTATCAAAAAAATTAATCAACCATCTGAGGACTAAAATACTGATAACTATGGGTACAACAACAATCATACCTGGAATTAAATTAGCTCGTATATTGCTTTTAATTTTTTTCCAAATGGTTAGCATTTGTCATTTGTGTATTTATAATTAGGTATGCTGTTTTCCTAAACAGGTACGACCTAACGTGAAGGGTGAGAAGTTTAGATTTAATATTGAGTGATATTTCTTGTTCAATATATTATTGTTCTGTGGTATTATAGATTTTGTAATATATAAGAGCAAATTCATATTAAATTATATGATAGATAATGTATTATCTTGTATTTTTGTGCGAAAAAGAAATATATGGTAAATACCATTACTGCTATTGCACCGCCTAAGAGAAAGCCATAAATGACATCAGCTGGATAATGAACACCCACATACAATCGAGAAAAGCCTACAATAACTGCAATTAACCAGAAGAGAGTTGTTTGTCGCTGATAAAAAATACTAAAGATTGTGGCAAATCCGGCGATATTTGTGGCGTGAGAAGAAGGAAAACAGTATTTTCCACCACATCCTACCAGTAATCTGACATCATTAAGGGAGAGACAAGGTCGAATTCGGCCTACCATCGGTTTCAGGACAGAAGCAGAAATTTGATCACAAAAAGTGATCGTAAATATTAGAAGAATTGCAGCAACTCGCCCCTTTCTACCACCTTTAAAGATGAGTGCTAACCAGATAATAATAATGGGAATACGCCAGTTATCCAAATCGGTTATAAATGGTATTATATAATCGAATGATCTATTTCCTAAACTATGATTAGCAAAATAAAATAGGATTTTATCGAGATTTAGTACTAATTGCACAAATTTTCCTTATTTTTCATCACTACCATAAGTATATTTTTGAACAACTGTAACCAGTTGTTTTCTGTTAAAAGGTTTGCTCAAGAATCCAATGGCACCTTGCTCAAGTACTTTTTGAATATCATTATCATACTCAAATCCTGAGGTAATGATTACCTTTGGATTCTCATGAATTTCTCTGATTTTACTAAAAACTTGGTATCCATTTAAATCTGGTAAATAAAAATCGAGTATGATGAGATCAATAAAATTTTTCTGAGCTTGAAATATTTCAATACCCTCCTCAGCGTTTGAAGCAAGTATAACTTTATAACCCTCATATTCCAGCATATCCTTTATAATCTGACGAATTTGTTCTTCATCTTCTATCAATAAAATATATCGGACATCGCCTTTTCCTTCCTTTTCATCAAGTTGAAATTTTATCATTTGCATGCCGTGTGGAATGTTCAAGATTTTAGGCGAACTAATCTCCCGAAGTCTCTTCAATATATCAGCGATACGTATACTGGATTTTTCGATGATATTCAAATAATGTTGCAGTTTCTTATCCTCAACACCTTGCCTTTGAAATTCCATCTTCAGCATATCAATTCCTGACAGAATGACAGTAAGGGGTTGATTGATTTCATGATTGGCTGTAGTAATTGTCGCATTATAGGTAAGACGTCGTTCCGCTTCTGCAAGTTTTTTCTCGAGTTCTTTGCGTTCAATCGCTTTCTTGACACGGATTATTAATTCATCAATATTGATTGGCTTTCTCAAATAGTCTATTGCTCCTAACCTTAATGAATCGATAGCGGTTTGGATAGAAGCAAAACCTGTTAGAATCATAATAGCAATTTGGGGGCTTTGTTTTTTAACTCTTTCCAATAATTCAAGTCCATTCATTCCATCCATTTTCAGGTCTGTTATAATGAGATCAACTGGTTTAATTCTAATTAATTCAAGAGCCTTGTATGCACTATCACACTCATGTATACGATAGTGAGCCTTCTCTAAAACTTTAGTTATCAAAATTCTTGAGGCATAGTCATCATCTACTACAATAATGTCGGAATTGGGCATCTGTTTTGTCCTTTTAAACCTACTTTAATCTAAAATAATCAAGAAGTTACTCCTAAATCAAGTAAAAATTCATCATATGAAACAGTGCTATTGAAGTATATTTTATGTAAGATGAAAGATAATAACTTTATTTTTCAGTATTTGATAGAGGCAGAATCAGAAGTTCTACTTTATATCCTCTCAACTATTAAAAAGGTTAGGTCATCCTCAAAGGATTTTTTTGCAGAGTAGTGATTTATCTCTTTATAAACATTCTCGATAATCTTTTTCCCCTCAATTCCCTCAGAAGCAAGCTTCAAGAAGGCATTTGCTAATTGCTTCCTTCCAAACTGATTGGAATTATTGCCTCTAGCCTCTATGACCCCATCAGTATAGAACATCAGTTTGTCATTGGAATTCAGATACGATTTTTTTTCTTGATATAGAGAATTCTGAAAAACACCCAAAAAAAATCCAGCAGAATCCAGTTCTTTAGCAAGTTTTTCTGATGAAGAATACAGGATGGGAAATGGATGACCGGCATTGGTATAAGTAAATTCATACGTATCAGTATTAACAATACTATAAAAACAAGAGATAAATTCACCAGTATTTATCATCCGATAGAATTCCTCATTCAAGGTTGTCAAAACCTCAGAGGGATGTAAAGAATTTTTCATGTAGTTTGTAAACAAAGCTTTGAACATGGCTGCGATCATTGCAGCCGAAACACCATGACCTGATACATCCGCAATGATAACGCCAATATGATTGTTATCAATATTAACCACATCGAAAAAGTCTCCACCAAGTTGTAGGGTAGGAATATATTTGGAACTGAAACGTAAATTCTTTACTTGAGGAAATTTCCTGGGTAGCAGAGATTTCTGAAGTTCAGCTCCCATTTTTAGCTTATAATGCATTAGCTCATTTTGCTTCTCTATATAAGCATGGGTTTCTTCCTTGAGTGCTAAAGATCTTTTAAGCTCCTCTGATTGGCTCTCAAGTTTTTTCTTGGTCTGTTCCAGATCCTTTAGATATACCTTTAACTGCTCATTCTTATTGCTTATCTCTTCTGTTGTTAAGATTCGATAGATATTTGCTGCATATATATCTGATATTATCTCAAGAAATGCTAGATCAACCTCGTTAAATTTTTGCTGATATTTTGTCTCTATATTAATTACACCTATTATATGATTTGACATAAAAATAGGGATACAAATTTCTGACTTGGATTGAAAGAAAGGTGTACTATGATCAAATTCAATCTTATCCATATCAGTAACAATTATTGATTTTTCTTCTTTTATCACTTCTCCAATAATACCCTGACTAATAGATTGACGATAACCGTTCTTAAATTTTTGACGAAACTTAGCACCTGACTCTCCAGCGATTTCAACCAATATCATCTGATCTCCACTAAAGGATTCCTCTCGCAAGAATAGGGCAATATGGAAAAAATTATATTCCTGATTATACAATTCGGAGACCATAAATTCTGAAAGCTGTTTTATATTGTCATATTTGTAGCTTTTACTGGAAATATTATTTATAGTCCTAAGATAATGAAGATGTTTTTTCTCAATATTAGTAGTGTCTTCCACGTGATTTGTTTGAAAGTACACAACCAATGAGTAGTTATCTTTCAATGGCAACTTCATGACTTTATTTTTTTCAATATTTGATGAGGTCTTAACAGAATCATCAATATTAGTTTCTAAGTCTCTTTTACAGGAATTGGTAGTTACTTCCGAAAAATAAAGAAAAGATTTACCAGATTTGATACCAAAGGTATCTCGTGCTGCCTTATTGCATAAAATAATATGGTCATTTTGATCAAGTACAAAGATTGGGAATCGTTGATTAATCAAGCTATCCCAGTATTCAATTATAATTTGTAAAGAATCAGACATATCGAGCCATCCAGATTCATACTCTATTCTTAATAAGAGTAATCATATTGCCTTTTTCATTAAAATGGACTTCATCAATAATATATTTAATAATATTGAATCCTCTGCCATGGGCATTGGTATTCAACCGGTTTATTTTATGCTTTTGGTCTATGAATTTCTGCCAGTTAAAGCCTTCTCCCTCATCAATAACCGTGAAACTGAAAAGTTCATCTGTGCATTCAAATAAAACTATTATTTTTTTATTTGCATACTGTGGGGTATTAAGTCTTTTTTCCTTTAATTCATCATATTCAGTTATTTGAAGAGCATTATTATTTTTAATAGCGGATGAGAGTTGAAGATTTCCATGTTCGATAGCATTAACTAAAGTTTCAGTAAATGCGAGCTCATATCTTTTTATTTCATCTTCTTCGGTGAAATGAATCCGTTGTAATAAAGAGCTCAGTTCCTTTGCCACAACTCCCGGATCAAGTTCACTTGTGATGAATTCAAAGCTTAATTTCAGGTGTTTTATATTCTCAAACACCTGTTTTTTTTTTAGGGAACGCGATTGCTTTTTTAAAATTCGCTCAACTACTTTTCTAACCGATTCAAGATCAAAAGGTTTAGTAATATAATCTGTTGCGCCACTTTTAACAGCTGAAATTGCATTATCTAATGTTTTTAATCCTGTTAACAGAACAACCGGTAAATCTTCTTTGGTTTCTTTCACAATTTTCAGTAATTCTAAACCAGATTTACCTGGTAGGTTGATATCAGTTATTACCAAATTTAAATTATTACTATTATTCAACTTAGAAATTGCTTCTTCCGCACTTTGAGCCACCCAGACTCCATAACCTAATTCACTGAAATACTCTTTTAGTAGTTCAACTATCAGTTCCTCATCATCCACCACCAGAATGTTTTGTACTGCATTTTGTTTATCTTGTATGGTCATAAAAAGTCTACTTTTCTATGGGAAACAGCTTATCCAACTTAATCGATTTAAAAAGATCAAAAAGATTATCATTTATGCCCTTTACTCTCATTTTCCTCCCCAGTGAAATAATGTTTTTATAAAATATTAGGAATTTTCCAATACCAGAACTGGTAATAAATGGCACAAAACTCAAATCAAAAATGGCTTCTTCAAAGTCGTTTTTCAAAAACTGCTGAAATTGAGATTTGAGCTCCTCTGCATTCTCATTGTCTACTGCCCCAATAATTGTTACTTTTAGTTGATTTTTATTGTTTTCCACTGTTATTTCCATTTCAGTCCTCTATAATTGGCCAATACATTATAAAAAAAATTGTAAGTTGTTGTATATTTTCGGCAATTTAATCAACAAAATTACCTTTTTTATGCATTTATAGTATAAATGATAAGGTCAACCAATTATACCCAGGTAAAAGTATATTAATTCTTGTTGAAAGAGGGAGGGCTTTAATTAGAATTTCTACCAGAAAAAATAGAATGAAAAGCAATTCATTATTGTTTAAATTTCAGAAAAATTGGTTTAGAAAGATAACTTTCACTATCATTTACCAAAACACTAATATATACAAGGATTTTTAACTCCATTACAGATGGATTAAGGATATATGAATTAGTAGATACCGGATCTTTAGTTAATTTAATAATTTCAGTCTTATCAGGAATTTTCACATAAACATTATAGCGAGCCTTCTTTATATTTACAGGATCCCAAGTTAGATAAATACTTCTTCCCTCCTGTTTACTTTTCAGGCCAGTAGGTACTGGAATTTCTCTGCTGGGGAGTGCCTTATAACTTTTATATTCTTTGGTGGAAGTTTCTTTTCCTGGATAGTATCCACCAAAATTTATAACAAATTCAGCTCGATGGGTATTTCCTAATACACCATATGGAGCAAAAACATAGTTAATATTATAATTATCCAAGAAACTGAGTCCAAAACCAAGCGTGTAATGTGCTTCGATATCCTGTTGTAAGTGATAGCCAGCCCTTAATGCAAAATTTTCAATAAATCCAACCTCTATCCCGGGTGTAGTCATCCATTTTTGTCCTTTCATCTTTATGGCATCTAGGGCAAATGTGATCATGGAATTTGATACTCTATAAGCGATTCCTAAACGATAGGTCAATGGTAAATCTTCTTTGTGTTGTTCATATTGAATTTTCGGACCTAGATTAAGTATAGAAACGCCAAAATTGAGATAGTTTACTGGTAACCTATAGCGAAAACCAAGATCAAAAGCAACACCCGAGGTCGAAATATTATCAAGTTTCTCATTAAGATATTTAACCTGTAAACCAAGGGAAAAATCGCTGAGAAAGCGATAACTGAAGCCTAATTGTCCTACAAAATTATAGACCGTGTAAGGATTAATTGGTTCAGGATTCCCGGCTTGAATATCATAACCTTCAATTTCCGGGAGATGTAAATAACTTAATCCCACGGATATAGCAAAATTATTCAAGTTCGGATAATAAAATGAGACATTTTCTACGGCAATATCCTCAAACCATTGTGCATGATAAAACATAAAAGCAGGCCTGAAACCAAATCCAATTCCTGCCGGATTAAAATAGATTCCATTTATATCATTAGAAAGTGCAGTATAGGCACCCCCCATACCTTGTGCTCTACTTCCTATCGGCATTTGCAGAAACGAGAATGAGGTAGTCCCTTGACCAAATGAAAATCGGATAAATAATCCAATATAAAGAATCATGAATATATGTAATTTTTTTCTCAACATTTTGAATTACCTAATTTATATAAATATTAGTGCAAACATTCTGCCAAAATAGATTGTATACTTCTACATAATTATATTATAAAATTATTCTTTTGTTAAAAATCATATTCGCAACTGGTAGTATTAATAGCAACATCCAGTCAATATTACTTTAAGAATTAATGAAATAAGTGTTAACACTCTGCCCTATTTTATATGATACATTAATTTTGTATAAAATATATACAAGAGGCTCAATTCCAGATTAAAATACCTTATTATTATAAAATTTCAGTTCCGGGTAATAATCGGTTCTTCCATAAAAAAATATATATTGTAACAAATTCTCCATAGATTGCCAACTTAAAGTATCTGAATAATAATAATAATTATTATTTAATAAATTATAATATAAATTCCAATTATGTTTGTGATAGTTGGCATAAGTTTTGGCAATTTTTACCAGATTTCTGACACCCATTTCTCGAGATAGTTGAAGCGATTCTAGAGCTTTTTGGTCATTAAATGATTCATAAACAACAACTATTCTATGCACCAGTGGCAAATTCATCTTCAATATCCATTCCTCAGAAAGATCGATATAATTTTCATATTCCCCATACATTTCAAAAGCTGCTCCACCAGCAAAGAAAAATATCTCATATTTTTTAAAAAAATCCTGAATTTCTAAATTATTATGAATAATTTTCCACTCTGCCTGGACATCAAAAACTTCATTTAAGACAATATCTCCCAAGAAAGCATCAAAATTCTTTTTAAGTTCACAAGTTGTTGAAATATGAGTAATATGCTTAAGATTCCCTCTAAAAAATAAAAGTGCATTTCTGGCACCACTCGCACTGGTGATACTAAAATCTTCTAATATTCTCATATTACCTTTGGATTTGGCATATTCTAGTGGTGAGATGATACCTAATTGGGCATCTCCATTTTCCAGTAGTTGAAAGGCCTCGTTTTCGGAGAGTTTTTCTATGCTAAATTGATAAGGTACAAGTCTGTTCTCAATTCCAAATACTAGCGGTTGAATGATGAGATCATTACTATAAACGAATTTGCACATCAATTATCCTCACCTATTTTTTCCCTCTATTTGATTAAATGCCGGAAGCACTAGATGACAATCAGTTCCTTTATGAGGTTGACTTTCGAAAAATATCATTCCATTATTTTCCTGGATTATTTGATAGACAATAGACAACCCAAGGCCAGTTCCAAAGCTTTTAGTAGTAAAAAAGGGATTAAATATTTGCTGTAAATTCTCTTGGGTAATTCCACAACCATTATCAGACACCAAGATATGAACAAACTTTTTCTGAAGATGATTAAGAAGGAATGGCTTTTTAGAGAGTAAAGATTTTTCTCCGTCTAAATTCTCCACCCGTATGTTTATCTCACCAATGTTTTCTATAGCTTCTATGCTATTAAGAATGATGTTAAATAAAACTTGTTGAATTTGACTATTATCCACAAAAATTAGGGGAATGTTTTTTTCATAATATTGCATTAGTTTAACGTTTTGGCTTTTGATTTTCTGATTTAATAAGGTCAGTACTTCCTGTAAGATCTCTTCTATAGAATGAAATTGACGATTAGGTTTCTGGGGTTTTGCATAGGAAAACAATGATTTCAAAAGATCTTCCAATCGATTTACCTGTTTAATAATTCTTTCCACATATTCTCTTTTGGGATCGTTTTTTGAAAGGTCATCCTCAAAGGTTTGGGCGATTGCTTTAATTCCTGCTAATGGATTTCTCACTTCATGAGCTATTCCACTTATCATAACACCAAGAGAAGCCAATCTGTCCATTCGTTGCATTTCTTCCTGTAACTCTTTTGAGTAGGTAATGTCTTTTAGTAGAAGGATATATCCATTCACTTGTTTTTTAGTTCCCAGAATTGGAGTGACTGTAAAACCAATTAGTATTTTGTTGCCCTCTTCCGACACCAGTTCAATTTCAGGTCTTTCGAAAGTACTACTGGGATCTTTTAAGGTATTAAGAATAGTATTAATATTATGTTTACCTAAAATATCTTTAATATTTGGTACTTTTTGCAGATTTTTGGGTAACCGTAGTAAAGTAGATGATTCTCTATTCATATATTGGATATTCAAATCAGCATTTACCACCAGTATTCCAAAATTCAATTGATCAAGAAGTGATTTAAAAAACAATATTTCATTGGATTCTGATGGATAAATAAGATAGTTTGATAATTCTCCTCCTTCCCAATAATATCTTCGAAAGCTGGTTTCAAGGAATGACTTAAGTATATGAATCATCCATTTTGCTTCTGGGGCAATTTTATCTGTTTTGGAAGATATAGCAACGATAAGTAATTCAAGCTGCATTTGAAAAAATATGGGAAATATAACAAATGATTTTACTGAAAGGTTGAAATAGGAATTCAGGATGGCTAATACATCCGAAGTCTTATCAATTTCGTCTGAAAACAGAATTTTTTTATTTTGTATTGCCTCATGAAAAATAGGAATTGATTTCAGTTTAATTGATAATCCACTTTTATTATGGTCAGATGGAAATAAACTATGAATTTTTAGATAGGTAGATTCATATATGTCAAAGCAATACACATTGAAGAAATTGAGTTGAATCGCGATAAATTTTGTAATTTCGGCAATAATGTTCGGTATATTTAATTCATCCTGATTTATACAAAGAATGAATTTGTTTATCTGATTTAGAAGTTTTTCCTGACTATTCAATTATGTTCTCCTGACGTTATCACAATTAAATCGGATTTCTATTCAAGATTTCTCAACTTGTAATATAGTAAACCAGAAGAAATTACTGAGAGAGGAGTGAGCTGTGAGACAAATTGAAATTCCACTTGGAGAGGAATATCTTGTTAAATTATGTAATATGACCGTTTATATACTGTGCTATTTCCTTAAAATAAAGCAACTGAATTATCTGCTTTCAGAAATTAAAGCTGTTTATTTCGAAAATTTTATTCTGAATTTTTCATAATCAAGGATGATTATTTTCCCTCCCTGTTTACGTAAATAGCCATCCTCGCTCAAAGACTTAATAACCCTTGATATTGTTTCCCGACTTGTTCCTGCCATATTGGCCAAATCTTGTTGTAGTGGTAATTCAGAAATTTCGACCTGTCCTTTTCTGAATAATCCAGAGTCTTCCGCAATTCTCAGTAAAGTGCTGGCAACTCTGCCTGTAGCATCTTGAAGTGAAAGTGATTTAATATGCTCGTCACTTTTACGAATTCTCTGGGCCAATTCTTTTAATAAATTTATGGCAACTTGCGGATAGTCCCTCAGTGTTTGAAGAAATTCTTCACGTCTTATAACTAACAACTCAGAATCTTCAATGGCGGTTACATTAGCAGAACGCGTATAACCATCCAGAAGTGACATTTCACCAAAAAAATCGCCATCACTCAGAATTGATAGAATAACCTCTCTACCATCATCACTTATTCTAGAAATTTTTACTCTACCAGCCAAGATAATAAACATAGTAGATCCAATTTCTTCCTCTATAAGTATTATATTATCTTTGTGATATCTTTTTTTATTTGCAATCTGGATTATTCTTTCTAGATCTCTTTCATTCAATTCCGAAAAAAGCGGTATATTTTTCAGAATGTCTGCATTCATTTTAATTTCCTCACTAAAATTGTACGATAATTCCTTGAATACCCAATTCCTCTCTTAATTGTTTCTGATAACTTTCTGCCTCCTGTCTACTGGGAAACTTCCCGGCAACTATCACATACAGTTTTTTTCCACCACTTTCTTTAGTCATTATATTAGTATCATCTATTTTTTTTGAATGTTGATCCCGTCCTTTTAAAGCATTCTCATAAGATGAGTAAGCGGCTAATTGAATTCCAAAATAAATTTTCTTAATATTTATTGAAAAAATTCTATTGCGAAAATTTTCATCATTTATGATACGATTGGCAGAATCATAAAGGCCTCTGGCATAGTAGTATTGTGATATTCTATCCAGAACAGCTCTTTGAATCTGATTATCCTGTGTATTTAAATATATATCAATATATTTCTGTATAGCAATTTCCCAATTTTCTTCGAATAAAGCTTTAGCGAATTGCTCCCAGCCAGCATGGTTTATTTTATTTTGAAGAAGTAATTCTTCAATTTCAGATATTCTATTTTCCCTATACAAACTTTGGAAATCTGCCGTTTGTGAATAAATCGATAAATATAAAGACAAAAAACATACGCTTATATTTCGAATGAGGCTATATTTTGGCATTGAGGGCACACCCATAGTGGTTCGTTACTCTCAAATTGACATTCCTGACATACATAATACCAACTTGTTAAAAAGTGACTTTTTTGAAAATATTCTATTGCCTCGCCGCAGGCAATTTTATACTGATTTTTATTTGACAATGTGAGCAATCGAGTACCAATAATTCTTGGATGAACTGCTTTATCTTCCGCTACTTTATCAAGAATTTCAAGAGCATTATCAAATTCAGCTTTTTTGTTGTATATTTCGGCTAGTGCAACAATCGCGAAGATATTTTCAACATCTTTTGCTACTATTTTTTTATATAATTTTTCTGCTTCTCCAAATTTTCCAAGATCAAACCATGCTTTTTCCAACACATTAAATACTATATGGGCCTTCCCAGGCAATTTTTCACTGAAATTCTGCCATTCTTTTATAGCATCTTCCACGCGATCTTCCAGATAATAAGATTTTCCGAGGTAATAATAAGCTGCGGAACAGTTAGGATCAATTTTTAATGCTTCTCGGAATTTTATACGGGCATCTCTGGCTTGATTCTTTTTTTCTATCTCTAAACCTTCAAGAACAAGGTAAAGTGCTGATTTTCTTTTCATCTGCACGGAGGGATTTCGAAAGTTTTTTTTCACTGCCTCAAAAGCATCTGACCATCGTCTTTCCTTCTCATAATATTTTAGTAGCTTGGTAACAATTTCACCGATATTAGTTTTTCCTTTTTCCAATAACGAGTTCGCAACTTCGATTGCAGAATTCATATTGCCTAATATTTCGTAATCAAGCATTAAACTATGCTGAATTTTGGTATTTATATCTTCAGACAAATTAGAACGCAAGGTTAAGTCTTTGTGTATTTTCAGCGCATGGGTAGCCAGACCTTTCTCTCTTAATAGATCCCCTAATCTTAAATAAGCATCGATATTTTCAGTATCTTCCCTTACTGCCTCCTTAAATTTTTGTAGTGCCCATTTGGTATTGCCGTCAGCTAAAGATTCGAGTGCTAATAGGTAATTACTCTTGGCGGTTATTGGTTTACGAAAAGTTTTTGTAAGATAATATATGATAATCAATATAATAATAGCCAGAATGATTAGCAAAAATTCAGTGAGCATACCGTTAAAGTGCATGAATTCCCTCTCTCAAACTAATTTTTTGTCTCGTTAATAGTCTCAATACCTTCTTCGGGAATTTCTTCCACAGAAATATTCCGTAAATTTTCTAATTCCTTGGTCAACTGTTTATTCTTTTTATTTAAAATTCGAATTTCTGATTTCATTTGCAGAATAGATATACTTAATAAAATTGAACCTAATATGGCTCCGATACCCAAAGTGATTAAAAGCACAATAGCTAAATGGACTTCACGATAAAAAAGAGTAAATATTCGAAGATCAATTTTTTCTTCCGCATTCTGTATCAGAACAAATAGTAGAAGCACAACTGCCAATATTTTCGCTAAATTCTCAATAAGTTTCATAAGAATTCCTCGATTATGTTAGACTCTAAAATATGCTAATTTACCCTACAAATCAATGAATTTTTAGTTCTTCATTTATCACGACACTAAGAGGGTCTACCAAGTATATACATATACATTAAACAACAAAAATATTTTTATATAAATAAGTGAATATTTTTATCTTAAGCTTTTCATTGATTCTTCGATTATTAGATATTTGAAGATTTCTCTTGACATAATTTTAGATAAAATAGTAACTTTAAAAAATTTGTAATAGGGGACATCATGAAGAATCTGGGCCAAATTTTAATTGTCGATGATGAAGATAATATCAGAGAAGTACTTGCTACATACCTTCAAGGACTAAATTATAATGTATTAACTGCTCATGATGGTCAAGATGCCTTAGCAAAATATAAAAAGGGAGATTTTGACCTAATTATTTCTGACCTACTCATGCCGAATATTGATGGTTTGGAATTACTCAAAAGAGTACGTGAAAAGGATAAAGATGTTATTTTTTTAATGATAACAGGTTATCCATCAATTGAGACTGCAGTTGATGCTATAAAGAAAGGTGCCTACGATTATATCACTAAACCATTCCACATGGAAGATGTGAAATTAAGAATTGAGAGAGCTTTCGAGAAAAGATCATTAAAGGAAAGATTGAAGACTGTTCAGGGATTGGCCTGGGCACTACTATTCTCGATTCCCTTATGGCTTATTTTAGGGATTATCCTGGCTGCTATTTTATAGAGGAAACATCCCCCATGTGGGTCTTCCCTAATGAGATACAAGCATATCTCTGAATGAAGGCCTTTAGTAAATCTCTGAATTTTTTCTGCACTTGTTTAGCTATTCGGGTTACCTCTGCATGGGATAATTTCATTTGACTCAGGCCTGTTGCCATATTTGTGATACAGGATATACCAACAACTTTTATCAAATTGGCTCGGGCTACAATTACCTCAGGTACTGTTGACATACTTACTACATCAGCTCCAAAACTCCTGGCCATCTGCACTTCAGCAGCTGTTTCGTAGGTTGGTCCACTGGAGGCGAATAAAGTTCCTTTCTTCATAGATATACCAAGATCACAAGCTACTTTTTCTAAATAAAAAGAAAGCGTTTCATCGTAAGCATTAAACATATCAGGCCAGCGTTGTTCTTTATTCTGAACAGGTCCCCTTAATGGATTTTGAAACATAAAATTAATATGATCTGTGATAATCATAAAATCTCCTGGCTTATAGCGAGAATTAACACTTCCTGCTGCATTCGTTACAATTAAGAGTTTAATACCCATTCTGGCCATTACTCTTACGATAAATGACACTTCATGAATTTTATATCCTTCATAGAAATGTGTTCTCCCTTGGACTATCATTAAAGGGATATTGTTTAAGTGTCCAAACACCAGATTGCCTCGGTGCCCTTGCACAGTAGACAGTGGGAAATTGGGAATTTGTGAAGTTGAAATCTCCTTTTTATTATGTAATTCTTCTACAAACCCACCAAGACCGGAGCCTAAGATAATCCCAATTTGGGGACTTATCTCAATCAGTGGTTGTAGATATGCAAAACTCTTCTCAAGAGAACCATTGCTATTTGATTTCATCCTTGTTGTTCATTACTCGAATGTTGAAAGATTTGAATAAATTTATATATATAAAAGAAAAAAGAAAGTACTATCGCGATAAGTGTTAAACTGATAAAAAACTGCTTTAAAAAATGCAATTCAAGAATATAAACTAATATTAACGATGAAATAATTGTTACAGCAATTTTGCCTGGTACTTCCGAAGCTGTTACTTTTTTTATTCTTCCCATTAATACAGAAGCCCCAAATAGGATGAATATATCGCGAGTGATAATGCCCACCAGTACCCAAAGGGGTAAATCATAAGATTGATAAAGTGCCAGAACAGCCAGTGCAATTGCCACTTTATCAGCCAAGGGATCAAGAATTTTGCCTAATTCGCTTATCTCGTTTCTTTTCCTGGCGAAATAACCATCCGCGTAATCCGAAAGTACTGCAATTAAAGACAGAATAAGTGCCAAAGCTGTATTTCTCTTTAAAATAAATGCATATATAAAAAATCCCATGATTAATCTGAGAAAGCTTAATATATTCGAAAATGTCCAGATAACTTCTACCTGAAGTAATTTTCTGAGTGTCATAGATTAATAATCAGTCTAAATGGTCATCAAATCGATTTTATTTCACCTTCATTACTTTGCTATATTTTTAATTAATTTCAAAATAATATGGCATCAAGAAAAGTGGTTCATAATCCCGATAATAGAAGATACCTCTTATAAAATATTTGGTATTAATATCAATATATTTCATCAGATGATTTAGGTTGGTATCCAGCTCACCTGACAATATTTTACTTAAAAATGAGCGATGCCTGGGATAAGTTATTATATTGACATAATCATCGGCAGCGATCCCAACCATTTCCTTGGCTATCTGGATGGCCTCTTGTAATCCTCCCAAACTATCGATCAAGCCATTCTGTAGGGATTGAAGCCCAGTCCATACTCTTCCCTGGGCTGCTCGATCAATATCATTATAAGTTAATCCTCTTCCCTCCGCAGCTTTCATTACAAATTCCTTATAAAATCGCCCAATTCGGTCTTCCATCATTTTCCGTTGATTGGAATTAAACCGGCTGTTTTCGGAAAAGAGATCTGCATTTTTTCCTCGAGGAATTTCATCCTTTGAAATACCCAGTTTTTGATATAGTTTACTAAAGGAAAATTTACCGGCATAAACCCCGATACTCCCCACGATAGAACTCGGTTGGGCAATAATCGTATCAGCTGCCATAGCGATATAGTATCCACCTGAAGCTGCAACATCAGAAAATGAAGCAATAATTGGTTTTTCTTTTCGAGCTTCAACTACCTCACGCCAGACAATATCGGAAGCAATACCGGAACCTCCCGGACTATCAATTCTCAGAATTATTGCACTGATATTTTTATTGCTGGCAGCCGAGTGAATGGTATTAGCCATTCCTTGTGAAATGATCAAACCGTCTTCAGGCAAATTATCACCCACACCGGATACAATATCCCCGATACAATAAATTAAAGCAAATGTTTCCTTAGCCTTAACTCCAAGTTTCTCAAATGGTACCTTTTTATAGCGAGAATATGATACAAACCTTGTTTTATGATTATCCTGCTGTTTTAAAAAATCTTTAAATTCATTAAAATACATCATTGTATCAATCAAACCCGCTTCAAATGCCTCCTCAAGTGTAAAGAGCCCGATATCCAGTAATTTTTTCACTTTATCCTGTGGTATACCACGATTCTGGCTGATATCCTTCACATAACGCTGGTAAAAATCATCCAAAATAGCATTGACTACTTCTTGAGTGGCAAGACTCATGTGTTCTCTGGTAAAAATTTCCGGCGCATCTTTATATTTTCCGTGTGTTACAAAATCCGCCTCAATTCCAAGTTTATCAAGAGTACCCTTCAGATAATATCCTCGCCCTAAGAGTCCATTAATAATAAGAGCTCCCATGGGCGCACCAAAAATTAGATTACCTTCTAATGCTAAATAATAATCTCTGTTACCACCCATTTCGAAATAGAAATAAACTGGTTTCCCGGTTGTTTTAAAATCCTTTATCGCCTGCTTAATTTCCTCGGTTTTGGCCCACCCCATATTGCTTCCCAATGGACGAATAACTAATCCGATAATTTTCGGGTCTATTTTCGCCTTGCGAATACAGTGAAGTAGCCCTTCCATGGCTGGAAATTCTCCAGTAAAAATCTTGGTAACGGGATCCTCCGGACTTCTCTCTGGTATTTCACCATAAATGTCTAATAAAAGATAGCTGTTTCTTGATATAGACGGGGTCGTTTCAAAAAAACTTGCGAAAAACAAAAAATAAAAAGTACCTACAGCAATAAAAATTATCAATACCAATAATGCTATTTTTAACCAACCTTTCATAATTATACCTCAGATAGATTTTAGAAATTTATTATAAAATACTTTTCTTATATATTATTCAAAGTGAAATACACAGGTTAGCATGAAATATACGAATGCTTATCTCAATAATCATGGTAAATCAACAAGTATCTAGTTAAAAAATAACCTTGCATCTTTTTCATCTTTTCCTATGAAAAATACAGATAATTTCTTACCTGCATGTTTGTTTATGAATGAATCGATTAATCCTCAATTATAAAGATGTCAGTACACCTGCAATTGTCGCTGTCATAAAAGTCGCCAATGAACCTCCTAACACCGCACGAATTCCAAATCTGGCCAGATCTTTGCGACGATCTGGTGCAATCCCTCCAATGCCACCAATCTGAATTGCGATGGAGGAAAAATTAGCAAAACCACACAAGGCATAAGTGGCAATAATAACAGCTTTTTCTGATAATACTCCATTTTTAATCATTGTACCCAAGTCAAGATAGGAGATAAATTCATTGATGACAATTTTTTCCCCTATTAAAGAACCTACTTCCACCGCATCCTTCCAGGGAACGCCTATTATCCAGGAAATCGGGGAGAGTAAATATCCAAGAATCATATACATATTTAGTGGCATACCGATAAGGTTATTCAGTCCGGTAATATTTCCCACTCCTTCTAAAATATAATTTAACATGGCAATAAGTGCAATAAAGGCTAAAAGCATTGCTGCCACATTCAATGCTAATTTAAGACCATCTGCTGCTCCGGTTGCTGCTGCATCAATAACATTTACCGTGGTTTTTTCCACCTTTAACTCAACAGTCCCTTTCGTTTCGGAATGTTCTGTTTCTGGAATCAGGATTTTGGCAATTACAATAGTGGCAGGGGCTGCCATAATACTGGCCGAAAGCAAATGTTTGGCATAATAAACCTGCAAAGCAGGATCTGTGCCCCCTAATATATTGACATAGGCAGCAAGTACACCACCTGCAATGGTGGCCATTCCTCCCACCATTAATGTGAGTAATTCGGATTGAGTCATTGAAGAAACATAGGGACGCACAACCAAAGGAGCTTCGGTTTGCCCGATAAAAACGTTGGCAGCTACCGAAAGCGATTCTGCTCCACTTACCCTCATCGATTTTGCCATAATCCAGGCCATCCCTTGTACCACACGCTGCATGATTCCCATATGATAAAGTACTGACATGAGTGAAGAAAAAAAAATGATAGTAGGCAATACCTGAAATGCAAAAAGAAAACCCAATCCTTTATTTTGCATACTTAATGGTAGAATTTGTTCCATCTGAATTTGGGATGATAGAATCCCAAATACAAAAGCGGCTCCATCAAAGGTAAAACTGATGACCTTGACAAAGAATTTTCCAATGGCATTAAAAACAGCCTCTCCTCCTGGGATAACTAAGACAAAAATTGCAAAAGATAACTGGAGAGAAATACCGATGCCCACTAATCGCCAGTCAATTTTTTTCTTATTATTGGAACAGAGATAGGCAATTCCTATTAAACATAATATACCGACTAGCCCAAAAGTTATGTCGAGTATCATCTCCTTACTCCTTATCAACATTCCGTTTGTTTTTAGATAGCTTCAATTGTTTATTTTCCCGCTCCGGGGGCTCAAAGCAGTTTCGACAACGGGCTTCATAAATATTCTCTGCACCAACCACCACCCTTTCCTGGTCTCCTGTTTTTCTCTGGGTATAATTGGCTGGATTTCCACAAATCACACAAATAGCATGCGTTTTTGTAATGTATTCGGCAACAGCCAGTAATTGGGGTATGGGTTCAAATGGTTCTCCTCGGTAATCCTGATCTAGTCCAGCCACAATCACCCGCTTTCCCATATTCGCTAATTTTTGACATACTGCTAGCAATTCCAAATCAAAAAACTGAGCTTCATCAATTCCAACTACCTGTGCTTCAAGTGATTGTTCCAGGATCTCCCAAGCATTTTCCACAACTTGTGATGGAATTTTCAATTCACTATGGGAAACAATATGATCTCTACTGAATCGATTATCGATCTTTGGTTTAAAGATAGCCACTTTCTGACGCGCAATCATGGCTCGACGAAGGCGCCTGATTAATTCCTCACTTTTTCCGCTGAACATGCTACCGCATATCACCTCAATCCATCCAATATTCCTATGCACAATTGACAACATCACAAAACTCCTACTACAAATATTTTAAATTTGATGGTTGAAACCATTTCAATAACGGTTTCAAAACACCACTTTATGGATCTGAAATGAGAATTAAAACAAACAGGGCTATTAAATTCTAATGTTTTAATAAATTTTCTATTTTTGATTGAATAATATCAATGGCTGTTATATTCATACCACCGTGAGGTATGACAATATCGGCATAATGCTTGGAAGGCTCAATAAATTGAAAATACATGGGACGAACAGTCTTCATATATTGTTCAATGACAGCATCCATTGATCTTCCTCTTTCTTCCATATCACGCTTTAAACGACGGATAAAACAGATATCCAGAGGTGCATCTACTAAAATTTTTATATCTATCAGGTTACGAATTTCGGGAATGGCGAAAATGAGAATTCCTTCTAAAATAATAATTTTTTTGGAATATAATGTTTTTTTCTCTTTTTTCCTGGTATGGGTGGTAAAATCATACACAGAATGTTCAATTTTTTTACCATTTAAGAGTTGTTTCAGGTGCTTTACTAACAATTCATAATCAAATGAATCTGGGTGATCAAAATTGATTTGGGTTCTCTTACTCAAAGGAAGGTGTGACAGGTCTATGTAATAAGAATCAGATTGCAAGAAAACAATATTATCCACCCCAAAATTATTTACGATGCTATTCGCAACCATTGTTTTACCAGATCCGCTTGCTCCGGCAATACCAACCAGAACAGCTTTCCTGTTATTACTATTATTCATTCTATCACTGATATTTTTCAACTATAGAAAATACAATTAATTACTTTGAAAAATCAACATCTATATTAATTCAGAATCTATAATTCAATCCTCTAAGAGATAAGAGTAAATTCTTTCTTCACAATAATGGTGTAATATGGTTGTGATAAATATGAACATAAATGGAGGAGCGGATTGGTTATATTGCTTTTAAGGTAAGAATATGAGGCGCCGGGCGGATTCGAACCGCCGAATGGAGGTTTTGCAGACCTCTCCCTTAGCCACTTGGGTACGGCGCCTAAATCATGTTATAAGTGATCTGAGATAAGTGGAAAAAAGAACTATATGAAAAATAATTAAAAACAATAAAGAGGAATTTCAAAATGCTGAAACCTTTACATATCACTTATAACTTCAATTGTGGAGCTGAGGGGAGTCGAACCCCTGGCCTCTTGAATGCCATTCAAGCGCTCTCCCAACTGAGCTACAGCCCCGTAAATATAGAAAAATTTAACATAACATATGGTTCATGTCAACTATCAATTTTCAATTTAGGACTCAACCTAATCTGAGTCCTAAATTCCCTAAAAAGTGAGCGGACTCCATTAAACCACTTTGAATAAATTGAATTATGGTATTCCCATTATTCAGCAGCACTGCGA
>Ga0209635_10000726_pt1 | contig 23406 bp, 16 predicted proteins | sample DeeMarSWOR230_32_FD_187463 | JGI IMG/M metagenome (GOLD analysis project Ga0209635, IMG submission 187463) | Marine sediment microbial communities from White Oak River estuary, North Carolina - WOR-2-30_32 (SPAdes) (version 2) | ecosystem: Environmental > Aquatic > Marine > Intertidal zone >...
GTCACATACACGTCGACACCCTCATTGCCATCCAGTGTCGCATACACATACCTCGTTCCCGGGATCAGCGGGAAGAACTCGTTGTCCACCCGCGCCACGAAATGTGCTGGGTCGATTGTCGGGGCATAGCTCTCCTGTGACTCGTCCGCAGGCTTGCCGCATCCTGCGAGCAGCACAAGCAGGCCTGCCGCCACCGGGCAGTGCAGCGATGGCCATCTCATGATGTCCCTCCAGCCAGTCCGTCAGACAGCGAACGGATACCAATCAGAATACCAGGGGTGACAACATCTAAAACACGGGAAACGAGAACATCACACCAACCTCCGGCGCGATGTCCGTAGCTTTCGACGTCAGGCCGATGCCGGCATTCAGCCTCACGAACACGCGTGGACTGATGTGCCACTGCGTATCCGCGATCAGTTCGACCTCGTCCTCTTCCCCTTCCACAAGCAAGACGACGCGCAAGAGCCTCGAGACCCGCTTCAGATACTCGAGCGCATACTCTCCAAACTCCATCTTCCGCTCGGCTCCGTCGTAGGCCATTGCGGTTCGAAGCGTCAGCGTTCCCCAGCCGAAGCCTTTGATCACGCCGGCCCCCAGCTTGAACTCCCAGTCCTGCGTACCGATCAGTACTCTGTCTTTCCGCAGGGGGAAAACGGTCTCGAAGAAGCTGAAGAACTCAGGCCGCCGCTCGGTCTCCCTGGACCAGCGCCAACGCAATTGAGATTCGACGTCTCCGAGACCGGACTCGTGCAGCTCGTCCGGCATTGCGGAAGTGTCGGCTGCTGATCTTGTCAGTCGCGCATCGATGACCGCAGCCTCCACTTCCAGGGCGAGTCGGTCGGTGATGCCCAGGCCGAAGAACAGCAGACCCTCGTGTGCCCGATAGCGGCCTCTGAACTCCTGCGCGAGCCCGTAGCCGAATTCCGCCGGCTCGTACTCCATATCGTTGTCGTGGTAGTATTCGTAGAAGGGATAGACGAGCAGCTCGCCTCTTCGTATGTACGTGCCAAACATCGATGAGGGAACGCCTGTTCCACGGTCCTGCAGATAGACCGGTAGCTCTTCCTGCGCGCTGCCTGCTGTTGGCAACATCACGCCCTGGCCGAAGAACGAGGCTGCGAGGAGAAATATCGCCCTCTTCATTGTCACCCCTCCCTGTAGCGGTCGTAGATGCGAGCACACCCCTGAGCAACGCGCCGCAACGCGGTCGCTCGAGGTATCCATAATGGAGCCCGCGAGGCAGGAGAAATGTGACATAACGATACGAGCGGCGCTGACCGCGGCTACACGGCCATCACAGCCGCTCGTCCTCATCGGGAGGCTCCAATTCAACGGGGGTGGCTGGCTGAAGAGCAGCGAAGTCCAGGATATATCGACCCCGGGCGTCCGGGCCAGCCGCCGTGGTGATCGACGCGCCCTGCTTCGTGAACACTACGGTCTCCCCCACTCGGATCCGCACACTCTCGGCAGAGCGTGGAACCAGGATCTCATAATCGGCGGCCGACCCCGCATTCTCGACCCGCACTCGCTCTGGCCCTACGGAGTAACCCGGTCCCCCGCCGATGGCGCGGACCGCAAGCTCAGCCTCATCGGTGAGGAAGATTCGTATGACGCCCGACCCCTGGCTCGTCTCGAACACCAGCTCGAAACCCTCCGTCGGGATCACCGAGATGCCGCCCGAGACGCCGACGGGCAGTCCCTGCTGCGGCGGTGTTCCTTGCAAACTCTCGAAGAGTCCAGCCAGCCATGTGCGGACGGGCGATCCCGGCACGGCAGAGGCAGCGCCCGCTGCGACCAGGAGCACGATGCCCGCAGCAGCGGTGCGGGGGCGCAGCCAACGGCGACGAGCTCGCCGCATGACGTCCTCAGCCTCGACACGGGGAACCGGATGATCGAGCACACTCAATAGCGCCCCAATCTCCTGATCCTCCTGCCTGGCCGCCTCCACCCGGCGCACGCACGCCCGGCACTGCGCCAAGTGATCGCGGACGGGACGCGCCTCGGACTCGCTGAGCTCCCCGCTCAGGAACAGCTCGATCGACTCATTATCCAGGTGTTGCATCGCCGCGATCCTCGAGCGCTCGACGGAAGGCCTCCTTCGCGCGCACCAGCAGAGTCCCTACGCTGGCGTAGGTGATGTCCAGTGCTTCCGCGATCTCGCGGTACGTGTACCCCTCATATCGCAAAACAAGCATCTCTCGATCTCGTGTCGGAAGCCGATCGAGGGCCGAGCGAACGGCTTTCCGCCGGCGAGCCGTCTCTAGATCCGTCTCGGGTGACGGGTTGGCATCGCCCCACAGCTCTTGTGCTGCCTTTCCCGCCAGCAAGCGATGCTGTCGCGCCGACTTCGAGCGCGCGTTCTGTAACAAATTCCGCGCAACGACGACAAGCCAGGACCCGCTGTTCACGGGCATAGCCCCGCGCTGATACAACCGTACGAAGGCCTCCTGCGCGATGTCGGCAGCCAGATCTGGATCGCCCGAGAGGCGATCCAGGTACCGGAACAGGGACGCAAACCGCCTCTCGAACTCCTCGCGGAACAGGTCGTCGAAGGGCCCTAAGCGGTCGATGGGAGTCTCCTGCGTCGAAGCCACAAGGCCAAGTGAGTCGTCAGACTCGCCACCGGCCCCGACATAGGAGCCGACGAGGCGCTCGTATTGTGACAGGCGGATCGAATGTCGCCCGACCCGAGCGGATCAGAAGCTCCACTCCAATCCGACGGTGAGAGGAGAGAAGGGCCGACTCGGGAGCTTGGACAGCTCGCCTGTCTCGGGGTCGACCGTGTACCCGAACAGGTTCCCTCTGTTGAGAACATTGCTGAGAGTAGCGAAACCCGTGAGCAGGACGTCGCGACCCAGGAGCCGCCAATGCCAGTGCTTGCGGACCCCGATGTCGAACCGGACGTACGGTGGCAGCCGAGTGCCGCTCAGCGGGCCCGCCACCTCTTGAGGACTGCCCTGCGCCTCGCACCCACCCTCGATGATACTGCAGGCCTCCCATTCGAACGGCCCCTTCACCAGCGTAGTCGGCCGGCCGAGGTCCACTCGCAATGCCGATCGAACAGCCAGCGTAGCGGAAGCTTGGTAGCCAAGCGACGCCGCAAGCGAGTGGCTGACGGCAAACCCAGGCCGGTACGTTCCGCTCCCCACGTCATAGGTGACTGCCCCAAACCCGTAGTCTAGCACGGCCCGATAGCGGGCACCGATCAGCTCCACGTTGATCGCGCCTCCCCAGGCTTGGGCACGCCCAATCGAAAAGCTGTCCACGGCGAACGGCTGACCCGTCGCAGGAGCGACGAGCACCAGCCCCTCAAGAACGCGCGCGTATCCCTCCAGACCGGCGCGCACGCCAGCCATGGGCTGAGCCTCGAGCGCCAGACTGAACTGATCCGCTCGTGCGATCGGAACACCGTGTCCCTCGGCAGCGATGGGCAGATTCGGGTTGAACAGGTTGTCGACGAGGGACTCCGGGTTGCGGAGGGATTGCACCCACTGGTGCGTGCGGGCGTACCCGGCGGAGACGGATAGGGAAGACGAGACTGGCCAGTGCACGGAGAGGCGTGGCGCCAGTCGCGGACGCTTGCCCGCCACGAGGCTGCTGCGCAGTCCGAACAGGACCTGGACACCGCTTTCCAGGGTTCTCTGATGCTCGGCAAACGCGGCAAACACCTCGGGCTCCCCACGGATCTCTACGAGTGACTCCGTCAGCAGGGGACTCGTGCTGGCCGCTACCACAGTGTAGAATGTGCGATCCCGCTCCACGTTGAACCCGAGGCGCCAACTACTCGCAGGACTATCAGCCAGCAGCATCAGTTGCGAGCCGTGTGAACGTCGCCCACTGGACATAGCCAGTGGACCACCGGTAGCTCGCCAGTACGAGGCCACGTCGAGATCCGCACGCCAAAGGCGTGCTTGGACAGCTGTGTGCCCCCCAAGCGGCCTCTCCCAGCTGAGTCCGTAGGAGCGGCTCCTCCAAGAGAACTGATTCGGTCCTTGCACGTCACCGACTGCGAGGTTTGCAGCCCCGCTCCCCGGCGCTGAATCCGCACCCGCTCCTGTGAGCGCGCTCGCGATCCGGAGACTGTTGTCGCTCGTGAACGCCAGGACCTCGAACCAACCGCCCCCGATCGGCGCCTCGACTTTCGCAAGACCATCTGAGAACGAGCCCCTGACGTAGGAAGCTTCGCTCGACGGCGCCAGGAAGCCTGGGTGGCCCCAACGTGCACTCAACAACGCCTGGGCACCGAGGGGCAAGCGCCCAACCGTTGTCAATCGGGCACCGGTAGCGCTGAGGGCACCGCGGACTCCGATCTGGTCCGCGCTGGCAGCCTGCGTTCGTGCATCGACCACTCCAGACAGCGCACCGTCCCACGCCGACGGAGCGACGACGGTATGCAGCTCAACTCGTGAGATCGCGTCCGGATTGAGCGCGCTGAACTGACCCCCGGCGTGATAGGGGCTGTATACGGGGAAGCCATCCACGAGAAAGAGGTTCTGGTCGCTCGAGCCTCCACGCACGTGCAGTCCACTCGGATTCTCAGGGTCCAGGAGCACACCTTGTCCGCCGAGCGCTTCGAAGAAGTCCGGCTCCGCCAGGCCGGGATGTGTACGAACGTCCCACTGCGTGACCGTCCTCGATCCGATCCTCTCAACACGATCCACACCAAGCTCTGGCTCGCTCCCTACCGAGCGCGCCGTCAAGCTCGTCTCCACCGGCTGCACCCGTATCGGTTCGGGCTCCAAGGCAACGTCCAGGCGAATGGCACCGTCTGCCGGCACGAATACGCCCAGCGTGCGCGACTTGTACCCAAGGCTGGATATCCTCAGCTGCCGTGCCCCGGCCGGAACCCCACTCAGCACGTACGACCCGGCGCTGTCCGTGACGGAGGTTCGGCCAGCATCCAGGATCTCGACTAAGGCACTGACCACCGGTACGCCGGTCTCGCTGTCGCGAACCGTGCCCCACACGGAGACCTGCACCTGGCCAAGCAGCAGGGCGATGCAGAGAACGGATACACTCATGGGACGTTCAGCTCAGCTCGTGTAGCTGTGGGTCCACTCTAGTGATCGCCTCGGCTCACAGCAAGCTGCTCGGCTCGGTCGAGGATTGCAGGGCCGAGTGCGGCGCTAGCGCCTGAGGTACTTGCCCCACCACTCGAGTTCGTGGTAGAGCGCATGTACCTGCCGCCACGGCGTCCAGCCGCCGTGATACGACTCGGGATAACGTATGAACGCAGCCGCCACCCGACGCTTCTTCAGCGCTACGTACATCTGCTCTGCCTCCTCGATCGGTACGCGGTGGTCCAGCTCGCCGTGCAGAAATAGCGTGGGCGTCGTCACAGCACCTGCGTAGATGATCGGAGATAGTCGCATCATGCGGTCGCGGCTTTCCTGCTCCCAAGGCGGCCCAAAGAACTCACTTTCCTTGGTCCTCGGGATGTCGGCCACGCCGTAGTCGCTCATCCAGTTGGAGATCGATGCCCGAGCCACAGCGGCGGCGAAGCGATCGGTGTGGCCGATGACCCAGTTCGTCATGAAGCCTCCGTACGACGCACCGGTCACACCCATGCGATCCCGATCGATGGGATAGCGCTCCAGGACGTAGTCAACGCCCGACATAAGATCCTCGAAGTCCAGTACGCCCCAGCCGCCCCAGATGGCCCACTTGAACTCCTCACCATAACCCGTCGAACCTCGCGGGTTCGTGTAGAGGACGAAGTATCCCTGCGCCGCGAGCAGCTGCCACTGGAAGGAAAAGTCGTTCCCATAGGCCCCGTGCGGCCCGCCATGAATCGCGAGGATCAAGGGATACATCCGACTCGGATCGTAGTCGTTCGGGTAGAGAACCCACCCCTCGATCGGAGTACCGTCTCGACTCGTGTAGCTTATGCGTTCGGGAGCGCTCAGACTCAGCTCACCCAGCAGTGTCTCGTTGTTCCTGGTCAAGCGTCGCTCGCGGGATCCATCGATGCGGGCCGCGAAGATGTCGCCGCCGGGCTGCGTAGGACTGCTCCCTTGATAGGCCATCCACCTGAAGTCAGCCGAGAAGCTGAGGCCGCGTAGCCGGCGCGCGCCTTGGGTGACCTGCTCCACCCGGCCGCCGTCGGCAGGAACGCGAAACAGGTGAATGTCACCGCCCACCTCGGCCGTGAAGTAGATGTGCCTGCCGTCTCGGCTCCAGTGCGGAGCGCCGGGCATCAGATCCCACTCGCCCGTGATGTTTCGCGGCGTGCCGCCTGTGGCCGCTATGACAAACAGGTCAATGGGCGCGCCGTGGTCCTGTCTCCGCTCGATGACTCGGTCGAGGCCCTCGTAGCCGCGTACGACGATGAACTTGCCGTCGGGCGACCAGGCAGGGTCCGCATAGTGGTATTCGTCGTCGCTGAGCCGCGTCGTCTGCCCGGAGAGCTCCACCGTCCATATATCGGCCCGCTCGTAGGTATACTCGTCGCGCTGGTACGCGTCTGCAGTGAAGGCCAAGGCGCCACCGTCAGGCCGCCAGACCGGATCCTGGACATCGACATTCAGGTCCGTGAGCTTCCGCGCTGTGCCCCCCTCCCGCGAGACGATGTGGAGCTCTCTCGCTGGCGTGGCGCTCGGATCCCGCGGGTCCGGCAGATACCCGCGTCGATCGAACCGGTAGTCCATCCAATCGTACATGCGGCCGTCGAACCTCTTCTCGATCTCGCGCTCGAAGTCGGTCCGGGCCTCCGCCTGCGGTTCGACCTGGGGAGGTGTGGCCGATGTGAAAGCGATCCAGCGGTCATCGGGACTGAAGACGGGCGTACCACCGACGCCTGGGATGCCGAACGCTTCGCCGGCTGGCCGGTCCATCCTCAGAAACCAGTGAGATTCCCGCGTTTCGCCCTCGGGCCCCGCAACTGAGCGCGTCGATGAAAAACTCAGCAGCCGACCGTCGGGTGACCACTGGGGGTTCGAGGCACTGAATGCCGGGCTGGTCAGACGGACGGGCTCCCCAGAACCGTCAGCGGGCGCGAGCCAGATCTCGCTGTGGCGGCGGTCCTCGTTTCTGAGCGTGATGGTGCGCACGAAGGCCACCTGTCGACCATCGGGTGAGATACTAGCGTTTCCGACATCCTCGATACGGAAGTAGTCCTCGAGCCTGAGCGACCGTGTCTCTTGTGCCGCCAGATCGTTCGTCCAGATGAAGGAGAGCGACAGGGCGAAAGCCACGGCGAGTGCGGGGCGCAGACTGCAAGCGGCGCGGACGAGCGTTATCATGGTCTGTCCTCGGGTTTCGAAGGAATGTGCCGAACACCGCTGCTCCGATCAGCGCTCGACCTGGATCTCCGGCATCCGCAGTATCCCCGGGGGTCCGCCCAGGCCAAGCTGCCGACCCAGACGTGCCACAGGCCGAGCCGCCTCCACCAGCCGCCTGACCAACGCGGCGACCACCTCCTCCTCACTGCTGGCCGGATCCTCCTCTCTGATCCGCTCCCAGAGCGACCGCGGCCGCGGGAAGACCCTGAGCTCGACGTCCGCGTCCTCGGCGATGCCTGCCGCCTCCCGCGCCAATCGCAGCGCCACCGGGAAGCCGCCGAGTTCGTCGACCAGGCCGAGCTCCTTCGCCGTCGATCCCGGCCAGATCCGACCGCGCGCGATCTCGAGCGTCCGCTCAATAGGCAAGTCGCGCCCTTCCGAGACCTTTGTCGTGAAGTCCTCGTAGATCCGGTCCAGCAAGTCCTGGAAACGCTGCCACTCGGCCTCGCTGTAGTCGTGCATCCCACTCCACATGGTGGACTTCTCGCTCGTATGGACCTCGTCCCAGTCGATGCCCAGCTCCTCCCACATCTCCGAGGTGAGCGGCTTAGCGCTGAGCACGCCGATGGAACCGGTAACCGTCGCCGGCTGGGCCACGATCTTATCGGCGGCCATAGCGACGAAGTAGCCGCCCGACCCCGCCACATCGCCCATCGACACGATCACGGGCTTGTTGGACTCACGTGCCGTCACGACTGCCCGCCAGATGGCGTCGGACGCCACGTACGAGCCACCAGGGCTGTCCACACGGAAGATGATCGCCTTCACGTCCTCATCGCGGATCGCAGCACGGAAGGCGGCCGTGACAGTCTCTGAGCCCATCGTCGGTGCCTGGAACAGCGGGTCGAAGCCGCTCTCCCCGCGCTGCACGCCGCCGACGCCGTAGATCAGAGCAATGACCTCGCCGCCGTCATACGGGCGACCTGCCCGTTTCAGGTATTCCCCCAGGTAGAGGAACTCCGCGTCTTCGTCGAACCGATCGAGCAGCTTCGTGTATACCTCGTCGCGGTAGGCCAGCCCATCGACAAGCCCGGCTTCCACGGCTTCCACTCCGAGAAAGAGTCCCCGGTCGAACAGGCTCTCGACCTCTTCGTCGTCGAGGCCCCGTGCATCCGCGATCCCGTTTACCATCTGCTCGAATTGCGACCACATCACGTGCGCGGACGCCTCACGATGCGCGTCCGTGTAGGCTGTGTCCGTGATGATGTTGAAGGCGTTCTTGTATTCGTAACGCTGATCACCCCGCATCTCCACGCCGATCTTGTCGAGTGCGTCCCTGACGAAAGGTGTCTCCACAATGAGACCTGTCAGGCCGATGTCCCCGGAGGGCTGCAGGTAGATCTCGTCGAACGCGGTGGCGAGGTAGTAAGCGCCGTTACCGGGTCCAAACTCGCCAAAGGTCTCGGCGTAGGCGACAGCCAGCTTCCCCTCGGCGCGGAAGGCATGTACCGCGTCGCGAATCTCCTGGATCTTGGCCAAGCCCATCCCTGAACTGCCGACGCGCGCTACGATGGCCTTCACGCGGTCGTCGTGCGCGGCGCGTTCGAGAGCCTCGACCACATCGCGGACGGTGGGGCCGGAACCGTGCAGCGCCCGAGCCACGAGGTCTTCGGGCACGTGCTCGATGTAGTCTCGCTCGAAATCGAGCTCGAGGACCGTACGGCCCGGGACGGATCCAGGTCCCGAGAAGAAGAGCCACCAGATGAGCCCCACGACGATGGCCAGCAAGCAGATCCCTCCCAGGCCGGACACGATCATGACAAGCAGCCGGCGCAGGCGTCTCCAGGTGTTGGCCGGAATCTTCACGGTGCACCTCACTGTGTTGAGGATTCAGTGATCACAGGCAGGACCTAAGACGAGCGCGCCTGTCTGGAGCGGTTTCATAGAACGAGCAGAGCGAGAAGTCGTCACGGGTCCCCCCGGGAACCTCGCCCCAGGAGTGACAGACATAGACTCAAACCGAACTCTCACCCTATATGCCGGAAAAAATGAAGCCGATGGTTGGGCGACGCAAGAAATCCCGGAACTGCACGACAGGATTCCACTCGCGTCCTGCCGCCAGCCAGCGCCACTGGGAAACACCTTGCTCGCGGCCGGACGGCACCGTCTGAAACAGCCGCGCGCCCCCGCCGTTGGCGGAGCGGTCTTTCCCGAGATCAGCAGTGCCACTGGCAGGCTCATCATCACCATCGCCAGCGACAGATCGTGAAGCCGCTCGACGATTTCGACGCCAGAAGACAGCTACCGCTACCAGCGCAGCACGACCTGGAGGGCGCTCCCGGCCCCGATCACGGTGTCTGATGGTAACCTCACGATCACCCTCCGACCATCCTGTCCGCTGTCGGCCTCGATCTCGTTGCCGTCTACCGTAGCGAAGGCCTCCTTCAGAGTGGTGTCTTGCGGCAGTTCCAGGACGACGGAGTCGGCCCGCAGCCGACCCCAACGGACAGCGAACTCATTCACCTGGGTTTTCCCGTGCCGGCTCTGGCCCAGGCTGCCCCATCCCTCGCAGGCGGTGAAAACACATCGAAAGTCGTCGGGCGCGATCCTTGGCGCGAAGCCGATGCGCCGCTTCTGGCCGTGGTACTCGAACCCGCTCAGCCCGATCAGCACACCCCAGCTCGCCAGGGCCCGGGCGTAGTGGTCGCCGCACTCGACCTCGTTCCAGGGGTTGTGCTTGGAGGGGTGGTAGCGCTCGTGGATGCCCCGGCAGATGGCCAGGGCTTCGGTGAGCATTCCCTCCCAGGCCATGTGCCCCGCGACCTGGTACTCGATGCCAGTCCAGATCTCGTTGCGATAGCGGGTCGATCGGGGCCCCAGGTGCCGGCTCTTGGGCCAGGTGCAGGTGAACAGCCCTGCTTCGCCGGGGACGGCGAACCACCTCTCGGGCCTGTGCGCATCGTTCTGCGGACCGACGTCGGGCGCCCAGTTGTACTTCCAGATCGAGCGCAGGGCGGAGACCACCGTCTCTTGCAGATACAGGTATCCCAGTCCGACCTGGTGGGCCCATCCCTGGCCGAACATCTGGTCGGCCAGGCACCCGTCGCCGTACTGCCACTCAGGGTGCTCGTTCAGGTCGACCGCCTGGATGAAGTACTCGCCGTTGTATAGCGTCCCGACCGAGTTCAGCCGTCCCGCCTCGAAGATCCTACGGCACTCGTTCGCGAAGCCGCCATCCCCCACCTGCCTAGCCATCTCCTCGGCAGCGCGCAGCGCCCCCAGGTACAGCGAACCCACCATGGTATTGGCACCGTAGTAGTCCTGGTCGTAGGTCTGGTGCTGCCTGCCCTCGATGAAACCATCCGCGTTGCCGTCCTGAACGATCAGGAACTCGGTCGCCTTGCGTATGTTCGGCCAGTTACGCTCGAGGAACCCGGCGTCCGGCGACATCTGGTGCTCCCGGTAGGCCTTCAAGATGTAGCCGCCCTGCGCGTCGCCGGCCCACAGCGTCCAACCTTCTCCCCGGAACCCGATCGCCCCCGTCTCCGGGTAGAACCCGACTCCCGGGGCGAAGTCCTGCATCTCGCGTACGGATCGCTCCAGCTGCGGGAAGAGCCGGGCCATGGCGTGCTCGTAGTTCCAGACGTGCCCGCAGGTGCCGCGGCAGCAGCCGGCGCCCTCCCAAGCCCAGAAGCGACCGTTCTTCCACCACTGGCACGTTGTGCTGGCCAGGTTCGCCACCGGCGCGTGCAGCCGATCGAGGAGCCAGTGCGGCAGCGTCGAGTCGTAGTAGGTCCTGTGCCAGAGGCGCGTCTGCTCGGCCAGTCGGTCGAGGTTTCGGGCCACGTACAGGGCCACGGAACCGGCGCCGTCGAAGCGCGTGGCGTAGCGGGTTCCGACCAGGGTCTCGCCCCGGTACAGGTTCGGCATGAACCAGCTCAGTACGAAGACGACCATCCCCTCCGCGCCCGGGTCGAGGGTGAAGGTTCGCCCCACCGCGCCGCGCAGGGTCTGCCCCACGGGCTTCTCCGGCTCGTCAGCGGAATCGGCGAAGATCGTCTCGGGCAGCGGGCCGTCAGGAAGGGACGGGCGGCAGAATCCCGCGCCGAGCACCGCCAGGCACTGGCTGCCGTAGTCGGGCCAGAGGGACAGTGCGCCGGGATCGATGAGCATGGGACTGTCACGGAACTCGATCTGGTCGATGTTGATGTGTCCCCAGCCGCCCGACTCCGCATCGACGATCTCGATGTGCGCCTGCCTGCCCAGGAGGTCCTCGACGTTCCAGTTGTGCGGCTCGAGCCGCTCGCGGTTCGCGCCGCTGGCCGTGCGAACGAGCTCGCCGTCAGCGACCAGGTTGATGCAGGTCCGGCCTGCGTGGCTCCCCCCACCGATGAGAAAGGCGATGTACGGCCGCTCGATGGTGAAGGTGGGGGACCGGAGTCGCCCGTGCGGGCGATCGCCGCCCAGGAAAGTGTTGACCAGCCCCTTCCCCTCGAACCCGTCCACGGGCTGCTGGTCCTCCAGCGTCCCGCCGGCCGGCCGCTCGCCGAACGCTTCCCCTTCCACTGTCCAGTCCCCGTAGTCTTCCCCCTCGAAATCTGCGAAGACCGTCGGCGCTCGCTCCGGCTCCTCGGGGACCTCGACCTCCTTCGCGCTGGCCACCAGAGCCGTGAGAACATCGGCCTGCATCGACTCGTTGCGTCGGACAAAGCGCTCGCCGAACAGCGCGCCGCTGTGCAGACAGACCGCGTTCTCCAGCCACCCGGCCAGAGTCACCTCCAGCGCGGCGTCGGAGGTGTTCCTGACCTTGTAGTGCAACACCGTGGCCGGGAGAGAAGACTCAGCGGCGTCCAGCGGGATGAACGGGGAGAAAGCCTCCAGCTGCACCGTGACCGGCACCGACTCGTCGGCGTACTCGACACACCCGATCGGGTACTCCCCGCAGAAGCGCACCCCCGGGAATCCGCGCCGATCCAGGGTCCGCTCGATGCTCACTCCGCCGGAACACACGCGCAGGGCAAAGCCCTGATCCAGTTGGGCGGCCGGAACGATCTGCCCACGCCGGACCGTCTGGTCAGGCGTGCGGCCGACCTCGTAGTTCACCGCGCCGTAGCCGGTGTTCTCCTGCTGGTTGAAGATGTCCCAGCAGGCGAGCCGCCCGTCGCCCGTCAGGTAGACCTGTCCGGCGCAGATGCCCCCCACGGGCATCCCGATGGTCTGCAGGTCATCACCGGAGTACCAGGTGGACCCGCCGCGAGCGTAGAGGGCCTGGATCCACTCCCGCGTGAGCTTCTTGTCGGCCGGCACGAAGTGGTCGGTGCCGGCCTGCCGCGTGAACGGCCCCGCCACGATGGGCAGACCCGAGGCCGCCGCAGCGAATGCGGCGCCGCCGGCCGCCGCCGTCACCACGAACTCGCGCCGGTCCATCTCTCTCCGGCCCCCGCAACCGCGCTCGCTCGCGACTTGCTTGCCCTGCTCGGGACCGCTGCTCCCGCAGCCGCACCCGCAGTCATCGCTGGCCATGAGTGTCCCCCCTGTCTACTTGGTACCTCGATTCCAGAAGGAGGTCGGTCACTGCGTCCCCGGTCTCAGAGACTTCCGCTTCTTCTGCCACCGCTCCCGCAAGCGCACGGAGTCCAAGGCCAACACACCCTCCGTGGAAAACGGATTTCTGCCCAGAGACTCGAAGCGAAGCGTATGCGTGCTTACGACAGGGTATAGCCGCCGAGATGGTAGTCCCTGAGCTCGAGGCCGCTCGCATAGAAGTCGCGAGGTCCGCGCGGATTCCGGCCCGGATAGTCCTGCAGCGCCGTCCTTCGTTCGCCCGAGTGTGGGTTGGGCGTCTGCATCTCGGCGACATGATCCCGGCCACGCAGGGCAGCACCCGGTGCCCGCCCTCGCCCCCCTCGCGAGATGTGTAGCACCACCAAAGCGCTTGACCTGCACGTGTATCATACTTAGTATGTTATAGTATGACACTCAAGAGAAGAGTCACAGTCACCCTCCCCCCGCATCTCATCCTCGCCGCAGATCGCCGGGCCGAGGAACTAGATCGCTCCCGGAGCTGGGTGGTGGCCGAGGCGCTGCGTGCGCACTTGCGGCAAGACGACCCGGCGACCGCGTCGCCGCCTGCCAGAGCGGTCACGGAAGCCCCGCTAGCCGCCTACGCTGCAGCGGAACTCGCGAAGGCCCGGCGCGAGCGTCTGCGCGCCGAGGCCGCGTTGCCGACGGAGGAACGGCTGCGGCGTGCCGAGGAGCTCGGGCACCTAGCACGGCAGGCACAGGCCCGCGGCCCTCGCAGGGTCATCATCATCTTCGACTCCTACGAGGATTTCTACGAGTGGCGAAAGAGCCGGCTGATCGGCGCCTGACCGCCCCGCGCGTGTGCAGGGAACTCAACCGTTCCGGCGCCAAGTACCTGGTGATCGGCGGCATCGCCTGCGCGCTCCATGGGTACGTCCGCGCGACCACCGACGTGGACATCCTGATCGAGCGGACTCTGCCGAACGCCCAACGCGTACTCGACGCGGTGTCGCGGCTGGGGTTCGGGTTTGCGGGCGAGTGGCTGCCCAAGGAGATCCTCGCTCGTCCGATCACCGTGATTGGCGACGATCCTCAGATCGACATCTTCACCATCGCCTGGAGCGTGAAGTACGAGGAGGCCGTGAAGCGCTCTTCGCTGGTCGAAGTCGAAGGCGTCCCGATCCCGCTTATCGGGATCGATGACCTTATCGAGACCAAGCGCACCGGCCGACCGCTCGACGCAGCCGACCTCGAGGCACTCGAAGAGATCAGGCGGCTGCGCGGTTAAGTCGACTGCGCCCGCAGTATCCTGACCTTGAACCCCAACTGTTCCGACAGCGCCACCATCTCCTCGAAGATGTCGCCGTAGGCCACGGCCACGTGGTTGGACAGGTAGTGCGCCATGAGCGTGTCGCGGCCGATACCCAGGTCGGCGGCCATGAACGGCCACTGCCGGGTCGTCCCCTCCCACCAGGCGTCTCGTTTCTCGGGTGGCAGCTTCACGACCTCACCCCGGCCGATGTCCATCCAGAGCACGTCGTCCTTTATATAGCAGCGCGACCAGGTAATCGCGCCCGGCAGGCTCTCGCCGGCGAACGTGCCGCCCGGAACGGGGAAGTAGAGTGCAGGCTGACGGTAGCTGTGCACGCCCGACAGCGTGTCAGGATCGTGGTTGAACGCGTAGGCGCCGCACGAACCCGAGTTCAGAAGCACCCACAGGAACCGTCCCTCGTGGTCCGCACCCCAGCGCACGTCGTGGAACATGACCGCCTGGTGCAGCCCCTTGGCCTCGAGCAGGCGCTTCATCATCTCCATGGGGACCGCGTTGCCCTGGTCGGCCTCGGTGGCACAGACCACCGTGTCGCCGTTCGACTCGGGCCGGCAGGCCGAGTTGAAGAGTCCCTCGGCGAAGTCCGAGGGTGGGCGGAGCGGCAGCAACCCCAGCTGGTACTGCCAGCCCAGGCAGTCGGCCTTGTACTCCTCGACCAAGTCGAGGGCTGCCAGGTAGTCGCGCAGCTGCTCGCGCGTCGCCTCCTCGCTGAAGTCCGCGGCGTCCTTTTCATGCCAGTGGAAGGTCACGCCACGCTCCTTCACGAATGCCAAGGCGGCGTCCAGACGCGCGTCGTCGATGTCGCGGCCGCGATGGATGATCCAGGCCTGATCCACTTTGTGCTCGCTGAAGCCGTGACGGTTGAGCAGCCTCGGCCCGAAGTAGCCGTTGATCATCCCCATCGAAGTGTCGCCCAGCATCAGGATCAGGGCACGTCGGTCCTCGAACTGCTGCGCCACCTTGCTCGCCAACTCACTGGCCTTCTTCGAGACGGGTGCGCCATACGCGACGTCCTCTCCGCCGTAGACGATGTCCCCGGTCGAGCACCACTCCTCGAGCCGTGCCATGAACGTCTCGTCGGCCGTCCAGTCCTGCGCGTCGGTCCAGACGCGCGAGAATTTCCTTCCCAGGCTCTCCAGGCAGGCGCCCGTATTCAGCAGCCCGACCAGGCCTGGCCACTGGCCCGAGAAGTTACTCGCCAGCAAGAGCGGGTTCTCTTTGCCCACCACGCCCTCGGTGGTGTGCGGCCCGTAGAACCAGTGGACGCAGATCCCGATCAGCGGATCTTGGATCGGCCCCAGCTTCTCGATCGCGTGGTGCGGCTTCGTCAGGAACCCCTCCACCAGGTAGGGCTCCCTGCCCAGCTTCTCGAGCGCCGCCTTCATCTGCCGGGTCGCTTCGGTCACGCTCGGCAGGGCCAGCGCGTTCGGCACGTCGCGACCGTCACCGGGCCAGAACAGAGCGATTCGCTGCTTCACGGTCGTCCCTCCTGATCTCTTCAGTTGATCGGCTGGCCGCCCTCACCAAGCACGGTCAACGCCCCCCGTCGACGCTGAGGGTCTGGCCCGTGATCCAGGAGGCGAGGTCGGAGGAGAAGAAGAGGACGGCGTAGGCGATGTCCTCGGGCCGTCCCAGGCGCCGGGTGGCGATGGACTCCACCAGCTCCCGCTGGCCCTGCTCGCCGTAGGACTGCCACTGCCGCTCGGTGCTCGGGTTAGAGCGGATGAACCCGGGGGCGATGCAGTTCACCGTGATCCCGAAGGGGCCCAGCTCGTGGGCCAGCTGCCGGGTCAAGCCGATGAGCCCCGCCTTGGCCGACGCGTAGGCCTGGATGCCGGTGAGACTCACCCGCAAACCAGCGCCGGAGGAGATGTTCACGATGCGGCCCCACGTCGCGGCCTTCATCCCCGGAGCCACAGCCTGGCAGAAGTGGAACGCTCCGGTCAGGTTCACGTCGAGGATCACCTGCCACGCTTCCGGCGTGACCTCCTCCAGCGGACGGCCTACTTGCCCCTGCACTCCGCCGGCGTTGTTGACCAGGACGTCCACCTGCCCCGACTCGCGGGACGCCTCCTCGACGAAGGCCTTCACCGCTTCCCGCTCCCGGACGTCCACCAGCCGAGCCTCGCACCCCGCGCCGCACACCTCCCGGGTCTCGGCCAGGGCATCGGCCAGGATGTCACACGTCCAGACCCGGCCGCCTCGTTCGGCGAAGGCCCGGGCCATCGCCCGCCCCAGCCCGTGTGCCCCGCCGGTGACGATGATGGTGCGGCCGCTGAACTCGAAGTTCATGCCCATCCGTCCTCCATCGTCTCCCGGGCCTCGGCCACGGCCACCTCCCAGATGGCCATCATCTCCTCGTCGGGCCGCTGATAGACCCCGCCGTAGTTCCCGTCCCCCACGGCCTTCTTGAAGGCGGCCGGATCAAGGACCGATTTCAGGGCCGTGTCGATGAGCGGCTTACGCTCCTGCGGAAGGGCCACCCCCGCCAGGCGGGTCCACGGGAAGTTCTCCATCCAGGAGGCATGCGAGCCCACGGGATCCATCTCCTTGATCTTCGCCGAAGTCTTCGGGGCGATCCACCAGCTGAAGGTCTTCACCTGGTGGCCCGGGTGGTCCGCCATCCACTCCAGGGCCAAGGAACCCGCAGGGGCGTTCCCGCCGTGCCCGTTCACGAAGACGATCCGCCGGAACCCCGACCGGGAGAGGCTGTCCAGGATGTCGCGAATGACGCGAGCGTAGGTCTCAAGCCGCAGCGTGACGGTCCCGGGGAAGGCCGAGAAGTAGGGGGAAAGCCCGTAGGGCTGGACCGGGAAGACGGGTATCCCCAGCGGCTCGGCAGCTTCCCGCGCCAGCCGCTCGGGAATCAGAGTGTCCACTAGCAGACTCAGGTAGGCATGCTGCTCCGTGCTCCCCAGGGGGACCACCGCCCGGTCGTCCGTCTTCAGGTACTCCTCCACCTGCATCCAGTTCATGTCGGCGATTCTCACAGGACACCTCCAGAAACGTGCATGAAATCCCCACGGCCCGCCGTTGTGCAACGGTAGGGAGCTGCGGTGCTATATACTAGTGCTCGGCCACAGTAGTCATGAGGCGTGGACCGGAACGGCGGGGGGATCCTCAGAGCGGACATTTGGAGCGCCCCGGCCCATCCTCAGTCGCGGCCCGACACAGCGCGACATGAAGCGAGAGGATTCCCCCGCCGTTCCCGACATCTCCTCTCTGCGCGTCATCACTACTGTGGCCCAGCACTAGTTGATCGGCTGGCCGCCCTCGGCGACGTTCTCCTGCGTGAAGAGTCGAGTTCCGAGGACGATCTTCTTCGGAACTTCCTCGCCCCGCAGGATGGCCAGGGCGACCTCGATGGCCTCCGCGCCGCCGGTCGGGTAGAGGAACGTCGCGTCCAGGATTCCCTGCGCGACGTACTGCTGTCCCTCGTGCGGCAGCGCGTCGATGCCGACGAACATGATGTCCGCTGCTCGCCCGGCCGCGCGCGCCGCTAGCCAGGCGCCGTGCGCGCCGGGATCGTTGTGGGCGTAGACCACGTCGATCTCCGGGTTGGTGGCCAGCGCCGATTCCATCTCGCGGCGTGCGTTGGGCTCCAGCCACTGCATCTCGCCGCTGAAGACGATCTCCAGCCCCGGATGATGGTCGAGCTCCAGACCCTCGAGGAATCCCCGGTTCCGGTCCAGCCCCGGGGTCGAGGTCATCAGACCCTTGAGCTCGACGATCCTGCCCCTGCCGCCGAGTCTATCCCGGATCCACTTCCCGGCCTCGCGGCCGATCTGCACGTTGTCAGCGCCGATGAACGTGGTGTACTGGTCGCCCTGGACAGCGCGGTCCAGGACGATCACCGGTATGCCCTGCCGGTAAGCCTCGGCCACCGGTCGGGTGAGCGGCGCCGCCTCCTTGGGGCTGATGATGATCAGGTCGACGCCCTGCTCGACGAACTCCTCGACTTGCGCTCGCTGGACCAGCGAGCTGTTCTGGGCGTCCTTGAAGATCACCCGCAGGTTGGGATGCTGGGCGGCGGCGGCCCTGACGTCGGTGTCCATCTGGACGCGCCACGGCTCGCCCAGGTTACACTGGCTCATGCCAATCACCCAGGGGTCTTCGGGCGTACCGGCGTGCCGTTGACGCGACTCCGAGGCGCAGCCGATCCCGGCGAGCACACAGAGAAGCAAAACCGCGAACCTGCGGAGCCGCATGTTCTGAACCCTCCTACTTCCCGCGCTGGAACAGCACGGCGCAGATGATGATCGCGCCCGTCAGCATGAGGCGCGTCGCCTCGGGCGCGGCGTTGAGCGAGAGGATCTTCTGAAGATATCCGATCGTCAGGACCCCGATCAGGGTCAGGACGACACTACCTTTACCGCCCGCCAGCGTCGTGCCCCCGATGACGACCATGGCGATGGCGTCGAGCTCGTACGCCATTCCCGTCTCCGGATCGCCGTGCGTCTCCTGGGCGGCCTGGCAGATTCCGGCGACCGCCGCGAACAGGCCGGAGAGCGCGTAGGCCGTGATCAGCGTACGGCGTACCGGGACACCCGAGAGGCGCGCCGCCTCTTCGTTCCCACCCACCGCATAGATGTACCGGCCCAGACGCAGCCGCGACAGCACGATCCACGTCACCAGCACGCACAACAAGAAGATGATCGTGACGATCGAGAGGTTCCCCCCCAACACCTTGCTGTCGATGAGCCCGAAGATCTGCGGGAGCTCGACCAGGCGCGTGCTGCCGTCAGGATCCGTCACATAGTTCGTGATCTTCCTGCCGCCAGAAATCACTTTCGCGAGCCCCCGCGCGAACACCATCATCGCCAGCGTGACGATGAACGGCTGGATTCGCATGCGGGCGACCAGTGCACCGGAGGCCGAGCCGAGCGCCGTGCCGAAGACCAGCACCACCGGGATGGCGAAGACCGCCGGCCAGCCGAGCGGCATCATGAGCCAGGCGAACGACACCGCCGCCAACGCCAGCAGACTGCTGACCGACAGATCGATGCCCGCAGTGATGATGACCACCGTCATCCCGCATGCCAGCATGCCGTGAACCGACACCTGCCGCAGCATGTCACGGTGGACGCTCCACCTGAAGAAGGCTCCGTCGGCGCTGAAGACGCAGCCGATCACGATCATGAGCAGCAGGGCCAGAAACGCTCGCGCGACCGGCGTGGTCCACCAACCCCGAAGCTTCACCCGCCATTCAGTGCTCAGCTTGCCCCTCCGCGCTCATGATGTCCCGTCAGCCCCATAGCCGCTGCCAGCACACCGTCCTTGGATGCCGTCTCGCGCGTGTACTCGGCCGCCAGCTGGCCCCGGTGCATCACCAAGATCCGGTCGCTGAGCGCGAGCAGCTCGTCCATCTCCGAGGTGATCAGCAAGATCGCGATGCCACGCCCGACCCAGGCGCGCATGAGATCATAGATGTCGGCTTTCGCACCCACGTCGATGCCGCGCGTCGGCTCATCGAGCAGCAGGACGCGCGGTTGTGGCAGCAGGCAGCGCGCCAGGTAGACCTTCTGCTGGTTGCCGCCCGATAGGACGCGCACCGGAGCGTCGAAGGCGGGCGCGCTCAACCGGAACTCCCGGGTCAAGTCTCGGACTGCCTCGCTCTCCTCTTCCCTGCGCACCCAGCCGCTGCGGTTGCAGAACCGCGAAAGGCTGGCCAGGCTGACGCTGTGCGTCACCGTCAGGTCCGGCGCGAGGCCGAACGACTTGCGATCGTTCGTCAGGAGCACGACACCCCGCTCGACGGACTCCCGGGGACCCCGCAGCGCGAAACGCTCCCCACAGAGCCGCACCCGTCCGGTTACACGGCGCCCCAGTGCGCCGAAGAGGGCTTGCAGCACCTCACTCGCCCCTGAGCCCCGGAGTCCCGCGAGTCCCAGGATCTCTCCCCGCCGCAGGGTGAAGGAGATGCCATCGACCACGGAGCGTGCCTTGACGGCCGGGTGCGCCACGCGCAAGTCCTCCACCTCCAGCGCGGGCTCAGCGGCGGGCTCGGGCCGCGCTGCGCCCGGGGCCGCCAGGTCCCGACCCACCATCCACTTCACGAGATCCTCGGGCGCGAGCTCGCTCGCCGCGGCCGTCCCCACCAGAGCGCCGTCGCGCAGCACCGTGATGCGGTCGGCCAGGCGGTAGATCTCCTCCATCTTGTGCGTGATGTACACGATGCCGCGGCCCCGACGTCGCAGCTCGATGATGCGCTCGAACAGTGAATCGACCTCGCGCTCGTTCAGCGCGCTGGTCGGCTCGTCGAAGATGACGAGCCTGGCCTCACGGGCCAGCGCCCGAGCGATCTCCAACATCTGTTGGCTGGAGATCGGCAGCTCTTCTACCAGCTGACGTGGCGAGAAGTCGAGCCCGGTCTCCTGGAGGATTCGAGCGGCCTCCGCTTCCTGGGTCCCGAAGTCGACAAAGCCGAAGCGGCGAGCCGCCTCGCTCCCCAGGAACAGGTTGTCGGACACGCTCATCGAGGCCACCAGTGAGAGCTCCTGGTGGATCGTCGCGATGCCAGCCTTCACGGCCTCGTTCGGATGAGCAAAGCGCTGCAGTCGGCCACCTACCAGCAGCTCGCCGTCGAAGTCGTCGTAAACGCCCGAGAGGATCTTGATCAGCGTGCTCTTGCCGGCCCCGTTCTCGCCGGCCAGCACGTGTATTTCACCCGGCAGGACGTCGAAATCGACCCCGTGCAGGACCTCGACCGGCCCAAAGGACTTGCGGATCCCGCGCATGACGACGATCGGATCGGGGCGGGACGCGTCTCCCGCTCCACTCCCACCTCGAGTCGGAATCGCTTCGTCTCCGGTGGCGGTCACCGCTCCCTCCACCAGCAGATTACCTACGGCCATTCACCGGCAGATTCCCTACGCTAAGCGAGGACAGAGCCGTGAACAAGCACCTCGCTGCTGGCCGCCTGCTTCCTCACGCCGGCCGTTGCCGCTTTCCGCGGCGGCGACTAGAGTTGTTTTTTTGAGCCGCCGTTGAACTCGACGACCCAGAACCGCCTATGGAACGCTTGGCCATCGCAGCGCTCTGTAGCGCCGCGCTTCTTTCCGTCCCGCCTGCCGCCGCGCAAGCGCCGGACGACTCCGACTGGAGGGACGGCGGGGTCTGCTACGAGATCTTCGTCCGTTCCTTCTATGACAGTGACGGCGACGGCGTGGGCGACCTCGAAGGTCTCATCCAGAAGCTCGATTACGTCAACGACGGCGACCCCGACAGCCGCGAAGATCTGGGGGCGCGATGCATCTGGCTGATGCCCATAGCCGAATCGCCCAGCTATCATGGCTACGACGTCGCCAACTACTATCGTATCGACCCGGAGTACGGCACCAACGATGACTTCAAGCGCCTCGTCGCAGAGGCGCACCGGCGCGACATCCGGGTGCTGATCGACATGGTGGTGAACCACACTTCGAGCGAGCACCCCTACTTCAAGCACGCGCTCCTCTATCCCGATTCCCCCTACCGGGACTGGTTCCGGTGGTCCGACAGCCCCGGGCCGCCCAACGAGTGGGGAGACAACAACTGGCGCCGCTCGCCGGTGCGCGACGAGTACTACTACGGGTTCTTCTGGCACACGATGCCCGACCTGAACTGGGAAACGCGCGCCGTGCGCGAAGAGATGAAGCGAATTGCCTCGTTCTGGCTAAACGAGATGGGCGCCGACGGCCTGCGGCTGGACGCCGTCCGTCACCTGATGGAAGACGGCGGCCGAACGACGCACGTGCCGGCGACCCACGACATGCTGCGCGAGTATGCAGCGCATGTGCGTGACGTGGCTCCCGATGCCTTCACCATCGGCGAGGTGGACGACAGCACGGATGCGTTGCTGGCGTACTACCCGGACCAGCTCGATGCCTACTTCGCCTTCGAGGTCTCCGACGCGATCCTCGCTGCGGTGCGGACGGGCTCCTCCACCGGGCTCCTCAGCTCGGTGCTGCGGCTGCAGGACGCAGTGTCGAACAACCGCTGGTCTCCCTTTCTGCGCAACCACGACCAGACGCGTACGCTGACCTGGCTCGAAGGCGACGTCGCCCGGGCGAAGCTGGCCGCGAGCCTGCTCCTCACCCTGCCGGGGGTCCCTTTCGTGTACTACGGCGAGGAGATCGGCATGACCGGCGACAAGCCGGACCCGCGCCTGCGGACGCCCATGCACTGGAGCCTCGGCCCGGCGGCCGGCTTCACCGACGGCGTGCCCTGGGAACCACTACAGCCGGACTCGTTCACCGCGAACGTCCAGGTGATGGACGATGACCCGAACTCCCTGCTCAACCTGTACCGGGAGATGATCCATCTGCGCGCGGAGAACCCGGCGCTCGGGTCGGGTCAGCTGGTCGGGCTGGATGCCGGCACCGACGCGGTGGCGGCCTACCTGCGAAGGAAAGGGAATCGGGTCGCGCTCATCGTCGCCAATCTGGGGAGCGCGCCGCTCACGTGCGTGGCACTTTCTTCGGATGCGCCCGTGTTGCCGGCCGGGCGGTATACGCCAGCGGCTCTGATGGGAGGACAGGCGGCTCCGCCGCTGCAGATCGGAGCGGACGGGCGGATGCGGGGCTACGTGCCCCTCCACTCGCTGGCGCCCCTCAAGGCGTACGTCTTCGCCATCCCCGGTGGGGTGCGATGAGATACCTGAAACTGAGTCTCGTGCTCTTTGCCGTCACCTGCGTGAGCGACACTCCCGAGCAGCCCCCCGATACCACGCCGAACCTCGCCGTTCCCTCCTGGGCTGAAGACGCGATCTGGTACCAGATCTTCGTCGAGCGCTTCCGCAACGGCGATCCTGCGAACGACCCGACGCTGCGTGACATAGAGGGCTCGTGGCCGCACGCACAGCCCGAAGGCTGGGGTCCGACGCCCTGGACCCACGACTGGTATCGGCAAGAGCCCTGGGCCGAGGCCACCGGCCGGGACTTCTACTTCACCGTCCAGCTCCGCCGTTACGGCGGCGACCTGCAGGGCGTCATCGAGGTGCTCGACTATCTCCAGGACTTGGGTGTCACGGCCCTCTACCTCAACCCCGTGAACGACGCGCCCTCGCTACACAAGTACGACGCTCGCAACTACCGCCACATCGACCGCAACTTCGGCCCCGATCCGCGAGGCGACGAAGCTCGGATCGCAGCTGAGGACCCCACGGACCCGGCCACCTGGGGTTGGACGGCCGCCGACAGCCTCTTCCTGGCTCTGGTGGAGGACGTGCATCGGCGTGGCATGCGCATCATCGTCGACTATTCCTGGAACCACACGGGCATCACCTTCTGGGCCTGGAAGGATGTGCTCGAGAACCAGCAGGATTCGCAATACGCCGACTGGTACGAGATC
>Ga0209635_10000727_pt1 | contig 23399 bp, 17 predicted proteins | sample DeeMarSWOR230_32_FD_187463 | JGI IMG/M metagenome (GOLD analysis project Ga0209635, IMG submission 187463) | Marine sediment microbial communities from White Oak River estuary, North Carolina - WOR-2-30_32 (SPAdes) (version 2) | ecosystem: Environmental > Aquatic > Marine > Intertidal zone >...
AGAGAATGACTGAAGGTGTGATTACCGATTTCGTGGCCGGCATCAACCATTTGGTGGGCTATTCTGTGATGCTTTTTAAGGCATTTGCCCACCAGGAAAAAGGTTGCTGAGACTTTGTATTGTGACAAAAGATCCAGTATCAAAGGTGTTGATATGGAATGCGGACCGTCATCGAATGTTAACGCGATTCGAGGTTCATCCGTCGATGCACGCCAGTGAACACGGTCAAACAATTTGGGACCGAATCGTTCAAGAGAAGCCGCATGGCTCAAGTCGCTCAATAACAGCTGGGGTCTGACATTGTTCAGTGCTTTTCTAAGCTTTGATCTTTTTATATTATTTGATTCCATGTCTACAATCTGGTGCGCCTCTTTGTCTAGGGTATATTTTTTGAAGTTGTTCTATTCATAAGCTCCATATATTCGTCTTTACAAACGTTCATCTCTGATATGAGCGCATTTCTTGTACGACGCATTTTACCTATAAGGTGTCGATTTGTAAAAAGAAAAAAAGAAAAACTCATACCTTCCTGGATTCTCCTGATTTCCTTTATGTAACCCAATGCGAAAAAACCGGATAGAGGCAAGGTTATCAAATAGAAGATGGACCAAATATATCCTTCCAAGTACCAGACAAGCAACACTTGGGTACAGTAGAACAAAATAAACGTAATCCCTCCTCCTAGAAAAAGTGCCATCAAAATCTTGGTCTTGTCATCGATAAACCTTCTCGCAATGTATTCGGTTATCCTATAAGGAATAAAGTTATTAAGAACGCCATAAGCCGCCAAGGGAAATCCGATTATCACTTTAGCAATTCCTGTCAATTCAGCCTTAAAGAGTTTCTTTATGCCTGTCCTTTCTCTAACCATGATGTCCTTCAGGTGGAGGCGTTTCAATTTGCGTTTGTAACTTGATATTTTCTCTTCCATGTCACGCACTTTCTGCGGATCGTGTTCTTGATAATATGCCACACAGTCAGCGATCTTTTGTGTGATGACAAATTCTGCGACGATCTTCTTATAGGACTTGTGATCAGCCAGGGTTTGTGTCATCAGTTCATCCCGATAGATGCCCTCGATATCTTTTATGAAGCGATCCAATTCAGAATGTTGGACATGAACAGTCAGGTATTCTAAACTGCTTTGAATCTTCTCTGTAAGTCGCTTGACAGCGTTTAAATTGTCTTTCTCATTCAGGGCAAAGTAAGGCTGTAGATCGATTGCCCTTCCTACGTTTACCAGCACCTTACTACGAAACCGGCTTCTAGAGAAAAAATGGAGCCCAACAGGGATGAGTTTAATCCCAAGTTTGTAACGATTTCTTCGCTCGGATTCCAGAACGATCCTCGCAGCCCCTGTTTTTATTTTTTTTACACGACGCGGCATATCGCTTATGCCTTCAGGGAAGATACCGATAACATCTCCCCTTTCTAAAACCTCATAACACTCCTGGAAAGCCTCTATATTCCGGTCGACCATATCAGATTTGCTGCGGTGCCGATGGACAGGGATGACCCCACAACTCCGAAGCAACCATGCTCTCAGTCTATTGGAAAACAATCCAGCATGGCCAATGTAGTGAACTTTTCTTTTTATCGCAGAACTGATGACAAATGCATCCATCTGGGACTCGGGATGATTGGCCACGAAAAGCACAGGTCCTTGCTTTGGCAAATTCTCCCCATGACGAATTTCGATCTTTTGGAAAAAAATGGCCAGAGCGATCTTGATGACATACTGGAGGAATTTGTAAAGCATTGTCAGGAAGAGTTACTCATACTTATTTGTTCTTTAATTTTCTTAATTCCTTTTTCAATCTTCTGATCTCTTTTTCTCTTTGTTCCAACACTTGCTTTTTTCTTCTCTGTTCTTTTTTCCTTTTCTCTGCTGCCAAGACTCTCCTTTTCAGACTCCGTTCGTCGAAATGGAATAGATATGAAATCGATACCTTCAATGCTGCTGCTATTTTTTCTAGAGTGTGCAAGCCAGGATTTTCAATCTTGCCAGATTCAATATTACTTAAGTGTGATCTGGAAATACCAGCAGTTTTCTCAATATCCACTTGGCTTAATCCTCTTTCCATCCTGAGTAATCTGATTCTCTTTCCTATGAGCGCAGGTTTTTTCATCAATTCCTCCTCAATCCAGGCGTTTCCCCTTTTCTCAGAACGTACTCCTCCGTATAGAGATTTCTTCATTTATAAAAGCAGTTCCGTGAATGGCCTGGTTTTGCTGCAATGGTGCAGCACATTTCCTGCAGTAAATGATGTTATCAGGGTTGCCAGACTGACATTTGGGGCACTTTGTGCTCACGCTTCTCCCCTTTACCTCGGCAAAAGGATATCAAGGAAAAACATATGTGTCAAATTCCCATGGAACTGAACCGGCCTATCTATTGACAATTTTGTTAAAAGGGATTATCTTCTTGATTCGGAAAGACCTCTCAAAGGTACTTACCCTAGGGGAAATTTTAAAATGTCCAGACCAGATTGGTATACGACCATGGCACAGTTCGAGAGTCCCTCAATCCACAAATCATCCTGGCAGATTATCAATACCCTAGTCCCCTATTTTCTCTTGTGGTATGTGATGGTCCGAGCCATCCATTCAGGCTACCCTTATTGGGTAATCCTTCTATTGGCCATTCCAGCCGGATTATTCATGGTCCGGCTTTTTATTCTTTTCCATGACTGTGCGCACCAATCTTTTTTCTCCTCCAAAAAGGCTAACCGGATCTTTGGGTATATTTCTGGAATTTTAACCTTTGCGGCCTATGATAAGTGGAGGGCTTCACATTGGCGGCATCATGCCACAGTCGCAGATCTGGATCGACGTGGTTCTGGAGATTTCTGGACCATGACCAAACAGGAATATCTCGAATCACCCAAATGGAAACGATTGGTCTACCGATTGGCTCGCAATCCTTTTATCGTGTTTATCCTAGGCCCCATTTTTATTTTCCTCGTCTATCAGCGAGCTCCTATCTGGACTGAGAGCAAACAGGAGCGCAACAGCGTTCACTTCACAAATCTCGGGATTTTGGTGATCGTTTTGCTTGCAGGTTTTATCTTCGGCTTCCGCACCTATGTTCTGATTCAACTCCCCATTCTTTTTATCGGTGGGATGCTCGGTCTCTGGCTGTTTTATATCCAGCACAATTTTGAAGGTGTGTACTGGTCTCGCCATGAAGGGTGGGACAGGATGAAAGCCGCGCTTGAAGGGAGTTCCTTTTACAAACTCCCTAAGGTACTGCAGTGGTTTACTGGCAATATCGGTTACCACCACATTCACCACATAAGACCTCTCATTCCCAACTATAACTTGGAAAAGTGCTACGATTCAGAACCCACCCTGCAGGAGGTCAAACCGCTGTCCATAGGAAAGAGTCTGCAGTCGCTTGGATTGCACCTCTGGGATGAAAAAAATCAAAGGCTTGTAGGTTTCCATTCGCTGAAGAAATCAGAAACACTATAGGGTACCAAATATTAAAATAATTTCTCTTGCTATATGTTTATGAATAAAGTATACTTGTTTTTCAAACATATGGAAGGAATAAAGTCAAAGTAAATTGTTTTTTCCACCCGAACAATAATTTCCTCTGACATTCACCCCCCTCATGTTTTAATCAAATTACAAGGAAAAGAAATGAACTTCAATACACTCAACCTCGATTCCCGAATTCTGCGCGGGATCGCGGATCGAGGCTATAAAGAAATGACGAAAGTCCAAGAGCGGACTCTGGATGCTACTCTAAAGGGTTTGGATGTGGCCGTTCAATCTCAAACTGGAACTGGTAAAACCGCAGCGTTTTTGATCACGCTGTTTGACAATATTCTCAAAAATAACACACCCAATAGAAAAAAAGCGCTGATCATCGTACCGACCAGGGAACTGGCTGTTCAAATCGAAAAGGAAGCTCGGCTGCTCAACCGCCACATTGGTTTGGCCATAGGAAGCTTTTTCGGAGGTGTGGGTTACGCCAGCCAGTTATCGTCCTTGAGAAAAGGCCTGGATATAGTTATCGGCACACCGGGAAGATTGCTGGACCTCAGCGAAAAGGGTCATCTGAAGCTGAGAAGTATCGGATTCCTCGTAATCGACGAGGCCGATCGTTTGTTCGACATGGGATTTCTCCCGGACATCACAAAACTGATTAGGAAAATGCCCCCCCGCCAAGTCCGGCAGAATATGCTTTTCAGCGCCACTCTGAACCGTATCTCCCGTAGAATCGCTGTCGAACACATGACCCATCCTGAATTTATCGAAGTCACTCCCGAAAAGCTTACAGTCGATACGATTTCCCAGGAACTCTACCATGTGAAAAGCCACATCAAACTGAACCTCATGTTGGGCATCCTCAAGGCACAAACCCCTCAGAATGCACTTATTTTCACGAATATGCGGCATTCCGCTTTCCGCCTGGCCAATAATCTGCGACAAAACGGATTCCAAAGCCAACACCTCACCGGAGATCTTCCCCAAAACAGAAGGTTGAACATCATGAGAGATTTTAAGGAAGGGAAGTTCGCTTTTCTGGTCGCCACGGACGTAGCTGCTCGAGGACTCCACATCGATGACCTGAAGATGGTCATCAACTATGATATCCCTCAGGATTGCGAAAATTATGTCCATCGGATTGGGCGAACAGCCCGTGCTGGTAATACAGGAAAAGCGATAACGTTCGCCAGTGAAGGCACAGCCGATCATCTGGAGGCCATCGAATCCTTTATCGGCATGAAAATCCCTGTACAGACAGCGGAGGATGATCTATTTGCTACGGATAACAGCATAAAATCAGATCCAAGGAAAAGATTCCAAAACGAAAGATCAAAAAAATACAGGACAAATGCAAGATCTAAGAACTTCCAAAGAAAAAAGAATCTAAATAGAGCAAGACAGTATGCAGTTTAAAAAGTCTATCCGTTTTGGGGGAGTCAATGACACAAGTTCACTGCTCTGAATTATTCATGTACACACTCAAAATCATGTTTATGAATAACTCAGACTGATAAAAAAAAGAATAAAAAGGAGAAAAGAATGCAAGGTAACAAACTTTATGTGGGAAATTTCAGCTATTCTGTATCTGAAGATGATTTGAAAGAATTGTTTTCCAGCCACGGAGAGGTCAAAGAAGTCAAGGTGATCGAAGGCAGAGGTTTCGGATTCGTCGAAATGTCAAGCCCGACAGAAGCTGAAAAAGCAAAAGAAGCTTTGAACGGTTCCAATCACAAAGGTCGCACGCTGAGAGTCGATGAAGCCCGTCCACCGAGAGAACGTAATTCCGGAGGTGGAGGCAGAGATCGTGGTTATCGTCGATATTGAGATAACAGTCAGAAAATAAGCCGCCTATTTCCGTCTTTTACCGGAAATATTGGCTTCACCGAATTCAAGAGAGAGCATTCCTTCTAGGCCATCTCTCTCAATTGTCGCTGAAAAGTCGATTGGCATAGACCGACCGCCAGCCTCAATATTCACAGTGAACGTGAGTTCATTATTCTCATAGGTGAGGTCCTCCATTTCGACCTCTCCCGTAGAGCCCTGAAACATTCCTTTTAGAGCACCGTCCTCCATAGAAAAAGTAAAAACGAACGCATACTGGCCGTCTTCGGTTTGCACATCCCATTCTCCAAGAAGGGCTTCATAATTCTTCTCTTGAGCGACCGCAAGGAAGGTCACTGATAGACAAAACAGAATAATCCACGCAGTTGTTAAAATCTGAAATTTTGCTTTTTTCATGCCATCTCCTTGTCCTTGTGTGCTGTGTAACGTAACACACAGAAATCCGGATAGTCAATCTCAAAACTTAGAAGGGAACATGTAATTCTCTTTAGGTTTCAATGGAAATAACGACGGGTTTAAAGGGATTTTAATTCAACAGCCTCTTCCGTGCATCCTCAACTTCTGAAAAACCGGGATCAGCATCTTTCCAGAGATCGAGAAATCTCTCGTAATTTGCCCTTGCCTTATCATCCTTCCCTTGCTGCTCATACAACAACGCCAACCTATAATAATATACAGGATGGATGAGCCATCTCTCTTTTCGACTCCGATCAAAGTGAATCAATCTCCTGTACTCTACGATTGCCTTATCAATTTGACCCGTATGATGACAGATTCGAGCTAGTACATCTTTTTGGAATGGTATATTATGTTCAATTAAAGGAATGTAAGGCGGCGCATAAGGTCTTCCCAAAGAGGCAGCATCTTTGCATACTTTGACAGCATTTTCAAAAAATTTCTCCGAGAGCAAGATTTCTGCATGGAATAAATCATGATAAAACTTTGTTCTTTTCCTCTCTGTTTCAGATAAATCAGTCAAAGCGTAATTCAGTTCAGAGAGTTTTATTTTTGCTGAATCGTACCGGCCTTCCTCCAGCTCTATATATCCTGAACCTAGACTGTACAATATTTTAAAAAATGGAATCCTGGATTCTTCAATTTTTTGAAAATACCTCCTGCTAAGGCCATATTCGCCTTTATCGTAATGTATCCAGGCTCTCATCACATCTGCAAGACACACTAAATTCCTATTCTCGACTTTTTCCGCATTTTCTACCGCCAGATCGAGATTTTCCATCGAATTTCCGAATTGTCTAAGCCAATAATAATAAAATCCTTTCCAAACATAGCCAATCGCTTTCATCCCAGCATCAGACACTTCTGCAATGAACTGATCGATCCAGTTGATCGCCTCAAGATAGCTTTCCTTCAAGGCCAGTATGTAACCTATTTTAATTTTAGAGAAATAAAAGTCGGGCTTGATTCTTAATGCTTCTTTGTATTCTAAAATAGCCTCATCGAGCTTCCCCAAATAAAAATACATGTCACCCGTAGAATCAAATGGATTCGCATCCTTTGGATGCAATGATTTATATTGCTCAAAATACTCGATTGCTTTTTCATAATCTTCTTTAATGAGTGCATATGCATAACCTATCTCATTGAGTGCTAATCCGAAAGAAGGATCTAGTTCCAGGACTTTATCGTATTCTTCTATGGATTTCTCGCTTTTTATATCTCCATAATATTCAGCTAAATCCATATGAAATCTTTTTTCTCTCGGGTATTTCTGAACCAGATTCTCAAGGAGCCGAAATCGCAATTCCCTGTCTTTTTCTATGAATTCAGCATGCCAGGCACCTATTAAAAACTTCTCTTTCTCTGATGCTTTCTCAGAATATAACTTAGCTTTTCTTAAAGTCTCATCACGCGCTTTTAAATTTCTCATGCCCGTATAGACTTCAGAAAGGAGAATGTAAGCCGAAGCAAAGGTGGGATCAATTTCAACAGCTTGCTGAAGCGCTTGGTACGCTTCTTCCCAATAGAGTCTTTCTATAGATTCTCTTCCCATAAGAAAATACTTGTATGCTTCTAACGAAGAGGTGGTCACATCCATTATTTGTATCTGAGCTTGTTCAATTGTCTTGCGGTTTATCCCCATTCCACTTGAAATTTCCATACTCAGCTCATCTATCTGCTTTTCTAATATGCTTTGCTGACCTATTCCTCTTGAACTGGCACTTTTAAGAGTTTTTTTGGTTTCTGCATCTAAGACCTTCACATCTGTAACAAACATTTCTCCGGCCTTGGTGAAAGTCCCTAAAACAATGGCTTCAATCCCTTCAAGACGGCAGAGTTCAAAGCCCAAATCTCTGTCAATGATTTCCACCCGTTCCCTTCCATTCTGCCTTATAAGATCCTGTAAGCGCTCCCATGTAGCTACATGAAGATATCCCGTATTCTCGAGGTTTGTGATCAGAAGATTTGGTATCGCTTTCTGTAAATAGTCAAAGGAATCATCCCCAGTCTGATTTTCGAAACTTATCACAGCTATTGAGTTTTCTATCTTGGGTCTCAGCAGGGGTTTTTTATAAGGGAAAAATTTCCAGATCATAACCGCTATGATCACAAGCACTATAAAGACCAAAGAGGGTATAAAAAGTTTCTTCAAACCAAATGTTACTGTAATCTCCTTCGACGTGATTGGCCTTTTCGGCAAGATGACCTTCTGGGAGGCAGGGATTCCTTTCTCTATGCCTGCCAACTCAAAAAAAACTTCCTCTGTATTTTGAAATCTTTTCTCCCTTTCCTTCGCCAAACATCTCAAAATTAAATTTCTAAGACGCTCAGGAATCTGATCATTGAAATCTCTGGGATCATCAGGAGGATCATGTTTATGTTTGTAAGCGACACTCAGAGGGGTATCTCCTTCAAATGGGACTCTTCCAGTGACCATCTCATAAAGCATAACTCCTAGTGAATAAATATCTGATCGCTCATCGACTCGCTTGTTTTCCACCTGTTCTGGAGACATGTATTCAGGAGTGCCGACAATTGCACCGGAGCCAGTGATACTTTTATCCTCAACTGAACGGGCTATTCCAAAATCCATGATCCGAGCATTTCCATCTTTATCTATCATGATGTTGCTGGGTTTCAAATCACGATGCACAACACCTAATTTATGTGCCTCAGCCAAACCATCACAAATTTGCTTGGTAATGCCGATTGCTGTCCCGATTCCCAGCTGGCCGCTCATCCTGATCATGCTCTTGAGATCCTCGCCACGAATGTACTCCATTGTTATAAAATGAGCCCCTTCTGACTCGCCAAGATCAAACATGCGACATACATTTTTATGAACGATCATTCGTGCTGCTTTCAACTCGTTCCTGAACCTTTCGATCGTCTTCTTGTGAGCTGCAATCTCAGGTCTAATCAGCTTGAGGGCAACCTCCTGTTTCAGTCGTGTATCCTCAGCTCTGTAGACCCTTCCCATTCCTCCTCTGCCCAGCTCTTCGATGATTTCGTATCTATTAGAAAAGGTGGCTCCTCTGCTCAGTTCTTCAATAGGTGCTTCAAGGGTTTCGGTGACTTCGAAGTCATCAGATACAGGGAGAGAAGTTGCACATTCTTTACAGTACTTGGAATCGGACGGATTGTCAGTTTGACATTTGGGGCACTTAATGACCACTCTTTCCCCCTAACCTGAAAGAAGAATACCAAGGAATGTCTTACAAGTCAAATTTATTTATTTGTAAACCTTTTTGGATTCTATGCGTCTTATTATATAAATGCCTTTTGCATACAAATAAAAGGATATTCAAATGATTATGCTATCCAGAGCCGAAGAAATTATTCTCCTGGCTGTCTTCAAACTTGGAGGGAATGCTTACGGTGTGACGGTTCGAGAGCAAGTTTACAAAGATATCGGTCGAAACTGGTCCTTTGGTGTTATCTACAAAACCTTGAAGAAGATGAAGGCCAAGGGATATGTGAAAAAGATATCCAGCGATCCCATAGCAGAACGCGGGGGAAGGAGTCGGTATTATTATGAGATTACCCCCAAAGGAGTTTCCGTCCTAGAGGAAATCCGCACTATTCAATCTTCCATCTGGGATGGGATTCAGAAACTTTCTCTCAAGGAGAAGGTTGAATAGATGGCGATGAACAAGGAAAGGCCTCCTCTCATCCCCTGCATTCTCCTCAAGCTACTTCTCAGAGGAGAAGCCTATTATGAATTTTCTGATGACCTCGACGAGATCTATCAACACAGGATTTCTTGTGATCCAAAATGGCAGGTAAAGGCCTGGTACTGGTTTCGAGTACTTGAATCTATACCAGGGATCATCCTGGACAAAATTTTTTGGAGGGTTGTGATGCTGAAGAACTATTTTAAGATTGCTATACGAAATTTCCTGAGACATAAAGGATACTCTTTTATCAACATGGCCGGATTCGCTATTGGAATGGCCTGTTGTCTCCTCATCCTTGTCTATGTCCGACACGAGCTGAGCTATGACAAATACCATAAGGAAGTAGAACGCATTTATCGCATCGTTCAAGATATCCGAAGTCAAACCTCGAGTAGGAATTTCGCCTATGTCTCACCCATGGTCGCTCCTACATTAAAGGCTGAATATCCTCAGGTTGAAACCGCAGCCCGAGCTATCCCGGCATCGAGCCGGTTGGTTAAACAGGAAATGGCTGTCTTTTATGAAGACCGTTTCATGTATGCAGACCAGGAACTGTTCAATATTTTCACCATTCCGTTTATCAAAGGAAATCGCCAAGAAGCTTTGACTAGGCCTCGAACCCTTGTCATTTCTCAAAAAATGGCACACAAGTATTTTGGCCATGAAAATCCCCTGGGAAAGACTCTCACGATCAACGAGAGAGAATACGAGATTACAGGAGTCGTAGCAAATTCTCCGGAAAACACCCATTTAAAGTATGATCTGATTGCATCGATGGAGACTATCGCCGACTGGAGTGAGATGTCTAATTGGTACTCAACCATGTTTTTAACCTATTTAAAGGTTAAACCAAACATAAACATAGAAGAGTTTTCCCGGAAGGCAAGTCGGCTTGCGGATAAATACGTTGAAGAACGATTGAGTGACCGGGGAGTCACTTATAATTACATCCTGCAGCCACTCTCCAGCATCCATCTTCACTCTCATACCAGCTATGAATTCGAACCTCCTGGGAATCCTATCTATGTGTATATCTTCTCTTTTGTGGGCCTTTTTATCCTCCTTATCGCTTCCCTAAACTTCATGAATCTTTCTACGGCTCGCTCGGTCAATAGAGCCAAAGAGGTGGGTATGCGAAAGCTTGTGGGAGCCCAAAGGCGTCAGCTCATCGGCCAATTTTTAGGTGAATCTCTGATTATGGCAGTATTATCTCTAGGTCTAGCTATAGTCATCGCTAAGTTCACAATTCCTCTTATAAACTATTTGATCGGAACCACCCTGAGTCTTAATGCTCTTTTGAATTCAATGGTGTTGGTTTCTCTGATCGCAGGATCCATTCTTATGGGACTAGCCGCAGGTATCTATCCCGCTTTTGTGCTCTCGGCGTTCAAACCGGTCGCTACGATCAAAGGAATGCTCAGCGTTGGTTCGCGCAGCTTCTCGATGCGCACTGTACTGGTGATCGTACAATTCACCATTTCTGTCTTTCTGATTATCGGGACCTTGATCATGTACAAACAATTTCACTTCATGAAGAACCAGTATTTGGGATTTGAGAAGGAGCAAAAACTCATTCTACCTCTTAGGGGAGGAATCAGCATACAGGATAATTACGAAGAAGTAAAAGATCTATTCTCCAAACATCCCAGTATATCCGGCGCAACAGCGTCTTCCGGAGTTCCGGGTCGGCCGACGGCAAGTTACAGCATCAGCCTGGTCGGAGAGGAAGACCAAAAAATTCAAGATATGTTTCATATGTACTTTGACCATGATTTCATTCCCCGCTATGGCATAGAAATGTTGGCCGGAAGGAACTTCCAGAAAGAGATGAGCACAGACACTGCAGGGGCCTTTCTCATTAACGAAGCAGCACTCAAAGCCTTTGGCTGGAAAAATCCTGAGGACTCGCTCGGAAAGCGCCTGCGGTCAGGACATGGGGGGCGGGTAAATCCAGTCATCGGAGTGACGAAAAATTTTCATTACCGAGGATTACAAACTGAAGTAGAGCCGTTGATCATGGAAATCCTTCCCCGGACTTTCCGTTGTATCACCCTTTCACTAAATACTTTCAACCTGAAGGAAACAATGGCTTATGTCGAGTCCCAATGGAAATTTCTGTTTCCAGGTTATCCATATGAGAGTTTTTTTCTGGATGCAGATTTTGACCGACAGTACCGTGCTGATGAACAAGTGGGCAGGATATTCGGTCTCTTTACTTCTTTGGGACTGTTCATCGCTTGCTTAGGACTGTTAGGATTGGCCTCCTTTACGGCCGAAAGCCGGACCAAAGAAATCGGCATACGAAAAGTCCTGGGAGCCTCTGTGGGAGAGATTGTCCTCATGCTCTCCAAACAGTTCACTAGGTGGGTGCTTCTGTCCAATCTCATCGCCTGGCCTATTGCTTATTATTTCATGAACAGTTGGTTGAAAAACTTTGCTTACCGCACCAATGTGGGTATTATGATCTTCGTATTATCTGGTTTTCTTGTTTTGGTTGTTGCCTTGATAACTGTCAGCTTCCAATCCATAAGAGCCGCCTCGTCCGATCCTACAGATTCCCTCCGATACGAATAAGAAAGACTTGACCTCAGCATGTCAGGTTTAAGATTCACTTTAATTAAAAAAATAAAAAAAATAATTGCTGTTTTACAAAGAAGTGAATAAAATACGGTTAAAATAAAATTTTGGTATGAGAGGACCGATCTCATAAAAGATTATTCTAGAAAGGAGTAAAAAAGATGGCAAAAGCAGCAGCTAAAAAGAAGGCAGCTCCGAAAGCTAAGCCCAAAGCTAAGCCTAAAGCTAAAGCCAAGCCCAAAGCTACAGCTAAAGCAAAGCCAAAAACTAAAGCTAAAGCCAAGCCCAAAGCTAAACCCAAAGCTAAAAAAAAGAAGTAAACAGTAGGATTATAGCCTAGCTTTTGCTCTCTTCCTGGAGAGAAAAGGGGGAAGTTTCCTCACAATCAAGTTCAAAAAAACCATCCCTTCGATGCTTATTCATACCTAAGCGAATCAACGGGATTAGTTAGAGATGCTTTGACAGATTGGTAGGCAACGGAGAGTATAGCAAGCATAAGAGTCAAAGCCGAGGCGAGAAAGAAGATCCCAAAGTCAATATCCATTCGGTACGCAAAGTTCGCAAGCCATTTGGTCATCGCAAAATAGGCAATCGGCCAAGCAAATATATTGGCCACCAGAACCCATTTTGTAAAATCCTTGAACAAGAGCACGACAATACTTTGAGAGGAAGCACCCAAAATTCTGCGGACACCTATCTCTTTGGTTCTTTTTTCTGCCAGGAAAAAGGCCAAGCCAAACAGCCCTAAGCTGGAAATGATGATCGCCAGCAAAGCAGAATATCCAAAAACAGTCTTGAATCTCATTTCTGTGCGATAGAGCCTGTCTAAATCTTCATCCATAAAAATGTAATGAAAAGGATATTCCTGTTCATATGTCGTCCAGATTCCTTCCATATTTTTGATTGCAGCCTCAATGCTTGCGGGTTCCAATCTTGCCATCAAATATCGCTGTCCCCCATCTGCACTTCTCAGCACAAGCCCACCTATTTTGGAATGGAGAGATCGAAAATGGTAATTGGCTACAACACCAATCACAGGTCCTTTTTGCTCAAAGATTTCGATGTCCTTTCCTACTGGATCGGAAAATCCCATCAATCGGACTGCTTCTTTGTTCAAAACATAACTCGTCCTGTCCAAGCCAAATTTTTCAGAAAAAAATCTGCCCTCCACTATCGGTATTCCAAAAGTCTTGAGATAATCAGAGTCAACATCATCGAAAAAGAGCTTGATGCTTTTGCCTGTGGCTGGATCGGTCCAATCCGTGGAACTTAGATGATAAAACGGTCTTTTTGAAGATGTCGTCACGGCCGAAACAGAAGGAAGCCTTAAAAATTCTTCTTTGATCACACTGTATTTATCCATCAGGTTTGGGGTCAATTCTAAGCACACCACAGATTCATGGTTGATCCCGAGTTCTTTGCTTCGCATATACCTGAGTTGTTTATCGACAATCCCAATTCCGATAATCAAGCTAATGGAAAGGGTGAACTGAAAGGCAACGAGAATTTTCCGGAAAAGAGAATGAAAGCCCTTACCAGATCCGGACAAATGTCTCAATACACTCGCAGGTTTAAACGAAGAGAGAAAGAAAGCTGGATAGCTGCCAGAAATGAAACCTGTTACCAGGGCAATTCCGAGGAGAAAAACATAGAACAGGGTGTTGCCCTGGAAATCTAAGCTCAGCTTTTTTGCTGTCAGATTGTTAAAGGCAGGCAACAAAAACTCAACTATCACCAAGGCTAGAAATAAAGCCAACAAAGCCATCAATACAGACTCACTAAAGAAGCGCTTGGCAACATCTCTGCGGGTCGCTCCCAAAACCTTACGCATGCCGACTTCTTTTGCCCTATTGGTGGAACGGGCTGTACTCAAATTCATGAAGTTGATGCAGGCAATGAGCAGAATAAATAGAGCAACAGTCGAAAAAATATAGACATTTCTTATATCACCTCTTGCACCCAATCCTCCAAATCCTCCGGATTTCAGGTGAATATCCTCCAGGGCTAACAGCTGAAAAGACAGGCTTTCTGAATCCTCGATTCTGGAATGGACATAACTTGTCAGCCGTTCTTTATCTATCGGCTGACTTTCTGGATGAAGCAGAATATAGGTAAAAATGAAGGCCCGATCCCAACTGTTCAGATCCCAGCCAAAATCTTCGAGGATTTGGACAGGTAAGAGGATTTTAGCCTGCAGGTGGGAATTCTGTGGAAAATCCTTCATGATGCCGGTAACTTTATGTGCATAACGCCCCGCAACCACAAGGGTTTTCCCCAAGGGATCCTGGTCACCGAAGTATTTACTTCCCAGCGATTCAGTAAGAACAACAGACCTAGGATCTGATAGAGCGGTTTTGATATCTCCCCTTAGCCAGGGAAAGGAAAAGATTTCAAGAAAATCTGGATCAGCAACGGAAATTTCCTCTTCCAGGAATTTTTTCTCTTCAGAACTGACCAGCACATTATCGATTTCATAATATCTTGTAGTTCCGGCGACCTCTGAAAAATCCTGAACCAGAGCAGGTGCCATAGCCGGAGGCGTTACCGCAAATTTATCTATCTTCCCGGCCCAATTGTCTATACAGACAATCCTGTAGATTCTGTCTCCATTGTCGTGGAATTTGTCATAGCTCAGTTCGTCCTGAACCCAGAGCAAAATGAGAATACAACAAGCCATCCCTATGGACAATCCTCCCATGTTGATAATTGAATAGATGTTCTGTTTTTTCATGCTTCTGAACGCAACTTTTATATAATTCTTTAACATCTCTCCTCCGATTGCCTGATCCTGTTCATAGCACACACATGGTCATTTACAGAGCAAAAATTGTGCCATTGTCAGAATCAGAATCCCGAAGCTGAAGATAATGGCGTAAATTCCTTGCACCCTCCTATAATTTATTTTTCCAACAGGAGGATATTCAGTAAGCCCAAATCTGTTAACTGTTCGAAGGAGGACATATGTTGTTCGATTTTATACACAAGCCCCATGGTTCCACATTGACAACATCGTTTTTGTCGTGATAGGTTTGATATCAATAGGAGGAGACATGTCTCGATCGACAAAAAAAAGTGCCCTCACCCGCCGCAGATTCCTTAAAACGGCTGCTGCTTCGTTCGTGGCACCCGCTATTGTGCCGTCCTCAGTGTTCGGTAAATCAGCTCCTAGCAATACACTGCAGATGGGCTGCATCGGTGTCGGCCGCCAGGGTCAAGGCGATATGCAGGAGTTGATCTATCGCGGTCTTGAAGCCGGTGCACGAGTCGTCGCAGTTTGCGACGTCGATCAGCACCGATTGGAGGACGCTCAATGGCTGGCAGATAAGATCTATTCCATAGAGGTGGGCAAAAACAGCTACGAATCTTGCATGACTTACCGGGACTTCCGAGAACTTCTGGACCGCAAAGACATCGATGGCGTTCTGATCGTCACTCCCGACCACTGGCATGCAGCACACGCCATTGCGGCTGCCAATGCAGGTAAAGATATCTACCTGGAAAAACCATTGACTTACACCATCGCCGAAGGAAGGAAACTCGTGAAGGCGGTACGGCAAAACAAACGAATCCTCCAAGTGGGCTCGCAGCAGCGTTCTTCAACCTACTTTTTGATGGCCTGCGAGTTGACACGCAATCAGTGTATCGGCAAACTCCACACCATCCGTGTCTGGCTTCCAGAGGATCAGGGTACTGGTGACGCGCAGGAAATGCCTGTGCCAAAAAATCTCGAATACGATTTCTGGCTGGGTCCAGCGCCAAAAGCACCGTTCTCTGAAGATCGCGTCCATCCTCAGAGAAACTACAGCCGATCCGGCTGGCTTCAGATCGAACAATACTGCAGGGGTATGATCACCGGCTGGGGTTCCCATATGAATGACATCGCTCAATGGGGAAACGACACAGACAAGACCGGCCCTGTGGAGATCGAGGCTGAAGCAGAATTTCCGGATAGAGGCTTGTTCGATGTCCACACAACCTTTCGTGCCGAAGCCGTGTATGCTAACGGTGTCCGTCTAATCATGGAGACGGGTGATCCGGCGGGTGTCCGTTTCGAGGGGGATAAGGGATGGATCTTTGTTCAAAGGGGTGAGATTCAGGCGTCGAACAGGGAGATTCTCCGCCAGAAAATCCCCGATGAGGGAATCAAACTTTACCGCAGCAGCAATCACATGAAGAACTTCCTCGAATCCATGCGCAGCCGGAAGGATCCGGTCACTCCTGTCGAAGTGGGACACCGATCGAACACCATCTGTGTGATGACACACATCGCTATGAAACTGGGCCGCAAGCTGCATTGGGATCCACAGACCGAACGCTTTCTCAACGACGAAGAAGCCAACCGCTGGCTGGACTATCCCCATCGTGAGCCCTGGACCTTATGAACAAAACACGGATGTGTATGCTGAGATGCATCGTACTGATCTGTTGCCTCAGCATGGTCTTGGCTGCTGGGCTGCAGACTGATAAGTCACATATAGAGCTGCATCAAGATGATGAGGCTGGACAGCTCCATGTGTTTATCGATGGACGTGAGGCATTCGTTTACCAATACATTCAATGGCTCGATCTTCCCCACTTCTGGCCGATGTTCAGTCCATCTGGGAAGGACATCCTGGTGCAGCAGGCCGATCCATATCCTCATCATCGTTCGTTCTGGTTTGCTGACACCGTCCGGCTGAACGGAGGAAGAGAGGTCAGTACATACAATGCGCTCTATTCTGGCCAGAAGATAGGAATGGAAACATTCGGTCCGCCTTTTCGCGATCACATTCGCCATATCGCTTTTACTTACGTGGAAGAAGAAGAGGGCCAAGCTGTGATCGACACGAAAATGGTCTGGGAAATGGATGGCGCCCAGCCGGTTTTAGAAGAAAAACGACATCTAGTGATTCATGCTCTCAAAAATGGCGAATACCTGCTGGATATCACCTTCGAGTTGACCGCTTTCTATGGCGATGTGGAGTTCGTCAGCGACGATGTTCATTATGCCTGGCCATACCTACGCATGCACCCTCAGTTCTGCGGAGAGAACGGCGGGACTATCACCGCAGATAACGGAGCAACAGCCCAAGAAGGCACCAACATGAAGATCGCCCGCTGGATCGATTACTCTAACACTGTCGATGGTATGGCCGAGGGAGTGGCTGTTTTCCAATGGCCGGATGGCCGGGCACACCGCTGGCTGACACGCGAGTACGGCTGTTTTGGCCCCAGACGTCCGGACGACTTGAGTGGAAAATTCTTTGTCTTGAAAAAAGGAGATTCGATCACCCAAAGGGTGGGCATTCTTGTGCACAGGGGAAACGCAAAATCTGGTCGGGTTAGTGAACGGTACCAGCAGTATATCGAAGGCAAGTGGGAATAATGAAAAGAAGAGAGTTCCTTGGGGCGACCCCCTCGATTGTCTTAGCACTCGGTATAAAGCAGTCTCTCGCTGCAAGAAAACTATCGAAGCCAATCATGCAACCTTCGTTAATTCAGGAGCCTTCTTCACCAAAGTCAATAAAAGTCAAAATCGAAAAGATCGACCTGTTTCCCGTTCGCTACCCCATGAGCGGATACTTCAAATTTTTCACCGGCCCCCATGGTTCTGCTGGCCGGGCTGCAGTTATCGTAAAGATCACTGCCGATGATGGTACAGTGGGCTGGGGCCAAGCCTTACCTCTCGCCAAGTGGAGCTATGAGACACTAGAAACATCGACCATTGTCCTTAAGGATTACTACACGCCGGTGCTGATCGGTCGCGATCCCCTAGATATCGAAGGGGCTCATATTGAAATGGATAAGGCCATTGCTCCGGGCTTCACGACAGGCATGCCCATCACCCGCGCCGGAATAGATCTGGCCCTTCATGATCTGACCGGCAAGCTGTCAGGTAAATCCTTAACACAGCTATGGGGAAAACCGACCGCTAAGACTATTACCCTCAGTTGGACAGTAAACGTAACAGACATCGACGATATCGGGCGCGTTATAGATGAAGGGAAAAAACGGGGCTACCGTCACTTCAACATCAAAGTTGCACCAGATCTGGATTTCGATGTTAAATTGGCCCGTGAGGTTCGCCGCCTCGCCCCGAATACATTTCTTTGGGCCGACGCTAATGGCGGCTATGATCCTGAAACAGCATTACAGGCAGCTCCCAAGCTTGCCGAAGCTGGGGTGGACGTGCTTGAAGCTCCGCTTCGGCCCAACCGCATCAGTGGTTACCAGGCCCTCAAAAAGCAAGGTGCCCTGCCGATTCTCATGGATGAAGGTGTCATTTCGGCAACAGACTTAGAAGAGTTCAATAAGCTGGGCATGCTCGATGGAGTGGCCATGAAACCGGCACGCTGTGGCGGATTGATTTCGAACAAACGCCAAATCGAGCTGTGCCAGAAACACAACCTCATTTGGCTTGGCAGCGGCTTGACAGACCCTGATATATCCCTCGCGGCCGCTCTGGTTCTCTACGGAGCTTTTGGTTTAAAGAAACCTGCAGCGCTGAATGGACCGCAATTCCTCACCGCCAATGTTCTGAAAAAACCGCTTCATATCGAGAATGGGACCGCCCATGTACCCACGGGACCTGGATTGGGCATCGATGTCGATGAGAACAAGGTTATCCAGCTCATGAAAAAGAGCGGTGGAGAAAAACTGATTCGAAAATGAAGATACTTAAACACATACTCCCTGGGATTTTATTTTTCATGGCTGCCCTTGGATTCTCCTTTGATCTCTGGACAGACAGAATAGATAAAGATTTTTGGATAAAGGCCGAGCAGAACGCAGAGCAGGCCAGGCAGAGTTTTATCCACTGCAGAGATTATGTTCGAGGATGGCTGGCTCACGCTGACCCGAAAAGTGGATTGATCCCCCGAAACCTAACCCGTGATCCTTTCTGGAATGCTCAGGACGCGGCTGCGGATAATTATCCCTTCATGGTACTGACCTCTGCTCTTCTCGATAGAGCTTTATTCAAGGGAAAGATGCAGGAGATGCTGAAAACAGAAAGAAAGCTTACTTCCCGTATCGGATCCCTTCCTGATGACTACCTTTTTGCCTCACAGTCTTTCCGCCACAACGAAGTGGATATGGCTCGAATCATCTTCGGAAGCTCTGAATACGTAAAGGACGGGCTTCTGCCGCTTACAGAGTGGCTCGGTCCCAGCCCTTGGCTGGACCGGATGCTGGAGTTGGTTGACGGCATCCTCGACCACGCTGATATCGAAACGCCATTTGGCCGAGTGTCTGCCACTGACCACGAGGTAGCTGGCGAAATGATGCAGGTCCTTTCCCGTCTCTTCTGGATGAGGAAGAAGGAGGAGTACAAAAAGATGGCCTTTCGGTTGGCCGATTACTTTCTGCTCCATGCCCACCCCGGTAAACAAGAACAATTGAGTCTGGATGATCATGGATGCGAAGTCATCGGTGGTCTTTCAGAGGTCTATTTTTTGGCTGCCAAAACCGATCCGAAAAGGAAAACTCGGTACCAGAAATCGTTCTATGAACTTCTCGATCGCATCCTCAACATAGGAAGAAATCCCGAGGGTCTTTTTTACATGCGGATCAATCCCGTAAAAGGAGAAGTACTCCGTGATGAGCTGACAGATAATTGGGGCTACGATTACAATGCTTATCTTACCGTCGCGATGATCGACAGCTACCTCCCCTATCGCACAGCGGTTCGCTATGCTCTTGAGAATCTCCATAAAAGTCAAGGCTATATCTGGGAAGGAGGCAGCGCTGACGGTTACGCAGATTCGATCGAAAGCGCCTTAAACCTTCTCAACCGGATGCCGGTGGACAGTGCCTTCGATTGGGTCGATCACGAGATCGCAACCATGTTCGCCAAACAACAGGACGACGGAATTATCGAAGGGTGGCACGGCGATGGAAATTTTGCCCGGACTGCACTGATGTATGCTCTCTGGAAAACTCAGGGGTGTTGGATAGATCCCTGGCGGGCAGACGTGTCTATTGGGGCCGTCCGCGTCGGTGAAGAACTCTGGCTCTGCATAGACTCGAAGTGGCCCTGGAAGGGCCGATTGATCTTCGATAGACCCCGTCACCTGGAATATTTTCACCTCCCTGCCGACTACCCGCGCCTCAACCAGTTCCCGGAGTGGTTCATCCCGGAGAAAGAGAAGCGGTATACATTGATCGACGAAGAAGGAGGGGAAAACACCTTCAGCGGTGAAGATCTTTGGGGAGGTATTCACATCCATTCCACTGGAGGAAAGGATCAACGGATTCGCCTCCGTATCACAGTAGACAACGGTCGTTCAGATCGGTCAAAGGAAAAACAATGAGAAGAAGATATCAAAGATTCTGGCTTATCGGGATCATTCTGGCAAGTATGTCTCTTTTCGGTTTAGATTCCAATATTCGGCGGATGAAGTACAGCTCTCGTTCCGAAAAGGAGGCTGTTCGCTGGCAAGAAGACGTCCGAGGCGCTCTCTTCGGCATTCTAAAGATGGAGGATTTGGTTTCCACTGAGACTCCGCTCCCCTTCGAGAAAAAGGAACTTCGAGAAGAAAAGCTGAAATCTTATCAGCAAATTGAGCTCGAAATCAATTCTACTAGGAGGAGAAAAATACCGGTCATCTTGACATTACCGAACAAAGCAGGAGGCCCATTTCCAGCCGTGGTCTGTATCCACGGGCACGGAGGAACCCGTTACTCTGTGCACGACCGGAGCTCCGTCTATAAGGGTTTCGCTGCCGCTCTGGCGGAATCAGGATTTGTCACAGTTGCTGTAGACGTGGGTCAACATGAGATTTTCGAAAAGGATCGGACCTTGATGGGAGAAAGACTATGGGATCTGATGCGCTGTGTCGATCTGTTGCTGTCTCTGGAAAACAAAGTTGACAGGGAAAGAATCGGATGTGCAGGTCTCTCTCTCGGAGGGGAAATGGCTATGTGGTTGGGAGCCATGGACTCACGTGTATCAGCCGCGGTCAGCTCGGGATTCCTGACAGTTATGGACCAGATGGAACAGAACCACTGCCTGTGTTGGAAGTTCGATGGGCTCCGCGAACTTGTCGACTTTGCCGATATCTATTCGTTGATTGCCCCCAGACCTTTGATGTGCCAGAATGGTCTGCAAGAAGAACCAAAGGATTTCTATGTCCCGATAGCCAGAAAAGCCATGGATGAGGTCAAGGTGATCTACGAGGATTTTAATAGGCCTCAGAATGCTTTCCTGGATGTCCATGAGGGCGGGCATGAGATTCATCTACCCAGTTTAATGGAATTTTTCCATAAATACCTCACGATTAGGAATGATTCTATGAAATTCGTTGAGAATAAAGAAAAGGGATTTCTCACGGTGCGTGATGGTAAGGACGACGTCCTGACCTATCGTTTCGGCGATCAGCTTAAGGAAGGAATCGATCCCGAACAAACCCGATCTTGCTACATCCACGCCCTTTACTCCTTGGATGGCCAGGTGCTCACCGATGACTTCCCAAAAGATCACCTGCACCACCATGGGGTATTCTGGACCTGGCCGATTGTAAAGACACGCGATCAATTGACACAAACCTGGCACCCCCACTCCCCTTCTCTGCGGCAGTATTTTGTTCGTTGGCTGAAACGAGAGAAAAAAAATGGTACGGCCATAATCAGTGTAGAGAATGTCTGGAAATTAGATAACCGAGAAGTGGTGGCAAAAGAAATCGTGACACTTCAAATCCACCCAGCCGATAATACAAGCCGAGCACTCGATCTGGAGCTCAAAATCCAGGCAGTGGGTAGTTCTCTTACTCTGCAAGGCACACCTGACCAGAATAAAGGTTATGGCGGATTGAGCATACGGGGTGCTCCGATGTTTACAGGTGCTTCCATGTCGACCGATCGGGGGATGTTGGAGGAAGATTCCACGAATGTGCCGTTCTACTGGGCAGATCTCTCGACCAAAGACCTTGGAGTGGCCATCTTTGTCTCGCCTGACCATCCCGACTTTCCAATCACCTGGCTCATCCGCAACAGCTATGCAGGTTTCATCAATGCTTCCTGGCCCGGACTCGATCCCTCTGTTCTTGAACCTGACGAATCGGTCACTCTCCGCTACCGAATCTACGTCCATAGGGGTGACAGAACCACTGGTAAAGTCCGTGAGGCTTATAAACAATATCTCTCACTGTTCCCAAAGAAATGAAGATCGATAGAAGATGCCCTAATCTAGATGGATTATTCACGAGTCAAGTGATTAGGTTGGGTCGGGTGCTGCAACGGCAAGGAAGTGGCTCATGAAGTTTTAGTGAACTATTGCGAATGGGCTACAACGAAGCCGCCAACTCACCCCACCCAGCAATATGGGCTCGCCCGGAGGGTAAAAAATCCCGATTAAATGAAGAAATATTTTCCCCTAATAATTTACAGCAATATCAGGTTAACTTTCTGAGATTGCTGTAATAGCAAATGGTATCGGCATTTTTTATGAATAATTCAGATTAGATGGATTCCCCTCTTTGTTCATAAAGGGCTATCCACTTCGATACGCTCTGTACTAAAGCTTCTTTCAACTTTTCTCCGCTTCCATGAATGGGGCGAATCTCCTCTGCCAGCTCCGGGTAGCCCTTTCGATCCAGCCAGTTGGAAAACACATCATTATCCGAAAGATGTTGAATCATCTCGGGCTCCACCTCATGAAGGGCATTGAGAAGGTCATCGAGATTGAACACTCTCTCCTCCCCTATTGCCAAAGAGGTAGAATGTATGCGTGAAATCTCTCTTTCTATCGGTTCCACAAGTTTCCTCACCAGGTCTGTCCCTTTTCCACGCTGCGGTCTCAACTCATCTCCCAATTCTCTAAAACCATGCATGTACAGCCATGTGGAAAAGGCATCTTTTTCTCCATAAATTTCTAGTATTTCTCTTATTCTCTGGGCGTTCTTCGTTCGCTTTTTGGCCTCAGCCAGAATCTGTTCCAATTGATAGATATCTTTAGCTCTAAATGATTCCCTTCCTGTTTTGTCTCGAAGAACAAAGTCACCCAAGCCAGTGAAATCCTGAATATGGTCATGAAGGGTCTGCAAGCTTCCAGGATCTCCTTTCGGTAGGATAAAGGCTTTCTCCTTCAGATCAAATGCTTCCTTTGCTTTGGAGGCAACGATCACAGGAATGCGGGGATAATATTTTTTAGTGATTCTGATCAGATCCTTACCCGCATCACTGTTGAGATCGTTTCCCTTCGGAAAAAATATGTCAGCTATCAGGCAAACCACATTATCCCCGTGTCCCATAGATAAATATCGCTCTTCGTCGATTTTTGATTCCTGATCCACTCCGAAAAGGAATTTCAGCGCCTCTTCAAATGTTCGGGCCAGCATCACATCAGCTCTTTGACCAATGATGTTATAA
>Ga0209635_10000732_pt1 | contig 23351 bp, 17 predicted proteins | sample DeeMarSWOR230_32_FD_187463 | JGI IMG/M metagenome (GOLD analysis project Ga0209635, IMG submission 187463) | Marine sediment microbial communities from White Oak River estuary, North Carolina - WOR-2-30_32 (SPAdes) (version 2) | ecosystem: Environmental > Aquatic > Marine > Intertidal zone >...
CAGAAAAAATCAGTTCTGCTTTATTTGGTAGCGCTCTTGGTGTAACTGTTAATACAATAATTATTGGAATTATTCTTTATCATAGCATAAAAAAATGAATATACAAAAAATTCATTCAACCTCTCTTTCGGGACCGCAAGAGAAGGTATGGTTTAGCTTCAGATGGAATAAATATGTTCCCTGCTACCATCAAGAAACTATAAGTTCAAATTACCAGGACAGAGGCAACATTTTCTACATCAGTGGACGCACTGATATTCACGCGGTCCAGCCTCTGTTCTGGGATATAAAAGGGGGCCGCGAAATGATTACATTAATGGTAGAGCATACATTCTTTGAGAAAATCTGTAAGGAATATCTACAATTCTCGAAGACAAACAAAACAAAAAAATCATACGAAAGGGATATTCTGAGCATAAAGCATTTATCAGAATATTTCTCGGGTAAATTGCTAGAGGAAATCACCGCGAGAGATCTTGAACAGTATAAAAACAGAAGAAGAATCAAAGTCATGCCTGCAACAGTCAATAGAGAACTTTCATGCATCAAGCACATGTTCAATAAAGCCGTTCAGTGGGGTTACTTGAAAAAGAACCCTCTGCAATGCGTTATGAAATTCAAAGAACCACCTGCTCGAGTGCGATATCTTACAGAAGAAGAAATCGAGAGACTGGAAAATTCTTGCATCAATCATCTCAGACCAATTGTGGTCATGGCATTGAATACAGGTATGCGCAAAAGTGAAATTCTCAATCTGAAGTGGTCCGATATTGACATGAGGAATCGATTGGTTATAATTAGACATACAAAGAACAATGAAATAAAAATGGTACCGATAAATAATACACTGTACTTCCATCTTGTATTGCTGAGTCCAAAACCAAATGGCCATTATGTTTTCGAAAACAAGAACGGTAAACCTTATACAAAAATCTTTAAAGGCTTCAAGGCAGCATTGAGACGCGCGGGAATAAGCGATTTCCGATTTCATGATCTCAGGCACACGTTTGCTTCTCGATTGGTAATGGCCGGAGTCGATATAAGGACTGTACAGGAATTATTGGGCCACAAAAGTCTCAGAATGACGATGAAATATAGTCATTTATCGGATAAGCATCTTCGAGATGCGGTAGATAAATTAACTCAGGAGATAGCAGCAAAAAAAATGCCAGGACGCAGAATCGAACTGCGGACACCCGGATTTTCAGTCCGGTGCTCTACCAACTGAGCTATCCTGGCTTGGTTAAGTTGGTTGAGTAGATTCTATACAGAATCACATGAATGTCAAGACTTTGAACGCGCTGCTGGAGACACACTCCGTTGCACACACGTTTCACTGAAGACATGTTTGCCTTCGGCAAACTGAAGTCACGCTAAGCGTCGGTACTTGAGCGTGGGAGAGACGGAGAATCGGTGATAACGATCAAGACGTTTTAAATGCTCTAAACGGACTAAACAATCCCTACGAAGTGAACCATAACCGTTGCGCAGCAACTATTACCGCTCGACAGAGCCATCTGCTCCTTGACATGGCATTACCTCTTGCTATAATCGTCTACCATGAAAGGAAAGCTATGAACGGTCTGCTTTTATGTGTGATCGCTTATGTAGGTTTCATTATCGCATATAAGACTTACGGAAGATTTTTAGGCAAAAAACTCTTTGATCTGAGCAAAAATGCTGTGACCCCTGCCCATGAAATCAATGATGGTATCGATTATGTCCCTACCAAGAAAGAAATCCTTTTTGGCCACCACTTCACATCAATTGCTGGCACAGGTCCTATTGTTGGCCCGGCAATCGGTGTTATCTGGGGTTGGGTGCCAGCCCTGATCTGGGTTTTTCTAGGTTCGATTTTCATGGGTGCAGTGCACGATTTTGGAGCGCTTGTCATCTCGGCGCGTAACAAAGGCAAGTCGATCGGCGAAGTAACAAAAGATCTTGTCAGCCCCACGTCACGAATTTTATTTTTGTTCGTAATTTTTTTCTGCCTGGTTATTGTCGTTTCCATTTTTGCGATGATCATTAGCATCTTATTTACCATGTATCCAACTGCTGTGTTTCCAGTGTGGATGGAGATACCTATTGCAATTGCACTCGGCTATTATATTTACAAACGGAATACGAATATCACCGTGCTCTCGATTGTCGCGGTTATTATTATGTATATTACGGTCTTCATCGGTACCTACATCCCCATAAAAATGCCCGGGATTATTGCTGGGTCTCCCCTGGTCACCTGGTTGATAATACTTATCATCTATGCCTACATCGCTTCAGTTTTGCCGGTGCAAACGCTTCTTCAACCACGTGACTATATCAACTCCCATCAATTAATTATCGCTATGGCCCTTCTCCTTTTAGGGCTTATTATTGTACATCCACATATAAGTGCACCTGCATTTGCATCCGCACCAAAAGGTACACCACCGATCTGGCCATTTCTCTTTATTACGATCGCATGTGGTGCGATTTCAGGTTTTCACAGTCTTGTCTCCTCAGGTACATCATCCAAACAGCTTGCTAATGAACAACATGCCCAATTCATTGGTTATGGTTCAATGCTCATGGAAGGCGCCCTGGCAGTAATTGTCATTATCGCCTGTACAGCTGGTCTCGGCAATCTCCAGGCATGGACTGCTCGATACACTGACTGGGCAGTAGCGTCGGGTCTGGGTGCTAAACTCTCTGCCTTTGTTGATGGTGCATCGACATTTCTAACTGCGCTCGGCATCGGCAAAACACTGGCCGCGACAATTTTGGGTGTGTTTATTGTCAGTTTTGCAGCAACGACACTTGATAGCGCGACCCGGATACAGCGGTATATTGTCACTGAACTGGCTGAAAACTTTAAAATAAAAATACTCACCAAACGGCATGCCGCAACTGCCTTTGTCATTATCTGTGCACTACTCCTTGCCCTTGCCAAGCCGGACGGTATGGGTGCAATGGTATTATGGCCTCTGTTTGGTGCAAGTAACCAACTCTTAGCTGGTCTGGCACTCATGGTAATAACCGTATATCTGTACAAAAAGAAAAAACCGATCTATTATACGGCCTTGCCCATGGTCTTTATGGTGATAATGACTGGTTGGGGTATGATTGTAAACATAATAGATTTTTACCACAGTGGCAATTGGCTGCTCTTCTTCATAAACGGCATAATCATACTCTTTGTAGTATGGATGATAATAGAAGTCATCAGGATTGTGAAGAAATCGTAAACAAGTGCGTAATCAGGTTCATTTGTTATTTCAAAACAAAAAGGATTTTTAAAATTACGTAGGCGTTATTTCAACTGTTGAAATTAGTGCTTGACTTATTTCAAAATGCGTATAAAATATGAAATAGTATGAGAACAGGAACTTATATTGAACAGCGCCAAGGGTATAAGGCATTTATACCCAAGCCTTTACCTCCAAGGCCACCAATCGATATGGATACAGAATTGATTGATCTATTGTCGAAGGCTGACAGAGCTATTGGAAGACTTGATGGAATAACTGTTACATTGCCAAACCCAGACCTGTTTGTCTCTATGTATGTGCGTAAAGAGGCTGTAATTAGTTCTCAGATAGAAGGAACACAAAGCTCATTTATGGACTTATTAGAATATGAAGCTGTTGGCAAAAAACGGGAATTTCCAAGTGACATTGGTGAAGTCATTAACTATATAGATGCAATGAATTATGGACTAGAGCGAATCAAAAGCCTGCCTCTTTCCCTGCGCCTCATCAGAGAAATACACTCAAGGCTTCTCAGCGGAGTACGAGGTGAAGAAAGAAGCCCGGGCAGATTTCGCACTACACAGAACTGGATTGGACCACCCGGGTGTGATCTTAAGACTGCAGAGTTTGTTCCTCCGCCTCACCATGAAATGACGAAAGCTCTGAGTGATTTTGAAAAATTCCTTCATAAAGAAACCTCAATGCCAGTGTTAGTTACCTGTGGGTTAGTCCATTGCCAGTTCGAAACTATCCATCCTTTTCTCGATGGTAACGGTCGTATTGGCAGATTGCTTATCACATTTTTACTCTGTCAGAAAGGAGTTTTATCCAAACCCCTTCTCTATTTGAGCCATCATTTCAAACAAAATCGGCGACAATATTATGATAGTCTTATGGCAGTAAGAAATGAAGGCGATTGGGAAGGATGGCTAAAGTTTTTTTTGAGAGGCACTTGGCAGGTTTCAAGGGAAGCGATTGAAACATCGCGATCTATTATATCACTCGAATCCGAACATAGCCGTCTAATTCAACAGAAGATGCGTATAAGAAAAGCCAATGACCTTCTGACATTGCTTTTTAGATATCCAATCATTTCTGTAGTCGAAGTTAAGAATGCATTAGGTGTTGCTTTCGGAACAGCAAACAGTTTGACTCGACAATTCGTTAAGTTAGGCATCTTGAAAGAAATCACAGGGCACGAGCGTAATCGGAGATTTGCTTACACACAGTATTTAGATTTACTACGCGCTGGAACAGATGCTGTATCTGCTGAGGTCGGACCGTGAAGCTTAGTTTGTGTTCAAAAGCTACTGAGAGAATTTCGGATACTACTTTGCTGGAGATTGTATTCCTGCAAAATCTGCTGAAAGCGCAGAAAACTCGCAGAGTGCGCAGATTTATTCATCCGCGGTCTCTGCGTTCCAAATTGGAGGCAGCATGAAAAGAGATTTTGTTTCGATCTTTGATTTGAACAAAGAAGAGATTTATGAGATATTCGATATCACAAAAAAACTGAAAGAATCACAGAAAAAAGGTGTCGCACATAAGATACTGAACGACAAAACACTGGCGATGATCTTTGAAAAACCATCATTGCGCACAAGAGTGACCTTTGAAACGGGCATGACCCAATTGGGCGGACACGCGATATATCTGGCACCAAGTGATATACAGCTCGGAACACGCGAAACCGTGCCTGATGCGGCAAAGAATCTATCACGGTGGGTCGACATTATCATGGCACGCGTATTTGTTCATAAAACGGTTGAAGACTTAGCGAAAAGCGCCACAATTTCGGTAATTAATGGCTTAAGCGACCTAGAACATCCATGCCAGATTATGTGTGATCTATTCACCGTAATCGAGAAAAAAAATAGCATCAGCGACATCACGATCGCCTATATTGGCGATGGTAATAATGTCTGCAATTCTTTTGTCGCTGCCTCTTGTCTGCTCGGCTTTACGCTAAATATCGCAACGCCTAAAGGGTATGAACCGCACAAGGATTACCTGGCAAAAAATAATAGTATAGACCTGACAAATGAACCTAAAAAGGCTGTACAATATGCAGACATTATCTACACTGATGTCTGGACATCCATGGGCCAGGAAAAGGAGGCGAAAAAAAGAAAGAAGGTATTCCAACCATTTCAAGTGAACAGTGAATTACTGAAGTTTGCTGCGCGAGATTATCTAATTATGCACTGTCTTCCAGCCCATCGTGGCGAAGAGATCACTGATGAAATAATCGACAGTACTCGTTCAATTGTCTTTGATCAGGCAGAAAATCGACTGCATGTCCAGAAAGCGATCATGGTCTGGCTGCTTCAGAAAAATGGTTAGTCCAAGATCGGTAAATCTGGTAAGAGATTTTGTATTCCCTTATTCAGCATTTAGGTGTTTAAACATTTTGGCATTTTCATAGTTTCCTATGGCATCTAACCAAATTATCTGTCTTACAATATTTGCGGTTGTTTACGTAGCAATAATCACCTTCCATAGCTATAAATCTATTGTTGCCTGGGCAGGCGTAGGATTACTGGTGATTATCGGCGTTATGCCTGCTTTCAAACTTCTCTATTATATAAACTGGAACATTTTAGGGATATTTTGGGGCAGTCTTGTCGTCGCCGAGCTTTTCATATATTCCAAAATTCCTGCCTACATTGCCGAATCAATAATCGATAAATCAAAAAGCCTTGTTTGGGCAATTATTTGGCTATCTGCCTTCAGTGGAATTATTTCAGCATTTGTCGAAAATATCGCAACCGTTCTCATTGTTGCGCCTATTGCCTTTGAAGTATCACGTAAACTTAAGGTCTCGCCTGTTCCTTTTATTCTCGGTATTTGTTTATCATCAAATCTCCAAGGCACAGCTACCTTGGTCGGTGACCCGCCAAGCATGATTCTCGCCAGTGCCACCAGGATGACTTTCAATGATTTTTTCTTTTTTCAAGGCAGACCCGGCCTCTTTTTTACCGTCGAAGTTGCAGCAATCGTTTCTCTAATAATCATATATTTCGTCAACAGAAAACATAAAGAATCGATCAAAGTTGTAAGATCAGAAAAAATAGTCAGCCTTGTACCTGGCGCGCTTTTAATTCTGCTGATTGGTGGTCTTGCCATCGGTTCATTTATGCCGGGATTCATGGATTATTTAGGTGGCACGATCTGTGTTGTGATTGGCTTGGCAGGTATAATCTGGAGCCTTTTTTCAAATAAAATCAAAACCTTCCATATTATACGAGACACAGACTGGGAAACATTTTTCTTCCTCGCGGCAATATTTGCAATTGTCGGTTCATTAACTGAAACCGAAACTACTGCAGTGCTGGCTGAATCCGTGGGCAAACTGACATCAGGGAACCTCTTTGTGACCTATGGCCTGCTTGTCCTCTTTTCGGTATGTATCTCTGCATTCGTAGATAATGTACCGTATTTCGCTGCCATGGTTGGTGTTGTTTCCACCCTTTCTGCCACCCATGGATATCCTCTTTATCTGTTGCTCTTCGGAACAATTATCGGAACCACAGTTGGTGGAAACATAACACCAATTGGCGCAGCGGCAAATATCGTAGGAGTAGGTTTATTGAAAAAGCATGGTTATAAGATTAATTTCTTTGAATTCGCAAAAGTTGGCTTACCATTCACGCTTGCTGCAGTAGCAGCTGGAGCAGCATTCATCTGGATCTTTTGGCGCTAGGAGTCCAGCAGTCAAATGTTTGTGGTTTTGGGACAACGAGATCCGCATCATTTTAGATGGTTATCAGGGCAACAGGGTACCAGGTAGTAGGTACAGGGATAGCAGAAAATCAGTATCATAAATTTATCCTGATAACCTCTTGAATCTATCGCTAGAACAATACAGCGCAGCCATAAGAGCTACACTATATAACAACTAAGCTCATCTCTGTATTTGCTTCTTGATTATTCTTCGTTCATCACTATAATAAATAGGATGAACCTTAAAGCCATATTATATTTTATAATAAATAACCCGATACGTAAAATTTTCGCCATTGTTTTTGCGTTTGGTCTCTGGTTTTTTGTCGCGATAGACAATGATTATAATTATACAAAAGACATAGCGATCATATATGACAATCTGTCCGATTCTCTTATCATCGTCGATTCAGTACCATATCTTGGCGTAACATTTAGTGGTCGGGGAGGATCATTACTCAGTACATGGGCAGCCCCTCCAAAAGCCCATTGTGATCTAAACGATATTAAAATAGGCAAAAACAAAATACCAGTGGACGATCTTAATATACCAATCGGCTTTGGCGATATAAAAATAGGTTTCAACGCAACGTCCATTAACGTGAAAATAGACGAAGAAACAAACAAAGAAATAGATGTTCGTGTCCCTGTAAGAGGTTCCTTAAAGGAAGGATATTCTGTAAGTGAGATAATAGCGCTCGATACTGTCATTGTCACTGGACCAAGAGAAATATTGCGTGACTTAAAATCAATACCTACTGAAACTCTTACGGTCAAGAATGAAACCTCCTCATTTCTAAAAAGACTAAGAATTTCAGAAAGCTCTCCTCTGCTTCAGATATCAAAAGAAGAGGTTCAGGTTGAGGTCAAAATCGACACTACCATACAGAGACAATTTACTAATATACCCCTCAAGCTCATTTTTACACCTAACCAGCGTGTTACCTCCGAAAAAATAAGTCTTGATACCCTGATCGTAAAAGGACCAAGGAATAGGGTGTTGTCCTTGAAGAAAAAAGACATCAATGTAACAATAAAACTAACAATGTTATCGCCAGGAGAATACAACCTTCCTGCTGCGATTATTCTACCTGAGTACATTACACCTATTTATTCAAATCCAAAAAAATTCAAAATCGTATTATATTAATAAAATAACAACGTCTATTATTCAAACTTTAAGAATTTGAAATCAGAACTCAGCGAACCGAAGCAGACCCCTATCTTGAAACATGGAATAGTCATCCTATCCCTTTTTTTTATTACAACAAGAATAATTATCTATTTGGCTGGTATACGTTTCGATGCATCATCACTACCTTGGTTCTACCAATATCTGGATCCGTTAGATCTGAAATCCCATTTGTGCCAAAGTCTATGGTATCTTCACAGTCAACCACCTGGTTTTAACATCTTCTTGGGATCAGTTCTTAAACTGGCTAACGGTAATAAATTGGTGGTCTTTAAGACAATCTATCTGGCGATCGGTTTCTTTATGTCCTTGGCCCTCTATACTTTATTAAAGAAATTACATATGCCAAAAATAATCGCATTGTTGACGTCAATTTTTTTTGCCGCAATTCCTCCAGTACTTCTTTTTGAGAACTGGCTTTTCTATACATATCCCATAGCATTCCTTCTTCTTGTCTCTGGCCTCGTTTTATCAAAATATCTGGACAGTCATAAATGGCATTATTTATTTCTGTTCTTTCTCGTTATCTCACTGATTGTTATGACCCGAAGTCTGTTTCACATACTCTGGTTTGTGATACTCCTAATTGGAATTTTGATATTCCAAAGGCGCAGTACTAAAAAGATTTTACTATGCGCATTATTTCCATTCTTAATGATTCTAAGCCTCTACTTGAAAAATTTTCTTCTATTTGATCAAACCACGCTCACTTCTTGGTCTGGCATGAATCTCATAAAAATGACATTTACCATCCCTTTTGAAAAATTAACAACACTTATAGATAATGATGAAATATCAGAAATTGCAGCGATAACGCCATTCTCTAAACCGGGAACGTACGAAAAATACGCGAATTTCGATACGACCACAGCCATTTCAGTTCTTGATAGAAAGTATAAATCAACAGGATATATCAATTTTAATCATGTAGGTTACATTTCTGTTTCCAAAAAATACTACTCGGTCGCCCTGCATCTTATCAAGAAATATCCTGACTACTACTGCTTCTCCGTTGCGAAAGCCTTCTACGCATATTTGAAACCATGTTCTGATATTCTTATTACTGCTGTTAATGACAACCGTCAAAAGATAAATCTATGGGTGCAGTTCTACGAAGACTATCTATTGGGTAATATCTTGAGTCGAGTCTGGCAAAAAATATATGTCAATAGGTTCGGACAAAAACGTACAATACACTTCAACTTTCTGTATTTCTTTATACCGATAGTCTATGTATGGGGTATTACTTTAGCATTTAAAGGTAAAAAAATCCTCAACCTAAGCAGAAATGATCTGTTTCTATATAAATATTTTATGTTTAACATTGCTTATGTCACGATTATTGGAAACTTTTTTGAAGTAAGTGAAAATATGCGTTTCCGTTTCCTCATTTTGCCATTTACTTACATTCTTATTGCGGCTATCACAAAGTACATCTTCAAGAAAAAGTAGTTAATTACCATCCATGCAGTTGCTGCAACGGTGAGTCAACTTGACAAAGTCTTTTTTCGGAATATAATATCAATAGCTAACTTTGCTCAGATTTGCTTTTGCGAGGATGGCGGAATTGGCAGACGCGCTGGATTTAGGATCCAGTTCCTTAATGGAATGGGGGTTCAAATCCCCCTCCTCGCATCTCCTGGGAGGTAGTCCTTGGAATACCAGATTATGATAGATAACAAAACAGAAAAAGAGCTCGATATTTCAATCCCTTCTAAAGAGCTTGACCATTATATCGATGAAGAAGCGGATAGAGTGCGAAAAGATTTGGTACTTGACGGATTTCGCAAGGGGAAAGTGCCTAAGAATGTGATAAAAAGCAGGTATCGTGATTCTCTCAGGGCACAGGCAATAAACACCCTTGTAAGCAAGACATTTCTGCAAATTCTTGATGAGAAGAAGTGGCGCCCGGCTTCTCAGGCCGAATTGCTTAATGTCGAAGAGGGAGAGAATATCAAATTCCGGCTACGTTTTGAAGTATTACCCCACTTTGATGTTGAGAACTACATCGGAATAGAATTATTAGAAGAGAAACCATTACCTGATGACTATCTTCTACAACAGGCGCTAAACGACATTCGCGAACAGAATGCAATAACAAAAGAAGTCACTCGACCTGCCGTAGTTGATGATTTTTTAACAATAGATCTCAAAACAACAGAGAATAACGGAATTAAAAACCAGGAGCATAATATCACCGTAAGAATAGGTGATCGTAGTCTACCAGACGAAATGAATAGAGCATTAGTAGGAGCAAAAGTTGCAGATACAATAGAGGTGAAAACAGATAAGCAAAATCACGAAATAATGGTGAAGAAAATTGAAGAAAAAATACTCCCTCAAATTGACAATGATTATGCAAAAAAAGAAAACTGCAAAGATGTTGAAGAACTAAAGAAAAAATTGACTGAAAATATGAAAAAGATGGAAAAGAAGAGAATCGAAGGAGAATTAAAAGAATCGCTGTCTAACATAATTTTGGAAAGGACAAAATTTGATGTTCCTAAATCATTTATTCAAGCTGAATATCAAAAAATGTTACAACAAGCGAATCTCCCTGACTCAGATGCTAATAAAGAAAGATTCAGGGATATTGCAGAAAAGAGAGCTCGCTTGAATCTTATTCTTGATAAGATTGCTGAAAATGAAAATATCACTGTAAAAGAGGAAGAAATTACGAATCTTATATCGGTTATGGGCATAAGACAAAATGATGAAAAGAGAAACAATGTGATTGATTATGTACGCAGCATCCTCAATAGAGAAAAAACTTTAGATTTTCTTTTCAAAAATGCAAAAATTAGTAAAAAAAGCCGTATCATTTCACCCAGCACCGTCAAGAATGCATCTCCCCCCTTACCCGGTTTAACTCCATCTTCTGACCATAGACGGATGCAAGGCTTAGGTAATAAGGGTGCGGGGTTTACCAAAGGAGGTAGCCAATGATACCAGTACCGTACGTAATTGAACAGACTGCTCGAGGAGAAAGAGCATATGATATTTATTCACGTTTATTGAAGGAAAGAATAGTATTTATAGGCACTCCGGTCGATGATAATGTGGCAAATCTTGTAATGGCGCAATTGTTATTCTTGGAGGCCGAGGATTCTTCCAAAGATATTTCTCTATACATTAACTCTCCTGGAGGAATAGTATCTTCAGGTCTTGCGATCTACGATACCATGCAGTTCATAAAACCAGCGGTCACCACAATCTGTATTGGCATGGCGGCAAGCATGGCGGCACTGCTACTTGCTGCCGGAGAAAAGGGAAAAAGATTCGCACTCCCCCATGCTCGTGTCATGATTCATCAACCAGAAGGAGCCTTCTCGGGTCAGGCAGCTGATATTGCAATACATGCAAAAGAAGTCCTGACAATCAGAGAAGTACTGAATAAGCTATTTGCGAAACATACTGGTCAGACAGAAGAGAAGATTGCGAAAGACACAGACAGAAATTACTTCATGTCTTCACGCGAAGCCAAAGCTTACAATATCGTAGATGATATAATGGAAAAAAGAAAAGACTAATGCCAAAGATAGCATGCCATTTCTGCAAAAGAACTAAGCCGGCCATTAAACGTCTATTCAAAGGCAATAAGGCATTTATATGTGATGAGTGCGTACGATTATGCTATGAGATATTGAAGGACGAGGAAAACCTTTCGCAAATTGATACCTTTGTATTGCCGAAGCCTTCTGAGATTAAGTCTTTTCTCGATCAACATGTAATAGGACAAGAACAGGCAAAAAGGGTGATTTCAGTAGCTGTATACAATCATTACAAAAGAGTAACAGCAAGAAGCAAGGATGTTGAAATACAGAAAAGCAATATCCTCCTCATTGGACCAACAGGAACTGGGAAAACACTAATTGCCGAAACTCTAGCACGACTGTTGCATGTCCCATTCTCAATATCTGATGCGACACCTCTCACTGAAGCTGGATATGTTGGCGAAGATGTTGAAAATATTCTGTTGAGACTAATTCAAGCGGCTAACTTCAATATTCAAGCCGCCGAGATTGGTATTATATATCTTGATGAAATAGATAAAATCGCACGCAAATCTGACTCACCATCGATCACGAGAGACGTATCTGGAGAAGGCGTACAGCAGACATTGCTTAAGATCATTGAAGGTGCAGAATCAAATGTCCCACCGCATGGCGGTCGCAAACATCCAGAACAGGAATTTATAAAAATCAATACAAAAAACATCCTTTTCATCCTTGGGGGCACGTTTACGGGCATTGAAGAAATCATATCCAGAAGATTGAATCATTCAGCGATAGGTTTTATGAGTCAGTCACTAAAAAATCTGGAGAAATTGGATGATTTATTGAAGTGCATCGAGCCGGAGGATCTAATAAAATATGGTTTGATTCCAGAATTTGTCGGTCGCGTACCGGTTATCGCACCGCTTGGCAAATTATCCAAAAATGCCTTAGTCGAAATTCTGACAAAACCAAAAAATGCTCTTCTTAAACAATACTCAAAATATTTTAAAATGGAGGGCGTACAATTAGAACTTACTGACGACGCATTGGATGAGATAGCTACAAGAGCCCTACAATACAATACAGGTGCACGGGCGTTGCGTTCCATCATGGAACACTTTATGCTTGATATAATGTTCGGACTACCGAATCTAAAAGGCATTAGCAAATGTGTAATCACAAAGGATGTGGTGACAAAAAGTTCAGAACCGATTTTCGTAAAACGAAGGAAAAGAAAAGCACAATGAATGTTGTTGCAAAATTGTATTTAAAAACAAGTAAGCGGAGGTTTTTCAAAGCATTTAAGCCACTGGGGATCAAAAAAAAGAGAAAATTTCTGGTCTCAGCGCCTAACAGCATAATAGATTTTGTGAAGATACTACCTTTTCTAAAAGGTCTTCGCAAAATGGGCACCATTGTTATGCTTATGCCAAAAAAACTGGAGAGTATCCACCGATATATAAAACCAAATATATTTGAAACGATATTCTATGAAGAACCTTCAGGAATTTTAACTGAGGAACACAAAAGGCTAAAAAGGCAATTGGCTGATAAACATTTCCATTTTCTCATCGAATTGAATAAACCGGCTAATATATCACTCCCATATTTAACATTGACAGAAAAGAGAATTTGTTTTTATGAAAAAAACAACTATCCCTACTATAACATTATGATGAAAAACGATCTAAGTCCATTGAATGAATTCTTTAACATAAGGAAGAGCAACCCTAAGAACCTCTTTCGTTTTAATCTGCGCGAATCGAAAAAATTATTGAAGAAGATAAATAAGAAACGCCCTATCCTCTTCGTAAATGGAAAAGACAAAATACCATGGAAAGGCAGTCAAATTGTCGTCGGTAAAGATATATCCGCATCAGACCCAGATATATATAGCATTCTATATGGTTGTGACGCTTACTTTGGCCAACGCGATATTATATATGAATTCGCAAAAATGTTTAACACTAGAATAATCGAATGATGAATACTACACAAAGAGGAATCAATAACATATTATACGAATTAAACAAAATAGATTTTTGGGACATTAGCATTCAGAAAATCAGCCGTGCCCTGAGCCTCGGATTAGATGGTTTTGCGTATGCAGTATTTCTTAAGAACGAAAAAGAGTTGAAGCTAGAACACTATGAAGGCTTGCCGAAAGATACATTGTTAAAGAAAGCAAAGAACACGAAAGTACTACTGGCCTTCAACTTCAACGCAGGTAATAACACATACAAAATCACAATATTTACAAAAAATCCGGTCGCTCTAACAAAAAAACACCGAGCTGATATTCAAAATCTGCTATCCATTTTATCCAAAACACTATCGATGAGACAAGTATCAAAAGAAAGAATTATAGAAACGCAAATAATCAATCAACTCAACTTAAATGTAATTACCACGCTCGATGAAAACAAAATCACTAAGGATCTTGAATTGGCTGCGAGAAAAATGCTATCAAACGAGAAAATATTTCTTTTTCACGTAAAGAACGATAAATTAGTTGGAAGCACAAAAGTATTGCAGATTAAATACCTTCCGAAAAATATTCAAAATCAACTATTCAACGTTCCGCGAATCTTCACTATTAGGAAAAAAAAGTTTGAAGTTTTCTTAGATGATACGCAATTTGGTTCAGATACTAACGAATTAATGATTATCCCCTTAACTATAAAGAACAAATTCCGGGGATTCTTTGTGGCGGATATAGCAAAAGCAAAAAATAGTTTTGCACTTACACGTTTGAAATTTCTCGCTAATCAAGCAGCACTCGCTCTTGAGAGAATCGACCTTTTTCAGGCGCTAAATCGCACATTGAAGGAGAGTCAAGGACTTCAAGAGTTAACAAAAATAATGCTATCGTCTCTTGATCTGTCGTCGTTCAGCAATGAAATACTTCAACGGGCACAAAAATTATTGGGTTTTAAAAGAATATTATTCTCGCTGTATGATCCTGGGAAAAAGTGTTTCAGAAGAATTACCGGTATAGGTATTTCAGGAAAAAAATTAAAGGAAGCAAAAGCAACATTTCCACCGTTCGAAGTAATTAGTAAGCTATTCAATAACAGATACCGTATATCAAATTCATATTACATTCCTGCTGAATTTGTCTCTAAGATTGAGAGAAAAGTCCGAAAATATGAATTATATAAAATGAATACTCAAAGAAAAAGAATAGGATATCTTTGGGATCCAAATGATATTTTTATATCACCCATATATTCGAAAGACCGCGAACTTGTGGCATTATTATCACTTGACCTACCTCTGAGCAATCTTGTACCTACAATTGAACAGGTGAAGCTTCTTGAAGCATTTGGTGATTTCTTAGGGTTGGCCATCGAGAATACCCAGCTCTTTGGAAGAATCGAGAAACTTTCTAATACAGATGAGATGACCGGTGTCTATAACTACCGCTTTCTAAGAGAAAAAACTACTTCTCTGATAAAAAGTGGTGCATCACCAATCTCGTTGATAATGATCGACATGGATAATTTCAAAAAATATAATGATAGATTCGGTCACCTTTATGGAGATGAGATACTCAGAATATTTTCAAAATGCATAATGAATGTTGTTGGTCCGAATGGTTATGTAATAAGGTATGGTGGTGACGAATTCATTATTCTTTTACCACAACGTGATCGAAAATTCAGTAAAAGGATGATGAGCAAAGTGAACAATTACGTAAATGGACACAAAATAATTAGAGGAAAAAATCCAATCAAATTTTCGTATGGTATTGCCCTATATCCAAAAAATGGTAGAAACCTTGGCGATCTCATTGACCATGCGGATCGACTTCTATATCAGAAGAAATCCAAAAAAAGCAATGATTTTTAGAAGTAAGTTTAGTTCTCGAGCATTAGTAATATATTTTCTAATTGGCATCGGTATAATCGGTGTTGTAACATATATCTATTCAAACTATCTTATACAGAAAATCAAAAAAGAAACCGAAACAACTTCAAGACTCTTTGCAGAATTTGCGAGAGGAGCAAGTGTTGATGAAAAGGAGAAACTTGTTGAGCTTTTTTACAAAGAAGTAATCGAAAAAATTGATTTCCCAGTCGTGTTAACTGACGTCGATGGTAATCCTTATTCGGCCAAAAATATCAAACAGAAAAATCTAAGAACTGCTGTTGAGAAACTCGACAAAGTACAAAATCCTATTCCAATGATCATCAAGCATGGAGCTGACTCGACTCTTGTTGGTTACGTGCATTGGGGACTTTCGCCCTTCACTAAGTCACTTCAGATACTGCCTTTTGTCGAAACCATATTCCTTGTCGCTTTTCTCTTTCTCGGATTTTGGGGATATCTCATTTATAGAAAGAGCGAAGAAGAAAAAATCTGGAATTCACTCGCAAGAGAAACAGCCCATCAACTTGCGACACCTCTATCATCCCTTGTTGGTTGGCTTGAAGCCTTCAAAGGTAAGATCTCTGATGACATATACAGCGGCCTAAACGAAGATACACAAAGAATGAAAGAAGTCTTGGAGAAATTTTCTAGAATCGGCATGCCTCCGAGATTAGTTAAAAAAGAACCAATCGAAACTATTAAAAAATCAATTGAATATATCAAAAAACGCGCTCACAAAAATGTAGAATTTTTCGAAGAATTCAAGCCTCTGCCGGTCATAAAATTTGATGACATTTTACTCGGCTGGGCAGTTGAAAATATTCTGAAAAATGGTCTTGATGCAATCGGGTCAGAGAAGGGGAAAATCGCGATTAAAGCGTTTGATTCAAATGGTCTTACGATCGAGATTACTGACAGCGGTAAGGGGATAAAGAAAGGAAGTGAAATTTTTAAACCGGGTTACACGACAAAAAAATATGGTTGGGGTCTCGGTCTCGTATTGACCAAAAGAATTATTGAAGAATATCACAGGGGTAAGTTGATTTTAAAAGAAACCAGTTCTACCGGGACTACTTTCCAAATTTTAATACCAAAGGCGGAAAAATGAAAATTTTATGGATTGATGACGAGATAGATTTGCTAAAACCCTTCATTTATCTTCTCCAGCAAGAAGGTTATGAGGTAAAAACTGCGAGCTCCGGGGAAGATGGTGTGAAATCGGCAAGCAAAGAAGTTTTTGATTTAATATTTCTTGACGAAATCATGCCTGGAGTCGATGGACTCGAGGTTCTCCGCAGAATCAAGAATGAGAACTCACAGCAATTAGTGGTGATGGTTACTAAAAGCGAAGAAGAAGATTTGATGAAAAAGGCATATGGAGGATGGGTTGACGATTATATAACAAAGCCTTTCAGTTTTAATCAACTTCTTTCAGTTCTAAACCGAACTCTAAAGCGTAGAGTTATTATTGAGGAAAAGATGGCCGAAGAATATGCCACACAATTCAGATCTTTTGCAGAACCTGCGGATTATGACGAATGGATTGAATATTACAGGACAATTGTGTCATGGGATTTGAGGCTTCTAGAATTCGGAGGGAGTGATTTAAAAGAAATTCAGGAAGAAAGAAAAAATAGAGCTAATGCCGGATTCGTCAAATATATTGAAAATGAGTATGCAAATTTCATAAAAGGAAAGGGTCCAATACTCTCGAATAAACTTTTCTCACATGCTGTATTTCCAATTTTGAAAGATGGACCACTACATTTCTTCATCTTTGATTCAATGAGACTTGATCAATATTTTAAGATATCACCCTACTTAAGAGACTATTTCGAGGCAAACCTACAATTCTATTACTCAATATTGCCGACAGCAACACCCTATTCGAGAAATGCGATGTTCGCCGGGCTTTTGCCGCTCGAAATTGTTCAAAAATATCCTCAATACTGGTCATTCGAAGGAAAAGGGCAAAACAGATACGAAAGAGAGCTTTTCAGTGAGCAGTTGAAATACCATAACCTAAGAATAAAATTTTCGTACTATAAATTATCGTCAATTGAACAGATAGAAAATCATATTACACAAATCATAAACGATAAAGCAGATATCACGGTAGTTGTTATAAATTTCTTTGATCTTCTGTTGCACTCAATACCTGGACGTGGCGATATGAAAGGTATTCTCGATGATGAAAGGGTTCTGCTGAACATACTCGGATATTGGTTTCCGATCTCGCCAATCTTCGAAATATTCAAAAATCTAGCGACCAATCATCGACGCGCAATACTAACGAGCGATCACGGATTCATTCGTGTTCGCAGACCTACCATAGTTTATGGAGGACGTTCGATATCACCGAATCTCAGATATAAGTATGGACCTGCATTGAGGGTCGATAAAAAAACAGCAATGCTATTGAATAATCCTGGCGACCTTTATCTACCAAGTGAAGATGCATCGGTCCGATTTGCCATCGCGAAAGAAAATTATTATTTTATTTATCCAACGAAACCAACCGAATATGAAAAAGAATTCAAATTCACATTCCAACATGGTGGAATTTCAATGGATGAGATGATTCTCCCCATCATCACAATGACCCCGCGTTCATAAAGATCGTCACATCCACTTAGATCGCTAATTCAATCATAGGTAATTGAAAGTAAACCTTCGGAGGGGAAAATAATTATCACCCTATTCGCTAACCCCTCATTCCTGTTCCCTGATCCCTGTTTTCTATTCCCTGTTCCCTGAAAATGGGGGGCCCCCACCGGAGGGCGAAGATTTAATAAAGCAGGGACCCCAATTGTGTGAATTACACAATAGTATTAGCTTTTAAGGCCTGAAATCAAAAGGTATTGATAACCTTTGCTCAAAAGGCTCACCATCCTTTGTTGCAGGTTTGAATTCCCATCTTTTTGCAGCATCTAACGCTGCCGCTTCGCATGCAGGATTACCAAAACTCGACAAGATAATCGCTGATTTCACTTTCCCATCTGTACCTACAACTACACGTACAACTACTCTACCAGCAGCACCAACAGCGCGTGCAGATTCAGGATACCTTGGCTGAATCTTTTTTGTCGGCGTCGCCCTTGTAATAACTGATGGCTTCGGTGGCTGAGGTGGAACAACTGTTGGTGTTCCTGCTGTGTCTGAAGGTGCAGCAGCCACCTCTGTTGTTTCTTTCTTCACGGCTGCTTCGAGAAGTTTTTCAGGAGCCACAACCTCAGGAGGTTTTTCTGCTACTTCCTCTTTTGGTGGCTTAACCTCTGGAGGTTTCTCTATTGGAGCCCGCGCAGCGATCGAGGTTGTTGTTGGAGGCGTTACAGCCATGGACGGAACTTCTTCGACTGGCGGTGGCAGCGAAGCGACTGCGACTCTCCGCTCTGCTTCAGGAATCCAATAAGTATAGGCATCCGCAAGTGCAAGCCCTTTATCAACTCCTTTAATTCGTTTGTATGATGCTGAAATATCATTCGCCACAGTAAGAAATGTATAAGGTATATCTTCATAGACAATTTTCTGAAACTCATTCCATATCTCTTTTGCTTTCTTTCGATTAAGCATGGCTACACCAACACTAATGAGAGAATCAATTGTACCATTCTTATAAGATACAAAATTATATCTACCCTTTTTCGGATCTGAATTCCAGTATACAGACGGATCAATCTTTTCGCCAACACTCCAACCCATTATGAATCCATCGAAATTTCTCTCTAATATTGCACTGATAAATGATCGAGTATCTAATGTAATTGCGTTTACTCGTACACCAAGCGCCTTCAAATCTTGAGCAATAAGCTCGAGAATTTTCACCCTTTCGGGATTCTCCACATTAGTCAGTATATTAATTACAAAATCCTTCTTTTCTTTATCGAATATATCATTACGATTTCGGTCTTCGAACCCTTTATTTTCCAAAATTTTCTTCGCCTCAGTCAAATCGTATTTGATGGCCTTTATATTTTCATTGTAACCCCATGAAGACGGTGGTAATGGACCAAGTGAAATAGTCCCCATGCCAGCAAGGACATCATTCAGAATTCTCTTCGTATTGATAGCCATTGTCAAGGCCTTCCGGATTTCTTTGTCTTTGAGGTAGGGATTATTCAGGTTCCAACCAATATATGTAAATGTATTACCAGGTCGTGAATCGATTGCTATATTCTTATTTTTTTCAAGTTCTTTCGCACTTGTCGGAGTAATATTCAACACCATGTCCAGATCACCCTTGGCAAAATCGTCTATCATATCATCCACGTCTATATAATACTTAATGTAGATCTCATCAAGCGGGGGCTTCCCACGATAATATGCTTCATTGGCTCTCAATACAAGACCTGAACCAGGTGTCCATTCCTTCACTTTGTATGGACCATTGCCAACGACTTTTTTGATGCCAAAATCAGCACCTTCTTTTTCATATACATGTTTTGGCACAACCATAATATCGGAATCAGTCAGTAAATCAGCATAGACTCTATCGAACGTGAACCTGATTGAGTAATCACCTACGACTTCGGCCTTATTTATAAATCTAAGTCGCGCTATATTTGGATAGTTCGTTTTCGGATCCTTCATTTTTTCGAATGTAAAAAACACATCTTCGGCAGTTACTGGTTTGCCATCCCACCATTGTACGTCATCCCGTAAATAATAGGTGATTGACATCAAGTCCTCAGAAAACTCCCACGATTTAGCCAACTCAGGTCTCATCTTTCCCGTCTCAGAATCTATGCGATGCAGATGCATAAAAAGCAAATCAAGTATATCGTTAGAACCAAAGACTGATGGCGCAAGTGGTGATATCACCGATGGGAGATCGGTTGTAGCAATCACCATTGTGCCACCCTGTTCACCTGCTATTTTCTCTTCCTTCTCAGCACACGCAAGAATGATAATCAACGCAACTAACAGAATAAAACACACCTTCTTCATATCAGCCTCCTAAATATATATACATTATAATGGCATTTCTATTCCTGTCAAGTTTCCTTTCTCTCAGGTAGACTGCCAAAATAGATTTTCATATGTGGCCAGGGAATCTCTATACCTTCGTTATCAAACTCTCTCTTTATCCTCTTGCGTAACTCACCCATTATGTCCCACTGACTAGCAGGAAGTGTATCACCCAAAATCTTGATCTCAACACCGGACTCTGCCAAGGCGTCTACACGTAAAACCTGAGGTGTCTTGATTATCAAATTCTTCCACTTCTTCTCTTTTGCCATATTAGAACAGACACGGTTAATGACATTTATTACACGATCTATATCCTCACTGTAAGCAACAGAAATATTCATATTCACTCGCGAGTACTCCTTGGTCAAATTACTAACAATCCCTGTTTCGCTATTCGGTATATAGTGAACAACACCGTCGAGATCTCTCAAAATTGTCCTTCGAAGATTTACTTCTTCAACAAGACCAGCAGTATCGCCGATGCGTACCACATCACCCACACTATATTGATTCTCTAATAATATAAAAATACCATTTATTAAATCCTTGATCAAACTCTGTGCACCAAAACTTACGGCCAAACCAAGAATCCCCAAACTCGCTAATGCCGGACCTATATTCACACCTATTTCCGCAAGAATTGTAAAAAGAACCACACCAGCGATGAAAATACCTATCGTTTTGCTGATTACATTGGAAATTGTCCGACTTCTCTTCTCTACCTCAACTTTTGGTCTTCCTTTCATCCTTATCTTTATTGTCCGGCTGACCAGACGAGGCATGACTTTTTGAAAAACAAAATAAATCGCGGCACCCAGTGCGATAACAAGCACAATCCTTCCGGCGTGAGATCTTAACCATTCAACCATGTTTCCTCCTCAACCACTTAATTGTCCTTTTCAAACCTTCTTCGAGATTGATTTCAGGCTGCCATTTGAGTACCTCTTTTGCTCTTGAAATATCGGGCCTTCGCTTCTTAGGATCAGCGTCTGGTAAAGGCAAGAATTTGTATTCACTATTGCTTCCACATAACCTCTTTACAATATCGGCGAGTTGTAATATTGTGTACTCTAATGGATTACCAAGATTGATTGGCATGGGATAATCTTTTTGAGCAGCTTTGACTATTCCTTGAACCATATCTTCAACGTGGCAAAAGCTCCTTGTCTGAGAGCCATCACCAAAGATTGGTAATGCTTTGTTATTTAATGCATTTGAAATGAATGTTGGAACAACTCTCCCATCTCCCGAACGCATTCTCTCCCCATATGTATTGAATATACGCACTATCCGTACACTAAGATTGTATTTTCTATAATAGGAAAAAGTAAGTGCTTCCGCAAATCTCTTACCTTCGTCATAAACCGCCCGCGGGCTTATCAGACTAACATTACCAAAATAGTCTTCCTTTTGCGGATGAACCTGTGGATCGCCATATACCTCACTTGTCGAAGCGAGCAAAAACACAGCATTCTTAGTGCGCGCAAGTTCAAGCATATTATAAGTACCAAAAGAAAGAACCCTCAATGTTTCTATTGGATACTCGAGATAATCGACAGGGCTTGCTGGGCAGGCGAGATGCAGTATGAGATCAAAATCTCCCTGAAATTTGTATACATTGCATACATCTTGATTTACAAATCTAAAATTATCTCTTTTGTAATGCTGACGAATATTTTCCTCGACACCTGTAAGCAAATTATCTATTACGACTACTTCATCGTCGTTTTTCACATAGTAATCCACGAGATGCGATCCAATAAAGCCGGCACCACCTGTTATCAGTATTCTCATCGCCCTATCCCTGAGTAAATGAATCCCATAGCTTTCATTTTTGCCGGATCAAATATATTCCTGCCATCAAGGAAAATCGGCTGTCGTAATAGTTTCAATATCTTTTGTAAATCAAGTTTACGAAATTCATCCCATTCTGTTACAAGAATTATCCCATCTGATTCTTTTGCAACACTATAAGCATCCGCACAATATTCAACATCAGGCATAATTTCTTTTGCACGTTTCATTGCCACTGGATCATATGCCTTTATCTTTGCACCGTGTTTCTGCAACTCCTGTATTATTGTGATCGAAGGAGCAAATCTCATATCATCTGTATTCGGTTTAAATGCGAGCCCAAGTATACCTACTGTTTTATTTCTAACATTCCATAACATTTCTTCCAGTTTACCAATTACTCTAAGCATCTGCTCATGATTAATATTATCGACCTCTCTCAAAAGTCGAAAATCGTATCCCATTTTCTTGGCAATACTAATAAAAGCCTTTATATCCTTAGGGAAACAAAAACCGCCAAAACCAAGACCTGCATTAAGGAAATCTCGACCTATGCGTTTATCCAAACCCATGCCCTCGGCAACCTTCAATATGTCTGCGCCAGATCGCTCACATATTATAGAAATCGCATTTATGAATGAGATTTTGGTCGAGAGAAATGAATTAGAAGCGTGTTTTATTAACTCTGCACTGGCTATATCTGTTACTATCTTAGGTGCATCCATCGGTTTATAAAGCTCCAGCAACTTCTCTTTACCCCTTTCGCTTTCTACACCGAGGACTATTCTGTCAGGGTGTAGAAAATCATTTATTGCCGCCCCTTCTCTCAGAAACTCGGGGTTTGAAGCAACATCAAAATCTGTCCCCTTCTTATTAAATCGCTCAATAACTGTTCTCACCCATTTGCCGGTCTGAACTGGAACAGTACTCTTTTCAATAATGATCTTGTAGTCATTCATTGCAGAACCTATTTCTTCAGCAACCTTTTCCACACTTGAAAGATCAGGTTCACCATCCTCTTTAGGAGGTGTTCCGACAGCGATGAAGAGAAACAATGATCTTTCGACACCTTCC
>Ga0209635_10000734_pt1 | contig 23327 bp, 23 predicted proteins | sample DeeMarSWOR230_32_FD_187463 | JGI IMG/M metagenome (GOLD analysis project Ga0209635, IMG submission 187463) | Marine sediment microbial communities from White Oak River estuary, North Carolina - WOR-2-30_32 (SPAdes) (version 2) | ecosystem: Environmental > Aquatic > Marine > Intertidal zone >...
AAAGGTTGGCGTTCTATTTTATAGAAAACGTGGCCGTCAGTGGTTAAAATGGAAAGAGAGGGTAAGTTCCACTTTAGTCCCACAGCTGCGGGGAGATAAGTTACCTCTTTTTGGCTTTCTCCTCTCACGACACTTTTTCCTGGGAGAAGATGTGCTGTCAGACCAGTAGGTGCCTCAATCTGAACTCTTTGTTCCATTTTAATATTGAAGGTTATCCAGGCATAATTCATTTCTGCATAAAAAAAAGTAGAGAGATAAAAATCTCCAAAAATCTTAATTGATTTTATACCCTTATCATGATCTTCGAATATTTCAGAGAGAGGAGAGACAAATTCACGACTCTCACGTGAGCCATCTCCTTTATATATTAAGAACTTGAGAGGATTCCCTGCAATGTGGCTAGCTTCTATATGCACCATGGACATTAGCCTTGGAAAATCTATTCTCAGATATTCTCTTACTCTAATACGAGGGTACCCATTCTCAACAGAGATCATGTTGTTTGACCTGAAGCTAAACTCGTATTTCTCAAACCGTAGTGGAGGGTCTTCCAGTGAAATTGAGGAGAAATCCAGAGAATACATGTCTTCAAGTTTTTCTTCTACACTCTTGTAATGTGATTTACACTCTGATTTAATCCAGCAGCCCACAATCTTGTAATCATATGACTGTCCCTCTTCTGCTATCCTGTAATCTAGTACTGGTACTTTTTCCGGTCTTTCTGTGTCCACATAATATATTCCGACAATCTGGGCAGTTCCGGGATCAAGGGCTGAAAGGAGAACCATCTGCAGCGGGTTAACATCGATTGGCTCCAGATCTTCTGTATTTGATGAAGACTCTGTGATTGATTCTTCTTTAACCCTCGCGTGCTGAGGTAAATCGGATTTCGCTACAATTTCTGTAAGGTATAATCCCAGTTCATCGAAAGTTTCTTCATCATATCCCTCTTTCTTTCTGTCCAATCTGTTTGCTGCAGCTTCCCAATCAGTTCTGTATCCATGTTCACAGGGGTAATGGACATCCGTTACAGGCAGGCAAAAATCAGCAATTTTTTCCCAAGGGGGCCAATCCACCTTTTTAGCGCATTCTGAAACAGTAATCCATTCTATTTTTTTGAGAATTGCAAATGGATGAAGCCCAAATTGCGAATCAAAAATGAGTTGGATACAATCAACTGCATCGGCTGGAATCTCAATTTCCTGCTGACCTTGTTTCAATTCTATGGTTCTTTCATGGAAAGGCTTAGATTCAAAGTAGTAAGTTATCTTGAGGTATTCTTTTCTAGAAGAATACAAATATAACGTAATATTGCAAACAGTTTCTGAAAAATGAATTCTGAGATATTTGTGATTCCTCAGTACATGATGTCTCAAGAGAATTCCCTTGTGACCGCCCTTTTTAGTAATAACCATATCATTGTCTGTCTCAAGCTTGAGGTCAACCAGCAAGAATGGAGAATGATGGTTACCTTCTGTTATCTTGGAAAAATCGAAAGTTTTCCCAATGTCAATTGCTCTGCAATCTTCGTAATACTTCTTGCAGTCTGCATGATACCTCCTGTAAAGCTCAAACCCGTATTTGGGAAATCCAAGTTCGGAGTTGAAGAACCAGCGGAGATGGTTACCATCTACAATGTCTTTGTCACCCTTTATCCCCAACCCTATCATGCTCAGATGCTCACTTTGAAATATCATTTTTCCTCCAATTCATGGCAATTTGACTTGGATGGAGATCACAGTCTCTTTTCATCCCCGATTAGGAGGCACACTGTAAAATCTGCAATTCCAAATAGTAAACGTGACATGGGCATTATCTGCCCTTTATACCTCAATGAATCACTTTCGTTTGTAATCTAGTACACACCGTATAGCTTTCTTGTTTTTATGAATTGTCTCAAAACAATTCAAAGGAATAGACTGTGAAGAGGAGAGTTCTCCACATTCTCCCCAGCGCTTTGTGTTCTATAGTATAACTGTTTCTATAATTTAGTTGTCAAAGTATAAAAAACTTTCCATTCTCATTCTCAACCTTGCCGAAAAGAAGATTTTCCACCTTTTTGACTTTTAGTCTCTTCTCCCTGCTCTCCATGCTTTTGAGCTGATTGTTGAGTGCGTGACACTCTTGCCCAAAAGGGAGAAAATTAGAAAAAGCAGCTGATTTCCTGTACCGGCAGAATGCATGAGATTTACAGACTGAGCCGCTCTCCTCCATCCAAAAGAATAGTAGTACCAGTCATCCACTCACATTGATCAGACGCCAGAAAGACAGCAACCTGGGCAACATCTTTTGGCTGCCCCCATCTCCTTAACAGGATGCGCTCCTTGATTGCTTCTTGCTCTTCTGAAGGCAAACTGGAAATCCAGCCAGTATCAATATATCCTGGAGCAATCGCATTAACAAGAATGAGAGGAGCCAAATCTCTGGCCAATCCTCTGGTTACTGTGCCACCTGCTGCCTTGGTCATACCATAGTCCAGACTGCCCTTGGTCTCCTGCATTACAATATTGATGATTCTTCCTCTTCCCTGACCGCGCATGGGAGCAGCCACTGCGTGAGCACAGAGCAGTATACCTTTGATATTCACATCCACCATACGCTGCCAGTTATCAAAATCAGGAGTTTCAAGAGAAAAGGGGAGCAGTACTGCTGCATTATTGACCAGAATATCAATTCTTCCAAAGGTAGTAACTGTCTGCAAAACCATCTCTTTTACCTCATCAGCTCGGGAAACATCAGCTTGCACAGCAATGGCGTGCTGTCCTTTTTCTTCAATTTCTCCAACTACTTTTTTTGCTTCATCTACAGATGAACAGTAATTGACCACAATATTACACCCTTCATTTGCAAAAGCCAGAGCAATTGCCCGACCTATGCCCCGACTGGCTCCAGTAATGAGGGCGACTTTCCCTTTAAGTCTCATTTCTATCACCTTTCACAATTAATTCCACATATTAAATTCTCCCTGGTTACTGCATCCAATAACAAATAACAATTTTAATACTTAGGGGCTTCTCCTCTGCTTCACTGCACACCACCCATTAATTTTCTGCTCACTGCCTTCTGAAGGAGCTCAATCATTGCTGCTATTTCATTTCCCATTTTTAGTATGCTGGATCAACCCTTGCAGATCTCAATTCTTCCATTAATCAAATAAAAAGAGGAATTAAAGAAAGTCCTTGAGTACATCCTCCAGCGTGGGCTTTCCGATCTCCTGGAGTTCGTACTTTACTCTGTATGCGGGTTTGTTGATCTTGATTAATCTGGTCAGATCAATGGGGGTCCCCACAATGACTGCATCACACTCTACTGCATTTATTGTTTCTTCCAGCTCTTCTATCTGTTTTTCACCGTATCCCATGGCTGGCAGTACAGGTCCTAAATGCTCAAACTTGTCAAAGGTCTCTCGGATTGAACCTGTCGCATAGGGGTATGGATCTACTAGGTTGGCACCCATCCGTTCTGCTGCCATGGTTCCTGCACCGTAAGGCATTCCCCCATGGGTTAAAGTAGGACCATCTTCAACCACTAAGACATCTTTTCCTGTAATATCTGCCTCAATAAACTGAGGAGACGCAGCTTCAATGATGACTGCACCAGGAGCTAATGTACGAATGCTCTCTCGTAATGCGAATACATCCTCTGGGTAGGCAGTATCCACTTTGTTGATCACTGCCACATCTGCCATTCTCAAGTTAGCCTCTCCCGGGTGGTAACATCTCTCATGACCCACACGGTGAGGATCACAGACCACGATATGCAAATCTGATTGGTAAAAGCTCAAATCGTTGTTTCCTCCATCCCACAAAATGATGTCTGCTTCTTTTTCTGCCTCTCTTAAGATCTTTTCGTAGTCCACCCCAGCATATAAAACGACCCCTCGGTCAATATGGGGCTCATACTCTTCCCGCTCTTCTATAGTACATTCGTATTTATCCATGTCCTCGTGGGTGGCATACCGCTGGCAAACCTGCTTTCGCAAATCCCCGTAGGGCATGGGGTGTCTGATGACTACCACTTTTTTCCCTGCTTTTCTCAAAATATCGGCCACTCTCCTGGTGGTCTGACTCTTCCCGCATCCTGTTCTCACTGCACAGATGGAAATGACTGGCACTTCAGCTTTCACCTGCATGTGGTTTGGTCCTAATAATCCGAAGTCAGCACCTGCGGCCAGCACCTCTGACGCTTTATGCATGACATACTCGTGGGGGAGATCACTGTAGGAAAGGAACACTTTATCCACTTCATACTTTTTGATGAGATCGGTCAGTTCTGCTTCCGGGAGGATAGGGACTCCCTCAGGATACAGTTCTCCTGCTAATTCAGGGGGATACTGTCTTCCTTCGATATCTGGAATCTGGGTAGCAGTAAAGGCCACCACTTCATAGTCTGGATTATCCCTGAAGTACATGTTAAAATCGTGAAAGTCCCTTCCGGCAGCGCCCATGATGATAACTTTTGCTTTTGGCATAGTAGGTGGTTTGAACTTTGCTTTAAAAAGGTTTGGGGGTTGTCAATATGGGTGATGCGCATGCATGAACTACTCTTCATTTTTCGGTAGTTTCCATGTCTGCACTTTTTTCTTTGATTCACCAAACAAAATCACCAGGAAAGACAGTACCAATATCAGAATCCAGTCACCCATTTCTAAAGAAACAGTCTTGAATAATGGCTGCAGAACTGGTACATACACCACTGATAACTGCAACCCTACAGAGAGCGCAACTGCACCCACCAGCCACCGATTGGAGAAGAATCCAATATCAAAAATCGACCTCTCCTCAGATCGAGCATTAAATGTATGAGCAAGCTGCACAAATACTAAAGAAGAAAAGGCAAGCGTTCTCGCATGGTCTGTATTTCCCCCAAAAAAGCGAAATCCCACCAACACTAAACCACTCATTAGTAATCCAGTTTCTATGATATTCTTCCCCCTCCCCTTAGCGAAAATACTCTCTTTTGGATCTCTGGGCTTTCGTTTCATGATCCCTTCTGCTGGTGGGTCCACTCCTAAAGCTAACGCAGGAACCCCATCAGTAATCAGATTGATCCACAAAATCTGGATAGGTATTAACGGCCGAGAGAATCCTAACATGATGGCAAAGAACAATACAAAGATCTCACCCACATTACAGCACAGCAGAAAATAAATGAATTTTACAATATTATCATAGATGTGCCTGCCCTCTTCTACTGCTTTCACAATATTGGCAAAGTTATCATCAGTGAGCACCATGTCTGCAGCTTCCTTTGCCACATCTGTTCCTGTAATCCCCATGGCTACCCCAATGTCAGCTTTTTTAAGAGAAGGCGCATCGTTCACCCCATCTCCAGTCATGGCCACAATGTGCCCCTTGTTCTTCAATGCAGTCACAATGCGGGTCTTGTGTTCCGGAGATACTCTGGCCACCACTCCAATGTCTTCTATTTCGCTGGTCAGTTCTTCATCTGACATGGAATCTACATCCTTTCCGGTGATCGCCTTTCCAGTTATCCCTACTTCTTCAGCTATTGCCACTGCGGTGGCTTTGAAATCACCAGTGATCATCATGGACCTGATTCCTGCTTGATTACAGGTGGTGATGGCATCTTTTACTTCAATACGGGGGTCATCCCGCATACCCTGAATACCCAAAAAGATTAACTCCTGTTCGATAGTTTCATCCTGTTCAGGAATTTTATCAACTTCTTTGTATGCCATAGCCAATGCTCTCAATGCCTTTGAGGCCATGGCATTATAAATGGAAAGAATTTCTTGCTTTCTCTCTTCCGTCAGCAAATAGAGATCAGTACCTTCTTGGACCTTTGTACACAACTCTAAAATGACATCAGGAGCCCCTTTGGTGTAAATTCTGAATTTCCCATCAGCTTCATGGATGGTGGTCATTCTTTTTCTCTCTGAACTAAAAGGAATCTCTTTTATCCTTCTGTTCTTTTCTTCCAGTTCTTCCCGCTTGAGTCCAGCCTTTGCTGCTGATACAATCAGCGAAGCTTCTGTGGGATCTCCCACCACTGTTTCTGCTTTCACCTGAGCATCATTACATAAGAGACCAATTTCCAATATGAGTAATAATAATTCATCTGGCTCCACCTTTTTGTTCCCCACGTGAAAAGAACCCTCTGTAGAATACCCGTTTCCTGTCACTAGATACATGGTTTCGCCCACAAAGATTTTAGAGACCATCATTTCATTTCGGGTTATAGTACCAGTTTTATCAGAACAGATAATGGTGGCTGATCCTAGAGTTTCCACTGCTCTCAATCGCCGCATCAATGCATTTCGCTTGATCATCCGCTGTACCCCCAGTGCTAGGACAATAGTCACAATAGCAGGAAGTCCTTCCGGGATTGCAGCCACAGCCAAAGACACAGCAGTCAGAAACATTTCAAAGACAGGCTCACCCCGGGCAGTACCTAACACAAAGATAAGAACGCAAAATCCAGCAATTCCTCCCGTTAAGTACTTGGAAAAATCTTCCAGTTTCTCCTGTAGAGGTGTTTTCTCCATTTCCATGGCTTGGATGACCTCAGCTATTTTGCCCATTTCAGTGTTCATCCCTGTGGTGGTGATAACAGCTTTTCCTCTTCCATCAGTGGCAGTGGTCCCCATGTACACCATATTTTCCCGATCTGCCAGAGAAACTTCAGGCAGCACCTCTACAACTTTAGCTGAGGGTACACTCTCCCCCGTGAGCGCAGCTTCTTCCACTCTGAGATAGGATGACTCAAACAGCCGCCCATCTGCAGGCACAAAATCTCCAGATTCTAGAACAATAACATCTCCAGGGACAATATTCTTGGCAGGGATGTCTTTGATCTCCTTATCTCGTACAACAGTGGCTACAGGTGAAGCTAGTTCTTTTAATCTTTCTATAGCTTTTTCTGCCTTATATTCCTGAACTAACCCCATAAAAGTATTTATAATAACAATAATCAGAATAATATAGGCATCTGTTGTCTCTCTTAACAAAAATGATATAACAGTGGCAGCAATCAATACCATTATCAATAAATCTTTAAATTGATCTACAAATATGGAGAAAACTCCTCTTCCTTTTCTTTTCTTCAGTTCATTGTATCCGAATTCTGCCAGCCGTTTCTCAGCTTCAGCTTCTGTTAACCCATCTGTGCTGGTATTCAGTCTTTTTACACAGTCTGCCGCTTCTCTGGTGTGCCACATGGGGTGGTAAATACGACAGGATATATAGATTTTTTGCCATAGTATCCATGGTGGCGTTCATTTGTGATATCTGATGGTAGAAGAAAAACCAGAAGAACAAAATGGACAATTTTCTGTACAAGAAACAGGTGGTACACTCTGCAGAAAAGTCCTGTGCATGGTTAGAAAGAAAGAAAACCGACCTGCCAATTGGTCCAATCACACTATCATCAAGTAATACTTAAATAGTTGCATGGTAAAGAAAACATATTGAACGAAGAGCTTACACCTATGGACATATTAGAAGAAAATCTTCCTTCAGGAATCAGCGCTTTAATTGTTGGTCCTCCAGGTAGTGGAAAAACCATTCTTTCCCAGCAGCTGTTATACCAGATCCTCAAACGGGGGGGAGCTACCATTTACATAGCTTCCGAAAGTCAGATCAGCCTGATTACCTCCCAAAAGCAGCTGTTCAGCTGGAATATTCTCTCTTACCTAGAAGAAAACCAGTTCACCCCCATGGGAATTGGGGATGTGGCTGACCCTACAGAATTAAATATCAGCTTGGCCCAAGCTATCAGAGAGAGCAGACAGCCTCTTTCTCTGGTAGTAGTGGATTCCCTCACTCTCCTCATGGTGGGGATGGAACAGCGAAAGATCATGAAATTTACCGAAGCATTAAACAGGAAACTGCAGAACCAGCAGGTGGGGTTACTTCTTTTAACTACTCCTACCAAGGAAACGGAGGATTTTCTCACCAAAATGAAGTCACTGGTGTCTCTGGTCATTGAAATCAAACTGGAAGAACGGGGAACTATCCGCAGGCATATGCGTATTTTTAAATATCTGGGAAGAAAGCACTCCACCCAGTGGTTTCCTTTTGAGATTACTGATAATGGAATACGCTTTTCTACTATTCTTGCAAGGCCTCCCCTTTCCACTGTTCTGTTCCTCCCCAAGCTGATACCTATAGAAGAAGTGTCCACTCCCTATTCCCCATTGAAGAATCTTTTGAGGAGGATAGAAAAAGAGAAATTAAGCTGCATTGCAGAAGCCACCTTCTCTTCCGGACAGGGGGTTATGCTCTTTTCAGAAGGAGAACGGGTGACCTCCATAATTCTGGGAAAGGATGGCAAGAGAGTTCATGCCCCCCAGCTTCTGGAAAACTCTATCAAAACCAAAAAAGGAACCTTATCTGTGCATTCTATCCGTTCTGATATTGTCCCTTTACTCATGGGGTATTTAGAAGATCAGATCTTGTTCAGGAATTTGAGTTCCGACCAGATGCGATTCGAAGAAATTTTGGAGAGTCTTTCAGAAAGTGAGTTCTCAGGATGCGTTCTGATGCGAGGTGATACAGAACAGGGGTTAATATTCATTGATGAAGGGCAGGTCATTGAAGCCTACTTTGAAAATGAACACGTACTGCACTCTAAAGATGCGCTTTCTGCGTTTGAAGAAGCAGCTGCCAGAGGCAATTTTCAGGTAGATATCTACTTTTCTCCCCGTGTGAAGAAGCTGTCTGAGGAAAAGGAGAAACCATCTCAGGTGGTAACATCGCCAAGAGGGATATTACCCGAGTTCATTCCTCTTAAGGGATTAACAGTACAAGGAGCCTTTATCAATGCTACTCTGAGGCATCTACAAAAAGAAAACAGCGCAGAATGGAGTTCCACGCTGTACTATCCCCGTCCGTTACAGGATATTGCCATCAGCAAGGTAGAAGATGAGATCTTGCGGCTAAAAGCCATGAACGATCCGTATCTGAAAAGAGATACCTACAAGTTGAGGAGGGGATACAAGAATAGAGAGTGGTACCCAGTAGATGAATATTTAGATATTGTCTATGCAGTCACCCGCATGCTGGAGTTTTCCTGGCCGTACGAAAATCAGAATCAGTATGAGCTTGGGTGGGGGAAATTAAGTAAAGCCTATTTTGAACTGGGAAAGACAGTTTCTTACTGTATAGATCTTTTAGACCAAGAGGAATTGGAAAGAACCATGTGGTACAACCACTTCGTGAAGGTGCTCAAGAAATGGAAGGACATGGGGAGCTTTTCTGAGGTAAAAAGCAAGAAAGAAGGTAAGAAAATTATATTAAATTTCAGTAAAGATGTAGAACCCCCGCCCCGCAGAAAAGGAATGCTCTGGGGGTTGCTGGAAAAGCTGGGGCTTTTGAAATTTGACATCCACATTGATGGAGAAGACTACATTATCACCTTCGGATAACTTCTGGATCCCTTGGGTGACCTCTGGATAATCGCTATTATGGAGGCTTTGAATTTCAGTGCCGAATGTTTATGATTATTAATTCCGAATGTTTATGATTATTAATTCCGAATGTTTATGATTATTAATGGATTAATTTGTTTTCTTTTTCAGTCTTCTATAATTCGGTAATTCTCGAGGTGTTAGTGTGAAATGTCATTCTTGTGCAGATGTTCTTAGCTGCGAATTAGTTGGTAATTAAGCTATCCAGGTGGTTATGTTGTGCTTTCTTAATGTCATGGTTCATCAAATTGACACTTTATGGTATTATTCATTTGTACTTCTCTTTTAGAATGCCGAGCATCTCTTTGGCAGCTCTGGTGTCAGGATGGTTGTCTCCTAAGACCTTCTGGGATATTGTGTAGGCTTCTTGAATGTACTTTATAGCTTTTTTTGGGGTTTCAAGAGAAAGCCAGGCCATTCTATCCCTCTTTTTTTACTTTATTTGCATCCAGATACTTATCTACACTCTCTTTTTAAGGGTTTGGTGTTGTTGGAAATTGTAGCTGTTACAGTTCAGATTTATGTGTGCAGAAAATCCATAAAATATCTAATATGTGCAAAATACTTCATATAATTTTTGCACATCCATTTTTCATGGGATTTTGGAGATATCTTGGGTTACTCCAATTTAAGATATCGATATCTCTTACTAAATACATTTCTTAATTATCCACAAAATTCATGATATTGATACTGGAAGAAATGCTAACAATTTGCATGCGAAAAGTCTATACTGTAATTATTGTATAACTTTGTGAGGTGATCAAGGATGAAAGATTTGAAAAGTTGGCCATTTGAACCTCTCGAAGATCCAGGAGCTGAACCTCTCGGCGGAGGAGGCGGCGGTGGTCCTGGGTATCCAGGGTAGACTACCAATGCCGTATATACACTACCAATGCCGTGTATACCATTCAATAGGGGTTGATACATGTAGATCATGTATTATCCCCTCTTTTTTTAGTTCGAAGAAAAGCCTGTAGTAATGATGCAACTTGAGCAGTGCTTCATCCAAGAAAAGATGTAGAAGAATTGTGTCATTGAATTTATAAATAATAGAAGTTCTATCAAGTTTCTGAAGTTCTTCTCTCAGATTAGCTTCGTATTCAGTCTTAAACATTAAATATGTTTGTTGATAATTATCATAGCCCTTTGGAAGAAACAATATCCATGTTTTGCAGTCCTTAGCAATTTTTTCAAAACGATCCTTGACTGTGTGCCATGATACATCCAGCTGGCTACCTGCTTTAGCATAAGAAGTGAGTGGGTTTCTCATTACTTCATAGACATCCCAATCAAGCTGGTCCCATCCATGAGGATATTGATCAGAAGGCAGGTCACCTTTCTCTTCTAGTGTTATTTGATCCAGCGTTTTCTGAGCTGGATAGGAAGGAAGGACAGTTTCTGCATACTGCAAGACACTGGCGCCTTTCTTGAGGCAGAATGCAGAAAGATCTCCAATTAGTGCGGCAATATACGTTATTTCAGACCTCTTCCTGTTTTCTTCTAAGAATTCAAAGGGGTCTTCAAGTCCTCTATGAATTTCTACATCGATACCAGAGTTGCACCAAATTCTGGGGCCAATCAAAACACTCTCTTCAATTGCATCCTTCAGCAATTTTGTGGTGGAACGGCGTTGCTGATAGTGACTACATCTTTTGTGCAATTCACGCACAGAAATTCTAGGATACTTGCAATAAGCTGCTACGCATCGAGATATTGTCCTTATTTGGCGCACATCTTCCATACTAAAACTTCATATAATCCCATAAAAGTCTTTTGGTAGTAGATGGAGGAGGCCAGACCAGAAAAAAGGCCTGAGGTCCCTTACCTCCTTCATCTTGGAGGGAAGTTGAAAGAAACACGAAAGGAACGGGGATATTGCAGTGCCTCGTCTCTCGTCCTGATTACTCGATATAGTGAGAAGGCACACTACCCCAAAGTTCCAGGGAAAGATGAAAGATGAGCAAAGGAGGAATTTCTATGAAAGAAAGAGCAACTGATCTCCCTGGAATAAAGGGAATAGGAATGAATGTAGCTGGATTGACCGGCTTATATACATCTGTCCTGAATGGATTGGAAAAGTGTTTAGATCTTAAGAGGTGCCAGAACACTGATTTCAGTGGGATACAATTTTTTGAGGGGTGGTCTAATGGCTGATCCCATACTAACCCCATCCCAGAAGAAGATCCTGAAACTGCTTCTGAATCATAAGGATGGATTAACTATTGATGAGATCCATGAAGAAATCACCAAAGAGAACCTGGAGATATCTAAAGATCAAATAAAGAACGACCTTCAGGAGTTAGCTTATTCATACTATGCACGCCAGGAATATACGAACAAGTGGGTGATCACTACCCCGGGATTGACAGCTGCAGGAGATATGCCTTTTGCTTTCTGGCCATAGAGGTAGCTAAAGTAGTGAAGGGTGGGAAGATGGCAGATGGAACACAAGAAAAAGCATACCTTGCTGAGCATTTTACTACAGGATGCATTCTTCGTGGGAAAATCAAGGATTTAGAGGAAATTAAGAGACAGATCATTGAAATGTATGTGGAAACAGGATGCTTGAGAATGATCAAACCAATCTATTCTCAGAGGTCTCTATTAATAGTGGGTGAATCAGAATTACAGTCACAGTCGCAATCATAATTGTAGTTACAGTTACATTATCACCAGTTGAAAGGAGATCCATCAAATAAACACGGCATCTGTTTAGCATTTATTTTGAACTGAGAAGTGAAATACTGCGAACAGGTGAAAGAATACATTGGTGGATACACTGAGAAAGGATTAATTACTGCAGTTATGACGCCTTACACCAAAGAAAGACAGTACATTGTTAGAGCAGAAAATAGAGTGATTAGATGGCCAAAATTTCCCAGATGCAAAGAATAAAAGACTACTGCAGAATAGCTGGGCAATTAGGTGATCATCCATTTATATAGGTAAATAAGCTCGCTAAAAAAGTGAGCTAGCAATTCTTCGACTCTTGCAAGGAACTCATCAGCTCTTAATATCAGGGCTTGAGCTTCTGAAACATCTAATCCCCTTTCGGCCACTTCCTCCATTATTGTCTTGTGCTCTATTACCTATCCAGTCTTTTGATTACACTTAAAAAGTATACTTCGGGTGTAAGCTCTCCAGCAAATACTCTGTGTTGAGTTACACTTTCATGTTGGGTTAGTTCAATCCAGCTCTTGTTCGTAAGTTGGCAGCATCTGTGGCTTCTGAAACTATGGAATGAGAACTATCTGAATAGCTTGCAGTGTCCCAATGGTAAGGGGAGTTCTTCTGATACAATGTTCTCATCTGCTTTCAGTTGAAATGGCCATGGTCTGATAAAAATCAGTGAAATAACCCTCTTTCCTCATTCGAAAAATGAGGGAAAAGAGATCATCTTTTTCTCTCTTGTTCAGCAGCGACAGACGCGCCAGAAGGTATCTCCCCACTGAAAAGAAGAAGGCTGTGGAAGGGAGCATTCCCAAGATATCTGCCAATTGCTTTTGATATTCAGATTCGAACAAAAAATCAAACATAAAATACTGAGGTAATCCTGCAGGGTAAAAGGCTGGTTGTATTAAAGCAGCCTCCAGTAATTTTAAACCCCACTTCTGGTACCGTTCGTAGCGAATATTGCACTCCTTCAGCACAGGCATGGCCTGGATCCTTATATTGTACTTGAACTTGTGGTAGAGGGCCCATTCCTCTTTCTCCCAGGTGAGCGGAGAGGCTTCTTCATACAAAAATGATGTCGCAGTAGGGGGAGAGAGCGCTTTGTACATTCTCTTGACAGCAGTGTCCCAGTCCAAAGTGGTTACCTTAGATAAGTGAGTGACTCCTCTTACCCCCTGGAGGATGCATCGTCTGAACCCCTTTAACACAGAAAAGTCCATCAATTTCTCGCAAATGAGCAGCAGATTCCAGGTTCCAGAAACCAGGCTCCTGGAGACCAAATAGGGAAACGCTTTCAAACTCTGGTACGTGGTCAAAGGATCTTCAAAGATAAGAAAGGAAGCGTACTGGTGATAGTTTTTGGCAGGTTTTACAAAGATCATGGGGCCTTTCATTATGGCCAGATCATACATCTCTATGAGATAGCGGGATACAGTGCTTCTGGATATACCTGTGCTCTTGGTTATCTGGTAGAGAGGAATAGAAGGATTCTCAAATATTTGCTCATAGATCTTACGATATTTGGGCACTCTTTTCTCAATGGAAATCCTACTCATTTTTGTCACCTGAAGACTTAAAAGTTAAATTACTCTGATATATATTGTCCTCTGTAAGAAATTGTGCTGTTTAAGGCTTTTCCTTGAGCCTTTATAAAGGTTTCGGAACTGACCAGGATATTCCTGGAAAAGAGATATGGATAAATCTGTATCTCTTTTTATCTCAATATTTCTCTATCGCTATAGAAGAACAATTCTGAGAAATGAATGAGGGTACACGTAAAGGTTCTTCAGCTCATTATTAAATGAGCAGCCAGATATTGCCCAGACGGACCCGGTTCAGATGGTTTTGAGCCGCTTCCAGACAAGTATATGCCTGGGCTCGTGACGTCTGGGGGAGGTCTCTCATTTTGAAATGTGGATGAAATGCCAGCAAACAGTAAGGGATATCTGCATCAACTTCTGCTATGAAATTAGCAATATCAGAGACTTCCTGTGCATCAATGTACCCAGGAACCAACAATGTGGAGGCCACCAGAATAGGGGGCTCTCTCCTGGGGAAGGTATGATAAATGTATTCGAAATTGGACAGAGTATTCTTGTTTGAGCTGCCGCACAGAGCGTAATTAATCTGTTCAGAAAATGCTTTCAAATCGAATTTTATGGTGCCTCCTGAATTAAAGGCTATTTTTCCCACTTTTCTCGCCAATCCTCTGGAGAAGGCACCATTTGTTTCCCAGCATATCCTGGCATCTACTGTATCAGCTACAGTGAGAGCGTGTACGATCTGAGGTGTGGGATCACCACCGAAGTAGCAGACACAGGCTGTGGCATCATCCACGCGACCAGCAAGGTCCTGTACACTCATGGTGTGGTGCACCTTTCGGTAGTGCCAGTTCTGACAGAAGAGGCAGTCATATGTACAGCTCCCATAGAAGACAGCCAGGTTCTTCTTTCCTCGTGTTGATCTCTCCCCACAAAATTCCATGGAAACGCAGTTGGTGGGAAGCGGATCGTAGTAACATTCCACGTATGCCACATCTTCTGAGTGTGATGTGGGAATGATTTTTCCATTTTCATTTTTTCGCATTCCGCAATATCCTAATTGATTTTCTGCAATCCGGCAGTCATTGACACAGAATCCGCAGGGAATACCCTTCTGGGGAGGAGTTTCAGGCTGGTTGTACTCTTTTTTGGTTTTCCTGTGGGCTTTTTGAATAAAGGGGAGTGCCTGATCAAAATTATCTCTGATACAGTCCACACAGATATTGAGACTCTTTGACAGTTCTTTTTTCTGTCCGCAAATGTGACATGCTGACAACACGAGTATAGTTTCTCTCCACCATAAAAAGGTATTCTCATGCCCTCCAGCTCATGTGTACCTGTGATAGTACAACGAGAATTACACCAATAGTTAACTTAAAAAAAAGAGGAAGGGAAGATGAAAGATGAGCATGTTTCTTTCCCTTCTTGTATATATAAAGAATTTTGTGACATTTTTTTATAACCATGTAAAAAAAATATTTATATTTATTTTTTCTGGAATTAAATATTCTATATGATCTTAAATTGCACTGGAAGATTATTTATATATTTAAATTTGAATTGGATCTGATCTGCTGTATGAAGTATGTGAATATTACAGAGATTCAAGAGGTGTGTGCTTTGAGAAATAAAAAAAGGGAGGAAAGATGAGACGGTGAAGGCCTCTAAAATAGCCCATACTTGTAGAAACCAAAAAGCTATTTAAGATTTGTCCGAGAGCACAGGAAAAGTATTACTGCTAAGAAGAGAAAAAATAAAAAAATAGAAAAAAAGGGTTAGTAACCGCATCTTCGCTTGAGAACTTCCCATTCCTTGTCTACTTGTTTTTGAATATTCTTTAAAATGGGCTCTCTTTCTGCAGTAAACAGATGCTTGAATCGTCCCTGCTTTTTCATCCAGTCGATGACTGACGTTTTCTCTTTCTTGCCGTCTGCAATCCGCTTGGAGTATCCAGTTAACTTCCACTCCCCATCTTCCACCTCGTAGATGGGCCAGAAACAGCTGGTCACTGCTTCCTCTGCCATGGCAATGGATTGGTCTGTTTCATGTCTCCAGCCTCGGGGACATGGAGAGAGGATATTCAAGAACGTGGGGCCTTCCGTGTTCAATGCTTTCTGAACCTTGGCGATCAGATCATTGTAGAACGCTGGTGAGGTCTGCCCACAGTATGGAATATTGTGCGCAGCCACAATGCCAGTTAAATCTTTGGGAAACCGCTTCTTTCCCGGTATGACTCTCCCTGCAGGACTGGTGGTGGTTGAAGCACCCATGGGGGTGGCAGAAGAACGCTGTATCCCTGTGTTCATGTATGCTCCATTATTGTAGCACACGTACAGAATGTCATGACCTCGCTCCAATGCTCCAGATAGTGCCTGTATGCCAATATCGTACGTACCACCATCTCCTCCGAAAGCAATAAACTTGATGTCCCTTTGTATTTTTCCTTTTCGTTTGAGCACCTGGTACATTGTTTCCACGCCCGCAATGGTAGCTGCTGAATTCTCAAACGCAGAATGGAAAAAGGGAACTCGCCACGAAGTATAAGGATAGATAGTGGTGGCTACTTCTAAACATCCAGTAGCACTGGTAATGATCACTGGGTGTTCAGCAGCTAGAAGAATCTGCCGGACAATAATGGACGCACCGCATCCTGCACAGAGTCTGTGACCTGGAGCTAATAATTCAGGCTTTTCAGATAGTTTTTTGAGACTGACCATTTATCTCACCCCTAAGTAGTTGATGTAAGTTTTGACTTTTCCAGTCCTTCCCACTTCTGCAGTTTCAGTAATTACTTTTTCCACCTGATCCTGTCTGATGTCTCTTCCTCCCAGTCCATAGATGTAGTTCACCACTTCTGTATCTTCTCCCAATAATGCACTGCGCACTTCACTGAACACTGGTCCACCGAATGCACCAAAGCTGTCTGATCTATCCATGACTGCTACTGCCTTCAGCCCTTTCAAAAGGGTTAGAATTTCCTCTTTGGGGAATGGTCTGAAGACGCGTAACTTCAGCAATCCAGCTTTTACTCCTTTCTTGCGCATCGCTTTGACTGCCACTCTGGCTGTTCCCGCAGTGGATCCCAACACCACCACACCGATGTCTGCATCCTCCATCTGGTAGGGATGGAGCAACGTGTACTCTCTTCCACTGAGGTTACCATACTCCTGTCCCACTTTTTTGATGACGTCAGGAGTGAGCTCCATGGCTTCCACTTGCTGCCGTTTGTGCTCAAAGTAATAGTCATACAGATCTAGTGGTCCATAGGTAACAGGATTCTCCACATCCAAAAGGGGATACATAGCCTTGAACTCCCCAATGAAGTCCTGAACTTCAGAATCTTTTAAGGTTTCCAGTCGTTCTGTCGCATGGGATAGAGTGAACCCATCCATGTTGGTCATCGCTGGTAGGCGCACATTTTCATGTTCAGCAATTCTCACTGCCTGCATAATATTGTCGTAGGCTTCCTGGACATTTTCTCCATGGATCTGAATCCAGGAAGAGTCTCTGGCTCCCATCGCATCTGAGTGATCACAGTGAATGTTGATGGGTGCAGATAATGCTCTATTCATCACGTTCATCACAATAGGGCATCTATTGGAGGACGCCACATAGAGAATTTCCCACATCAAGGCTAACCCTGCAGACGCTGTGGAGGTCATCACCCGTCCTCCAGCCACAGAAGCGCCCACACAGCAGGACAGAGCAGAATGTTCTGAATCTGCCATAATCAATTCTGTATCCACCTCCCCATCAGCTACATAATCTGCAAACCGCTCCATAGCCACTGTCTGGGGAGTAATGGGATAGACTGCCACCATATCAGGGTTAACCTGTTTTATAGCGTAGGCAACTGCTGCATTTCCAGATAGTGCTTGAATCATTCTGATCCCTCCGCAACCATTTCTATGGCATCAAAGGGGCACACATTCGCACAAATGCCGCACCCTTTGCAGTAATCATAGTCGATTTTCACCACTTTTCCATCTTCTACAATGATGGACACATCAGGACATACAATCCAGCACTGCAGACAGTGGGTGCACTTTTCCTCGTCTCGCACTGGTCTCTGCGATCTCCAGTCCCCTGTTTTGTAGAGGACAGAATTACCAGCTTCGTCGATGATTCCTCCCCACAGACATTCTTTCCATCCTTTTTGTTTCATGATTTCACCTCTTTGTGTGCGCGGTTCAGTGCGTGTACATTGGCGTCAGTGGCTTTCTTTCCGATTTTGAATTCTAGCATTTTCCGAATCTGGTTTTCCACTTCTTCAAGCCCCACTAGATCGGTCACCTTTACCAGAGCTCCCACACAGCAGGTATTGGCAATGGGTCTGCCAATAGTTTCCATGGCAATTCGGGTGGCATCCACCACGTATATGCGTCCCATGTATTTGGTAATCTTTCTCACGTCTTCTGGAGTTCCCGCATAGTTCACAATCAACTTTCCTTCATCAGATAACCCGTCAGTGATGGTTGGACTTTCCAGTAAGGTGGGATCTAATACCACGACTACATCAGGAGTATACACGTGGGAATGAATTTCAATGGGTTCATCAGAAATGCGAGTAAATGCTCTGATGGGTGCTCCCATCCGTTCAGGTCCAAATTCGGGAAATGCCTGTAAATACTTTCCTTCTGCGAGAGCAGCCCCTGCCAACAACTCTGATGCAGTGACCACCCCCTGGCCTCCTCGGCCGTGCCATCTCACTTCCACAAACATGGTATCACCTAGAATATTTTTCCGAATTTTTCTTTCTTCAATAATAACTCCCAGTTTGCATCCACCAGTTCCTGTATGTACTGTATCTGCTTTTCTGTGAGGTGGCGGAACCGTCCCTGTGTCTTCAGATAATCAGCAACTGGAAGTTTCCTTCTTGGTTTCTTATTGATCTTGTACACACCATCTTCAATTTCATACAGGGGGAATACACAGGATTCCACTGCTAATCGAGGTATTCTTAACTGCCACTCAGGAGGACTTCTCCATCCTGTTGGACACGTAGCTAACACGTGGAAGAACCGGGTGCCTACCATTTCTTTGGCTTTTTTCAGTTTTCTGATGAAATCCTCGGGATACCCTATGGAGGCACTTGCGCAGTAGGGAATCCGGTGGGCTGCCATGATTTCCATCATGTTCTTTTTTGGTCGATCCTTGGGATGCTTCCGAGGTGTGGTGGTGGTCCATGCGCCCCAGGGAGTGGCAGAAGAACGTTGGATCCCTGTATTCATGTAGGCTTCGTTATCGTAACAGATGTATACAATGTTCTCATTTCGTTCAGCAGCTGCAGACAAGGCCTGTACACCAATATCAAAAGTACCCCCATCTCCTGCCCAGGCTACCACAGTCGCCTCTTTCCCCATAATATCCAGTCCTGCTTTAATACCTGAAGAAACAACTGCAGCTGTCTCAAAAGCAGTGTGATAAATGGGTACTTTCAGTGCAGAGGTGGGGAAGGGACCTGCAATGATAGACCAGCAGCAGGCAGGGATGACTACCATGGTTTCTGGTCCCAATGCTTTGAGTGCTAGTCGCATGGCATAGGCTGCTCCACATCCCTGGCAGTCCACTGTCCCGGGATACATGTATTCTTCTACAGGTATACTGGCCTTCATCATCTTTTTTTTCTTTTCGGGTTCAGTGCTCATAGTTTCACCCCCCACCACAGAATCTCTTCAATATTACAGGTGTCAGCCTGTTCCACAATACCTGTGATGTCCTCTATTTTCATGTCTCTCCCTCCCAGACCAGCGATAAATCCATACACAGGTGGTGTGTTCTTCTGGTTGTACAAGCAAGCTTTGATCTCATTGAAGAAGATACCCTGGTTCCCAAAGGAGATATTCCTGTCAATGACAATGATTTTGTTCACCATGGAGGCTAAATCTCTGATTTCTTCATTGGGGAACGGTCTGAACAACTTGAGTCTGGCCAATCCGATCTTCCTCCCATTTCTGCGCATGATATCAACAGCATCTTTGGCAGTGGAGGCTGTGGACCCTGCAATGACAATAACTTCCTCTGCATCCTCGCACCTGTAGAACTCTACCACACCGTATTCCCGTCCAAAAGTCTCTGCAAATTCTGCTTCCACATTTCTGGCTATTTTTCGCGCTTTCTCGTGGGCTTCTTCTATCAAATACCGCAATTCCATGTACCACTCAGGCGTCGTCAATGCGCCAAATGCTCTCGGATCTTCTAAATCCATCTTGTACGGCGGATCAAAGGGGGGCAGAAACTCATCAATGAGTTCCTGGTCGGGCATTGCCACAGGCTCATACGTGTGAGACAGAATAAAGGCATCCAAAATCAGCATTCCCGGAAGAAAAACCTGTTCGCAGATTTTAAAGGCAATCACAGTGGTGTCGTACACTTCCTGGTTGCTCTCACAGTAAAACTGTAACCATCCAGTATCTCTCTGTGCCAAGGAATCGTTCTGGTCTGTCCATATACTCCAGGGAGGACCCATGGCTCTATTAATGTTGGCCATGACCACTGGATGTCTCCCATTGGCAGCCCAGTGCAACATTTCATGCATCAGAGCTAACCCGTGGGAAGAAGTAGCTGTATATGCTCTGGCTCCTGCAGCTGATGCTCCAATACAGGCTGCCATAGCTGAATGCTCTGATTCCACTTTGATGAATTTGGCATCCATTGTCCCATCTGCACAGAATTCACTGAGTAACTCCACTACCTGGGTCTGGGGAGTAATGGGATAGGCAGCAACAACCTGGGCCCGAGAATCTCTTGCTCCATAAGAGGCTGCGTGATTTCCAGAAATAACCTTAACAGTACTCATATCATCACCCTCTCATCTACCATTTCTATCGCATCTTTTGGGCACTCTTCAGCACAGACACCACATCCCTTGCAGTAGTCCATATTCCACGTAGGGTACTCTCCCAGTTCTATACATGCATTAGGACACACTTTCCAGCAGATGCCGCACTGAATGCACTTTTCCTTGTGGAACACAGGCTTGGAATTTCTCCAGTTCCCTGTCTTGGTTAATTCATTGGTAACTGATATGGAACAGGGGGGCAAATCATGGGCTGTTTCAAAGGGGTATTGTGTCATACTACCACCCTCTCGTAGGCATCCTGTGCTGCCTGAGCATTCTCTTCATGTTTCACAGGGACATGAGCCCTGATAGAATCAAGCAGTAAATCCAATTTGATCTCCCCTGTTGCCTTGGCAAAAGCTCCCAATACAGCTGTATTGACGATAGGAGCCTGCCTGGACCCTAATTTGTGATTTATTGCAATAGAAGTAGCATCGACTGTCGATATAGTGAATGGACCCTTCAAATTGATTTTTGAGGGATTCATCGAGGTATTGACTAAAATCATGGCCTTGCCGCTGACTTGCTCTTTGTACGATGAGGAAACTCCACATCCAGCAGTCACATCCACCTGCCCTATCAAGGTGGGATCCATTACCACCACATAGTCAGGGTTATAAATAAAGAACTTGATGCGAATAGGCCTGTCATCGATCCTGGTGAAAGCGGTCACCGGTGCTCCTCTTCTTTCTACACCGAACATGGGAAATGCTTGCACATACTTTCCATCACGGAAAGCAGTGTCGGCGAGAATGTCTGAAGCCACGACGGCTCCTTGTCCGCCTCGACCGTGAAATCTGATTTCGATCATTTTGACACCTCCTGCTTGATCTATTATATTATCTTTAAAATGTTTTCGATGAAAGTCTAAAAAAGGTAAGATGAAAAACGTAGAAATTGAAAGAAAAATACTAATAGGATAACCAACAGGAGAATTTTGAGAACATTCTTACCTGTGGAGCACACAGACTTATTTACCCAATCCAGAATATTATTTTTCCTGTGCTCTCGGACAAGTCATTTATATACCTAGCAGATGGAGTGCTCATGCACTACGAATTAATTGCCCAATGTGATCCTACAGAAAGACAGCACGTAATCCAGGAGATAGAAATGAGTGGAGGAATAATCAGAGATATTTTAGAAGATCAGGACAAATTACTTCTATTCATCGAGTATAATGAATATACTCAAAAGAAAGTTCATCTGCTGGAAACTCTGAACAACCTGGTCGCCCAGTTGGGGGATGCGTTCACCTTTCCAGTTCCCACTGCGTAAACTCTATTAAGTTCTCTGATTTTCTTTTCTCATGCTGTACGTGATTGGGTTAGGTTTAAATGGCGATCTCACACTAGAAGGTGTCAAAACAGCCAAAAAATGTCGAATCTATCTCGAAGTATATACCAGTTTTTTAACAGTATCTGTGGAGGACCTAGAACAGGTACTACAAAGAGAGATCACTGTGTTAACCAGAGAGGACGTAGAAGAAAGCCAGAAATTTCTAGAAGAAGCCAAAACCAGGGATGTAGCCCTACTGGTGATAGGAGACCCTTTAATCGCTACTACTCATGCTGAAATTGTCATTGAAGCACGAAAACAGAATATCAAAACAAAAATTATTCATAATGCGTCAATCTATTCTGCCATAGCTGAAACTGGCCTTCAAATCTACAAATTCGGAAAAACAATTACCATTCCCTATCCCCAAAAGGGGTTCCAGCCCACCAGTTTCTATGATACTCTTCAGAAGAATAATCGTATGGGAGCCCATACGCTGGTCCTTTTAGATATTAAAGAAGACCGAAAAATGTACATGAAACCGAGAGAAGCTATGGAGATTTTGCATGGGTTAAAATTTGAAGGCGATATAATCTGCGTATCTCGATTAGGCTGCCCAGATCAATGTATTGTCTATGGAAATATTAAAGAACTCCTTTTGCCAAAAGACGAATACTGGGGTTCACCTCCCCACTGTCTGGTTATTCCTTCTTCACTCCATTTTAAAGAGGAAGAATTTCTGGAAGCATTTCGAGGTGGTTAAATGAGAGAAGTGACAGAAGAAAAACTGGAAAAATACTTGAGCATTACTGAAAAAGCTTTGACTGTCTTACAGGTCTTACCACCTGAGAGTTCTCAATTACGAAAGGCAGCTGATGATTTGCTGATGATGGCTACCTCTTATTTTAAGGATGCTCGCTACTACAAGGAAAAAGGAGACTACGTGACTGCATTTGCGTGTGTTAACTACGCTCACGGGTATATTGATGCAGGCGTGAGGCTTGGGTTATTTCTGGGAGATGACAGCAGCATATTTGCGTTTGAGAGCAGGTAAGTGTTAATGAGACATGAACAGTGAAAAAAACAAATTTCAGTGAAAGCAGAAGCTATTTTTGACTCTCTCAACAGCCCGTTCTGGTAGGATCACAGGTTACATGCAGTTCAAATACATTGATGGTTTTTCCCCATTTTACTGGTTCAAAATTATACAATGCCAAGAGGGTGATCAGTTCTTCATCTTTTGGTATGACTGCCCATATTTCCTCTGCGCGCCTTTGTGCAGCCTGATGAAGGACAGCTTCTAATAACGCTGAATCAGAATCTGTATATGCTATCTGGACAGCTCGTTTGAGTGCTTCCTCAATCTGAAAATCTATGGCAGCCAGCCTATTTTTCCTCGCTATCAAGAGGAGGGATTCCAGACTCTGTACAGAAGGTGTGTAAAAAGTGAAACTGCTGGAAAGGAGTGAATGGTTCTGGAGATACAATGGGGAATGTTTCAAAAGAGTGAGAGCAGAAGCTGGGTTCACAATTCTACTTTGTGCAACTGCCTGGTAACTGC
>Ga0209635_10000735_pt1 | contig 23289 bp, 22 predicted proteins | sample DeeMarSWOR230_32_FD_187463 | JGI IMG/M metagenome (GOLD analysis project Ga0209635, IMG submission 187463) | Marine sediment microbial communities from White Oak River estuary, North Carolina - WOR-2-30_32 (SPAdes) (version 2) | ecosystem: Environmental > Aquatic > Marine > Intertidal zone >...
CGTTAAGGAGGAAGACCTTCGTAACAATGAAAAATTGTGAGTGTAAGAACAGAAATGCGAAGAGTATCTTTAATATCGATTCTTTTGATGCTACTTACTTCACTATTCCTACTCTCGGTGCTCTCCACAATCTTAACGGGATACCCTGAACGCCAGCCTTCACACGAGACTCAGGAGAGACAAACAGGAAGAGACTTGGACGAAGAACCATCAGTTCTTGTGTTTAAGGTTTCACCACCTACACCTCAGCTTTATTGGAGAATTTGGAGCGCCGATTATTACACAGGACTGAATTGGCTTAAGACAACAGATGAGAAGGTCCTAGATGAGTTTCCTGAGTTCCGGGACACCAATGCTACTGAAGTCTTCACCGTAGAAATCAATAGTAGTGAACGAGAGATTTTTCTTCCCTTAGCCTCATCTAGCTCGACTTTCGCGAACATATCTTCAACTTCAGTTGAGAGTCTGGAGTTCTACTCAGATACTGTTGGGAACGTCTACAGGGTAATAAGGCACGGGCAAGCACTAGAAGAACCGTTGATTTATCAAGTATCATGGTCTGAAACAGAAATAGACGACAGACTGATTTCGCTCAACGGTATTCCCGAAGAGATTCTAAGCAGATATTTGCAGTTGCCAAACCTACCAATTGAGGTTCGGCAGCTAGCCATGGATCTTAAAGATTCATCTTACAGTATCCTTGACCAGATCCTTGCAGACGTCCAATTCTTGAGAACTAATTTTGTTTACGAGACTGAACGTACAAAGTACCTGTACGACCGTGTTACCCAAGGTTCCCGAGTTTCTTCATACATAGAGCGGAGAAAAGGCATATGTATAGACGCTGCGACTGCGCTTGCCATAATCTTAAGAGTTCAGCAAATACCGGCGAGAATCAGTATTGGATACAATCCAGGGAGAGTCGAAGGGGGCAAGCTCCTATACTATACAACAGAAGCACATTCCTTGACAGAAGTCTATCTTCCTCCATACGGCTGGATCCAGTTTGATGCGACACCTCCCCTCGAAGAAAGTCCTATGGTAGAAGTGTCACCCTTCAAGAAAGAAGCCTCTCCTGGAAGCACACTTTTCTATCAATTGTCAATCACAAATAGGCGCAATCTTACGGACAACTTCAATCTGCTAGTAGGAAGTAAGCGAAAATGGAACATTCAGGAAGCTCCAGAAATGCTACGTATCGAAGCTCTTCAGACTGCTCATGCTTTACTTGAGGTTACTATCCCAGATGACGCAAATCTTGATGAGAAAGATGTGGCGACTTTGACTGTAGCCTCCATGAGCCAACGGGAGATTGCATATTCCATATGGTTCATCACACAGGTTAAGGACACTCATCATATCTCAACAACAACGACACTTGGAAATGTCGATGAAGCAGTCATTCGGGGAGATACCTTATGGGTAAACGGGGAAGTTCTCGCACCAAGCGATGAACAGGTCAATAACATGGCCATTTTTGTTTTCATGACGAAAAGCGGAATATCAGAAGGCACAATTGTCGGCAGGGGATATTCTGATCAAGGGAACTTTCAAATCGAAAGTACTGTTCCGCCTTTCATGGAAATCGGGGATTACAAGGTAGTCGCCGTTTCTTTGGGAACAGCGCTGTACTCCCCCTCGAGAAATGATTCAATCACGCGAGTACGTGCAACTACAAGAATGAAACTTGGCTCTGAAGAAGAATTCCTCCTAGGGTATGGAGCGATTCATGGCTACCTGTCATGGGATAACGGAACTGGCTTGGCACAGGCTTCGATTTCACTTAAGATAACCTCGCTGACCGCAACACCAAGTGTTTGGGAGATGCAGAACCTGACATACGAGGATGGGTCCTTCAGAATAGAGACTCAATTCGAGAATTCAGGAGTTTATGAAATAGAGGCAGCGTTTGCTGGAGATGAATATGTTTCGGGAAGCAACGCATCACGTGTAGTAGAATTGAAACGTGGGCTGCCCGAAATCCAGATTGAAAGTGATAATAGTGCTGTTAGAGGCGAAGTCTTCAACATCAGTGGCACAATTAGATTCAGAGACACAGGAATCTGGGGAGAACCTTTGACTGTAGCCTTCGATAATCAACTGCGGACCACTGTTGAAACTCAAGAAAACGGCTCCTACACATGGTCTTTCTTCATCGATCCAGAAGAAAAGCTTGGGCCGCACTATTTCGAGGTTAAACTTGAAAAAAGCAACGTATCAGCTATCCATATGGTCACTGTGAAATCAAAAACCACCTTGATCACAAAAGTTTCCAACGTTGCAGGAGGATTGTTCCATTTGTTCTCAGCCTATTTGTCTGATGATCATGGTCGACCAATTCAAGGAGAAGAAATCGCCGTAGATAATTACCACCTATCATGGAAAACTGATAGTAATGGAAACCTAACATTTCTTCTGGATACTATCAGGCTTTGGCCAGAAAACTTGGTTCTACGTGCAGAGTTCGAAGGTTCAGAGTCGTATCTACCTGTGACAGCTGAGAGAGAGATTTTTCATGAAGCAATTATCAGTCTACCATTTCTCATACCTTTAGTATCTCCACCCATAGTTGCCATGTCTTTCGTGTACGCCAAGTATCGTGCGGAAAGGCGCCAAGTATCTCAGCAGACTCTCGACCTGGACGTCGCGAGAGAGAGCGCAATCATAGGAGAAAAGGCCTTGTACAGACCCCAGAAGATGCAGCCGTTTAGGATTGTTCTTCCTGATATAGAAGCCCAGTTTCCAGATGTCTGGGGTATCAATGACAAGCTACGTATACAGCTTATACTCGATGAAAAGTCTCTCGAGGAAACCCAGAAGAGGGTGGTTGAAGTTCTAATTGATAAAGAAAGAGTCGTTAATGTGATGCTCTCCATGCATGGTCGCGCTGAGCTCTCACGCGTGTTCAACAAGAAAGGTGAACACATGATAGAAGCGTTGCAACCTAGAACTGAGGATCAACCTTTGAAGGCGGAGGTCAAGCTTCGCATTGTTGAATACGGAGAGGAAATCATCAGACTTTACAATGAATTTGTGAGAACGCTGACGAGATATGGTGTCCAAGCCCGTGACGAAATGACGGCGCGAGAGATTGAGAGTCTGATTCTGAAACTGGGTGATTTTGCTCCAGAAGCTCTTCGCGAAGTCACAATCTGCTTTGAGAAAGCCAAGTATGGCAACCGGTTGGAGACCCGGAAAGATTACGAAACAATGTATAGATCACTGAGGGAGCTTGATGTCGATGTTCAGTAGAAAGAGCAAGCTTTTGGCGTTGATATTCTCAGTCGTTTTCCTTCTGATTTTGAAATACACAATCGACCGCAGCGCAGGGACTCTACCCCAGGCTCTGCAGTTAATCATCTATGTGTCTCTGCCAGTCGCAGGCGGATCGATGTCGCTTAGCTTCTGTTCACTGTTGGGCGACCTCGCGAGGGTGGACAACTACGCGGCTTCGCATCTGTTGAAAAGAATTTCAGAAGAATCATTGGGGAGTTTCTCTATTGGTTTTCTCGTCACAGCCTACTTGAGCCTCTTAAGGCCGCCTTTAGTTATCCATGTACCTCTTCTTCCATACGGAGAATGGGTGACAGTGGTTCTACTGGTTTATGTTATGTATTCTACGACAAGACTGTCAAATGAAGACTTTCTCGTCCGTGCCGAAGGATTATCTTGGAAAGTGCATACCCAGAAGATTACAAGGGTGACAGGGCTCGATTTGATTCGCATAACCTCAGTTATGGACCAATTCGTCGATCATGGAGTGAAGGAGCCGCTGATAGTCTACTTAGCACTACACATGCAAAGGTTAGGAGAAACGGAAGTAGAGATCCTTAAGACGATAAGCCCACTGATAGATTATCAAGATGAACGAAAGCCCAGACTGTACTTCTTGATTTATCCTTGGGCAAGCAGAAAACTCGCTGAAAGAAACAAGAAAGCGAGAGAAGATCTTCTTAACACTCTGCTCAATAAGATTGATGGGGTGCACCCGGAATGAGATTAGAAGATGCGAGAGCTTCATGCAATACAATAATGAAACAGACTCTTGGTCTTTACGTCGGAGATGAGTTGCTGGTTAGAAAGATACTTGCGGCAGTGCTTTCCAATGGACATGTTCTGTTTGAGGACAACCCTGGACTCGGCAAAACGCTGCTATCAAAGACTATAGCCTTATCTATTGACTGCAGATTCTCGCGAGTGCAGTGTACACCGGACCTTTTGCCCGCAGATATCATTGGAACCAAAGTCTGGAATGCAAAAGATGGATCTTTCGAGTTGCTGAAAGGCCCTGTTTTCACCAACGTCTTGCTTGTAGACGAGATAAACAGGTCGCCGCCAAAGACGCAATCGGCTATTTTGGAGGTTATGGAAGAGAGGCAAGTCACGATTGAAGGAGAAACCTATTGGTGCGAAGAACCCTTCTTCGTGTTGGCAACACAGAATCCAATAGAGTATGAGGGTACGTACCCTTTGCCTGAGGCGCAGATAGATCGCTTCATGCTGAAACTGTCAACTGGATACCCACGGACTTTGGATGAAGAGAAACTCATTGTATGGAGACGCATAGAGGGGAAGAAGGATGACCCGACAAGGGATCTGAAGCCCGTTATATCCACAAGAGATTTCCGTGCACTGCAGAGAGTTGTAGAAAACGACATTTACATAGACGATGTTGTTGTCAAATACATAGCAGAGATTGTCAGGGAAACAAGGGAGCATCCGCAGGTCGAAGTTGGATCAAGCCCGAGAGGAAGTCTAGCGCTGCTTAAGGCTTCGAGAGCGTTAGCACTCATGGATGGTAGAGACTTCGTTACGCCTGATGATATTAAGACGCTCGCTGTTGATGCCCTCGCTCACAGATTGATTTTGAAAGTAGAAGATGTGATGAAGCGAGTGGACGAACGGAAAATAGTGAAGAAGATCCTTGACACAGTTAGTGTACCCAAGGAATACCATCCGAAGTGAGCTCATGACCTGGATCTCAAAAGAGACCAATCTGCTCTTGACAGGGTTCACAACGATTTTTTTCTCAGGTTTCCTTCTCGCTAACAATGTACTAATCTGCGCTTCATTTATCCCGCTCTTCATATATCTCCTCGGTGTCTTCATTGCTCCTCCAGAAGCACAGATCGAAAAAATCAACCTTCCTAATTCTATAACGCTTGGCGAAGTCATTGAGGTGGAAACAGCAGGCAAGGCAACTGGCGGTCCAGGTGTTATTGTCATCTGCAATGAAGTCCCAGAGCCTTTTCAGCTGGTGGAAGGCAGCAACTACAAAGTAGTCTCAAAGGATTTTAGAGAGAAAGTGTTTAGTTTTTCCTACAAGGTCCGATGCACGAAATGTGGCATGTACAGGCTTGGGGTAGGCTGGGAATCGAGACACTTCCTTGGACTAACTCAGACTCGAGTCTCAATTGAGCAGACGGCGCAGCTGAGAGTACTTCCTGCAACACCTAAGATAAGAAGAATGAAGTTACCTCTCCGCACAGCCCATAGGGTACATCCCAGTGAAGGCATCACTAAGATCGGTCCGTTGAGCACCGACTTTAAGGAAATCCGCAACTACTTCTACGGTGATCCATTCAAGATCATCAATTGGAAAGCCTCAGCTAGAGCAGCGGGTCGGGGAAAACTACATCCATTAGTTAATGAATACGAACGAGAAGGAAAGCTGTCAATCTGGCTGTTTGTGGACGCCAATCCTGACCTGAGGGTCGGCACGTCATTTGAGAGCGCCTTAGAATACGGCATACGTGCCGCGTACGGCGTCTCTTATTATTTCCTAAGCAAAGGGTATAGCCTAGGTATGTATATCTATAATCATCAAGGAGAGACGCTTCATTCTGACACAGGAAAAAAACAGTTCATCAGAATTGCTGAAAGCCTCCTGAGATTGACCCCTCCAAAGGCTGGGTTGTACGTTTCCTGGGACGAGGGGTTTTCAAAGGCTGTGGAACGAAACCAGAGGAATTTGATTACACAATCTCCAGCTGTAGTAATCATCACTCATGTGACCCCGAGTAATTGGAGTGACCTCCTCAATGGACTGAGGAGGATTTTAGTTTACAGAAGAAGACGACGTGAGCTCAATATTTTGCTAATCAACATCCTGCCTTACGAGATTATTCCAAAAATCAGTAATTTGGAGATGTTCGCAGCGAAGATGCTTGATGTGGCCAGCAGGAGCTTCGCTAGCCGATTACGAAATCTAGGGGTAACCGTGTTGAACTGGGACCCACGAAAGGAGAGCATGGAATTCACACTGCTGAGAACCACACGATTGAAGTGAGATTTCGATGGAATTAATAAAGAGAACCCCAGTGTTCTTGCAGTTCACGGTTATTACTTCAATGAGTGTTGCGGCATCTTACACCTTTCAGCATACTGAGACGGCGTATCAGATAGAGGGCCTCTGCTTCACCCGCTACTTAGCATACCTTATGGCTATCTTTCTTGTCTACATCTGCTTTTCTCACTACAAAAAATACATTGCTCTCACATCGTCTCTCACGCTTTCAGTAATAGCGCTCTCTCCCATCGGCCTGAAAGCTTTAGAATTGTTTCCATTGGTAGTTCCCTTTCTAGCCGTCTTGATGGGAGTCACCGTGGTTTTGGTTGTTCCGAACTCTCAGGGGAGGGGGTTCTTTGAGTTTCTCGCTGTGCTGATTCTGCCCGCGATTTTAGCCGAGTCACGGATAGGAGGGTCAGTTGGTCTACTTGCCATCACTGAGTCGATCAGTTACTACGAGCTTTCAGCAATAACTGTGAGCGTTGTGGGCGGATACTTCTACCTTAGATATGCGGCTTTGGCAAATCTGAGCCGTCTGGAGCTCTTGTCCAGTGGAGGTAACGAAGTGGACGTGGTCAGTGCTAGCAGGCGATGCAATATAATAACCATTCTCGTTGTGTTAGGCGCCTCTGGAATATCCGTTGTCTTGATGATTACAGCGCCAATTGTTGCGGATGCTCTTCGAGCCACTGTTATTGCACAACCCCTTTTTGTGCTCGCGCTAGCAACAGGCGCTGGAATAGCCATAACAGCAATTTTCTATGTTTTCCGACTCTCTCATAAGGAAACCGTACATGCCCGTTCTCGCTAACTCTACTGCGGATTTGCTGGGGCAAGTATACTCAAAGTAGTCTGGTCCAAAGAGAAATATAGCCAGATTACCTTCAGAACACTTAATAGATAAGCCATTAACCTCAAAAAACGGACAAGGCGGGGGTACCCGAGCCAGGTCTAAGTAGGGGCCGGAAGGAGTGGACCTCTAAGATAAGGGGGAGGACTTAAGATCCTCTGGCGTAGGCCTCCGCGGGTTCGAGTCCCGCCCCCCGCACTAACGCCCGCAAGTTACTTTTAGTTAGTCCATTATGGTTAGAGCTACTATTGCAGTTCCAAGTAGCCAGCAGTAAAACGCGAATTGATGAAATCTCTCTCTAAGCAGAAGTTTTTGCAGGAATTTCAGAGCCCAGTACCCAACGATCATCGAGATAATCATGCCTAGAATCAAGGTTGATCCCTCAATGTCCATGAGTGCCATATTACTTGATTCGGCAACTGCTGCTCCAATCACCGCTGGAATTGAAAGCAAAAAGGAAAATTTGAAGGCCGTTTCCTTCCTCAGCTTACTTAGTAAGCCAGTGGCTATAGTGATGCCGCTTCTTGAAACGCCTGGAACAATGGCTATTCCTTGGGCAATCCCTATCAGAAGGGCAACTGAATAGCTCATCTCCTTCCCATTCTTTCCATATTTAGACACGTAAAGAATGCAGCCAGTCCCCACTAGCGCTATGCCGACTACTAATAGGTTATTGAAGAAGGACTTGAGAAGGTCTCGGAACACAAACCCGATTAGAGCAGTAGGAATGTTTCCAACCACGATGAATAAGGCGAGTTTTCCTTCCTTTGAAGAGAGGTTCAGTTGAGCCACCGCCTTCAATATGTTGGTCAGATCCTTCCAGAAAACAATCACAACCACTAGCAGGGTTCCCACGTGCAACATCACATCGAAGATCACTGGAGGCTCAAGGCCAAAGTATTCTTGTACAATAACCAAGTGACCCGAACTCGAGATTGGCAGCCACTCCGTGATGCCTTGAATTATAGCAAGAATCAAAACGTGAACGAAATCCATGGTCACACACCTTTCTGGCTATTGTCACATTCTCACTAAGCGGATCCGCGAATTCTGCAATCTTCGCAATCCGCGTTTCATTTACGTCTTGCGATGGAAATTGCGGCTACAAGAAGGAAGGCGATGCCGGTTAACAATCTGTCGCCACCTGTAATGAACCACACTACGATAGCGACTATGGCAGCTGGCAGAAAGAAGAACAGAACCTTTGCGATGAAGACTATAACTAAGATGCCAATTATCAAGAGAATGAACAAAACAGCTAGCTCCAGAAGCCAAGGAAGGGAAAGGAAAGCCAACACGACTCCTCCAAACAGCGCATAGTTTAGTCTTGAATTGCTAAAAGACTTTCCATCCAACAACAACTCAGTTTCTGTCAATCGCAACTTTGTCTAGGAGCCCCGGGCGGGATTTGAACCCGCGACCCGCAACTTACGAGGCTGCTGCTCTACCACTGAGCCACCGGGGCGTCTTCAGGGTCAAGAAATGAAAGTGAGGCGCATATTTTTAAGATGTTCGATTAGATTCTCTTACGATTGAGGTTGGCTCTTGAAGTCGGTTGAAGAACTTGGTGAGCGCGGAATAGTCGATATCATTTTACGAAGTTTGGAGCCAATGCCTAACATGCCGATTCCTTTTGGTGATGATGTTTCAGCCGTCGACGTCGGACATGGAAAACTTGCGGTCATAAAGACAGACATGCTCGTCGGCAGAACCGATGTGCCGCAGGGTATGAGTCTGTGGCAAGCCGCTCGCAAGGCTGTTGTTATGAGTATAAGCGACCTAGCCGCGAAGGGGGTAAAACCCATTGCTTTGCTTGCGTCGATGGGTGTTCCACGGCATTTCACGCAGGCGAGCGTTGAGCAGATTGGAAGAGGGCTGAACGCTGGGGCCCGTGAATATGACGCCCACATCTTAGGTGGAGACACCAACGAAGCATCTGACCTCATTATCAGTTGTGCTGCTTTCGGAGTTGCCAAGAAGAATCGGCTCATGTTGCGCAGCGGAGCCAAGCCAGGTGATATTGCGGCTGTTACTGGGGTCTTTGGCAAGACTGCTGCTGGCTTGAAGGTTCTGCTCCAAAACCTTTCAGCGTCGCCGAAGTTGAGGAAGACACTTGTTGATGCGGTCTTGATGCCCCATGCTCAGCTGAAAGATGGATTAGCGCTTGCTCAAACGGGCGCCGTGACAGGGTCTATTGACTCTAGCGATGGACTCGCGTGGAGTCTTCACGAAATCTCTAAAGCTAGTAAGGTCGGCTTTCTTATAGACAATCTTCCAGTCTCAAGTGATGTAAGGAAATTTGCAGAAGTGCATGGTTTGGATCCTGCTGAATTGTGTCTCTATGGCGGAGAAGAATACGAACTCGTTGTAACAGTTGATCCCAAGTTGTGGACCAAAGCGAAGAGAATCGCGTCACTAGTCAGGATTGGCTTGGTCATTGAAGAGAGAACGCTCTCTTTTGATGAAGAAGGGCGAAGAGCGCCCATAGAGCCTAAAGGTTGGGAACACTTCAAGACAGGGCAGTAGTCCGAAGTTCGATGCTGCAGCCTGAACGAAATAAAGAGAGAACTCAAGGAAATTCTCAGTGGTGAAAGGACATGAAGAGTGAAAGCCATGCTCAGGAAATTAGGCCATCCATCTCAGGCAAGATCGACTAGCAACGTAGTTCCGTTGCGAGAAGAAGCGGAGCTGTGAGTGTGCGCGAGCTTTTGTAGCATCACCAGGCAGATGGGAACTCTTTTTAAATGTTGGACTAGAACTTGATGAGGGTGGCGTAGGGACCTCATGGTTGACTCTTGTGACGTGGGCAGTTTGCCTTTTGTCGGCGATTTCAGTAAGTTTCAAGAAGGGGCAAGGCGTCTTAGCTCTTCACCCAGAGACCTGAGGGCTCAGTACTTCAAGGGAAAAATCGTTGAAGGTCTTCTGCGCAAGATGGATACTGGCATCTCGGTTCCTAACTATCCTCAGTTTCGAGATATGAGCCACATGTTTCTATCGATGATCGGCGGAGCAGTGAAAGTTAAAGAAGGCTATATGGAAACTGGACCTATCTCTCTACAGAGAAGAAAGAGCATCTTGCCTGAAGTAGAAGCCATTACAACCAACGCACAGAATATTCGCGAAAAACTTGGTTACCCTTTCAAGATTAGGCTCAGCATCACTGGCCCCTACACCTTGGCTTCGCAATTCCTCTATAAAGATAAAGAAATCTTTACCAGACTCGGTAATGTACTCGCACAAATCGCAGAGAGCAACGTTTTCAGCAACAAGTACGGAAGCACAAGCTTAGTTTCATTAGATGAGCCGATTTTTGGATTGGTAGACGACCCATTGATGGACAGGGGTTCAGAGGCCAGAGAAAACCTGCATAGGGCTTGGGAGCTAATTCTCGAAAGAGCTAGTTCGGGAAATGCTCAAACATGTCTCCACCTTCACAATACGCGGGATGAGCTTTTCTGGGAGATTAAGTCCTTAGACATAATAGAGAGTCATATGACCGACCCAATTTACCAAGCAAGGAGAACCAAGCAACTCCTAGAATCCGCAGACAAATTCCTAAAAGCAAGCATAACTGCCACAGATTTCGACCAGCTAATCCGAAACCAGTTAATCGCCAGTGCTCCGCAGGGAACAGGCGGGACCGCAGTAAATGAGAAAATCGGTGAAACATGGAAAAACATCAAGAATGAAAAAGAGGACCCCATGGTCTATCTGGAAAGCACAGATTCAATGAAGAAACGGTTAACCAGATTGATTGAAGCCTTTGGCAAGAACCGAATCCTGTACAGCGGGCCTGAATGCGGTCTCAGAAGCTTTCCAACTTGCGAATGCGCTCTTGAATGCCTACGAAGGGTGGCAAACGCCACAAAAGCCGTCACAGCATGATGATTCTCGCTAATTGAAACAAGCTGACCCGACGCAATCTAAATGTGGAGTCCAAGCGAAAGCCACGCAAGCTCCAGCTCAGACGAGCATGGTGGAAGATTAATGAAGCCCTCAGATATTTTCTAGTAGAAGTGTCTACAGTGCACGAATTGCAGCAGTATTCCACTGTTCGCGAAGCCCTGTTGTACAAGAAGCTCAGAAGGGACAGGGTAAAATGTAACCTATGCGAAAGAAGATGCATAATCCTTCTTGGCAACAAAGGCGTCTGTCAAACAAGAATAAACATTGATGGTATGCTATACACGCTTGTTCATGGAAACCTGAGCGCGCTAGAAAGCCGACCAATCGAGATCAAGCCTTTCTTCCACTACTGGCCTGGCTCAACAGCGCTCACGTTCTCCACTTGGTCCTGCAACTTCGACTGCGTATGGTGCCAGAATCATCATCTATCGAAGACCGCTCCCAACCCAGCTAACGCAAGTTATTATGACCCGGAGAAGATTATTCAAATGGCAAAACGTTTGGGTGACGAGGGCCTATGCGCCAGCTTTCAAGAGCCAACCTTACTAACGGAGTGGGCGCTACCGCTTTTCAAACTTGGACACCAACAAGGACTCTATTGTTGCTACGTTTCGAACGGCTACCTGACAACCGAAGCGCTCAAATTGCTCAAGGAAGCATGCATGGATGGACTTAAGATTGATGTTAAAGGCGACCAAGAAACCTACGCGAGATATTGTGGCGGAGCAGATGTCGAAAAGGTTTGGAAAAAAGCTCGAAAAGCCCAAACGATGGGCTTTCACGTGGAAATTGTAAATCTTGTTGTCACCAGCGTCAACGACGACGAAGAATGCCTACGCTGGATCATAAAGAAACATCTCAAAGCCCTAGGACCGGAAGCTCCACTACACTTCACACGATATACTCCCGCCTACAAGTTTCACAACCCATCCACAAAGGTCGAGACCCTGGAAAGAGCATACACTATGGCGAGAGAAGCCGGAGTTCTCTATCCTTATCTCGGTAACGTTCACGGTCACAAATATGAAAGCACATACTGCCCAAACTGCGGAGAAAAACTCATCCAAAGACGCGGCTACACCATTGTCGAATATAGAGTAACCGAAGACAAAAAATGCCCTAAATGCCGCAGGCCTGTGCCAATCAGAGGCAGACACATCAGCAAGTGGCATTTCCTACTCTAGACTGAAGGGCAACCATATTAACTAGACAAAGCCTCTCTTTATGGAATCGACTGCATTTTAGCAAGTATTTTCTCTATTTTCTCCAGTCGCTTCTCAATAGCGTCGAGTCTATCCAATATCTGCTTGAGCACCTTCCCCGCATCCTCTGTCGGAGCGAGGGGCATGGGTGTTGGGGAAGGCCACCTTCTCTCTTCTGGTCTTTCTGGGCGTCTTGGCAACAATGGCGGCGGATATGCCGCGCTTTCTTCACTGGTTTCACTCATTCAACGTCCCTAGACACAATTGGCTTTTACGTTATTTAAGTGATTACTATCGCAACATCAATCAGACGCGATTCATTCTTGGCATAAGTAAACAAACTGCAGCATTTTTTCAATGGTGAAACTTAAAAGAGAGTACTAAATTATATTTCAATCTCACGCCTACGATTAGAAAATCGGGCGAAAACTGCTTCTCAGAAGGCAAAATCATTCAACCATCCGTATTAGCGAATCTTTTTCGCGCGTAGAAGAACCAACAATCTATATAAGTTCATGTAAATTCTAGTATCTGAATCACAATACAGTAAAGGCTTAAAGCGTTTAAATAGTGAGCGCTATGAGGATAAGAAGAGACGTTCAAGCCGTGATCTCCAGTGACTCCAATGGAAAAGAGGTATTTTTGCTTGTAAAAAAGCTGGAGTATTCTGCCAGAAGGTACCGTTGGCGACTGCTGAAGGGTGGAGTGAAACCTGGAGAAAGCGAAATCGACGCTCTTAAACGAGAGATTTTTGAAGAAGTCGGCTTGGAAAACGTGCAAGTTCTAGACAAAGTTCGCAGCTACCAATTTACCTTCAAAAATGTGAAACATCTGGTCTCCAGCTATAAGGTGAAGGCAAATCTACATGAACGTATCAGACTTCAGACAAGCGAGGTCGCTGGCTACGTCTGGGTGCCCAAAGAGAAGGCGATCAAGATGCTGCATTGGAAAAATGAGAGAAAGGCGTTAGCTGCCTAAAGCGACTCTCAAGGGAATTTCAGTCTGATCGCTTTAGTTGAACAGATATCCACACATTTTAGGCAGTAGATACACTCCAGATGGGTGAACTTTTCCCAAGGCAGATCTAGAATTGGGACCATAGTGGGACACACCTGCACACAGTCTCGGCATCCAGCTTTTGTGCATCTGACAGGGTCCCTCCGCAAACCGAGAAAGGTGAATTTGCTAAACAGGGCGGAGAGAGCTCCTTGAGGACACAGGTAACGGCACCAGCCGCGAGGTACATACACTGCTAAGCCTATTACGAACCCCATTATGAAGAGCCTGACTAGGAGGAGGGGCTGCAGCGAAGTGATTGCGTTGCCAATACTGGCGAAAACTTCGTCTGCTGGTTTTTCCAGTAGTTGAGGAATCCCGTAGCGAATCTCGAGTGCAATTTTGGGCATTACAGCGAAGAGCGTGTCAGCTGGACTCACTGCATTGAAGGGGGCCTGCGCGAAAACGCCTAAAGCCTCTTTGTAGCCTGTCTCCCCCATGGCTACGGAAGCGGCCATAGTTCCACTTACGAAGAGGACGACTGCTAAGATTATGTATTTTATCTTCACCATGTCCTTGTGTGTTCTAGGAGTAACCACCGTGTGTCGCTTTTTCGTGTAAGTCAACAAGTCTTGAATGAAGCCGAAAGGACAAGCCCAACCACAGAGGGCCCTGCCTAAAAATATAGCTGCGACAAAAATTGAGGCTAACGCTAGCAAGGGAAATGCAGCCTCGAAAAGCATAAGCTGTAGTGCACCAAAGGCGTCTCCAACGGTTTTGGAAGGAGTGCCCAACAACCCAATGATTGGAAGAAGAATCGGCCACGGTCCCAAGCCAAAGATAACAGCGTTAAAGAGCGCGAAGAAACTGAACTGTGTAATCTTCCTCAGCGTTTCTATTCTGAAAATCAGTTTTCTAGCGCGAATTGCCACGCTCAGGTCTGTTTCTCTTTCTCTAGCAGCAGTTTCCGCTGTTTTTTCTTCGTCCAATGCACGGCCTCCGGATTCCAAGGTTGAAAGATTAGCGTTTGCTTGCGTTTTTCAACATTGCGGCTTTGAAACGTGAAGGTTTAAGTGCCATAAAAAGCTATCCGTTACAACGGTGGCCTGATGAACACACGAAGAGGGACTGAGTTGATAATGACTCCGCGGGTGGGACAGCCACACTAGTCGAACTGAAGTACTCTCTATGAAGAGAAGATAGACTTAGGGTGCCACGGCTTGCAGACTTCAATTTCCCCGACGCTTCTGCAGTTGTTGAAGAATCAGAAGTATCATTTGATTGGTCAGCATTCAGCGGTCAAGCGCTGCAGATGGTTGTATGAATCACTGGTTCACGATCGTCCATGCTACAAGCAGAAGTTTTATGGTATCAAGAGTCATCGGTGCGTTCAGATGACCCCTACGGTGCTCTATTGTAACATGAGATGCCGCTTCTGCTGGCGGATTCAAAGCGGGGATATGGATTTCAAATGGGATGAAATGACCTTGGATCAACTGGACGATCCCGGAGCAATTGTTGATGGATGCATGAAGGCCCAGATGGACATTCTGAGTGGCTATAAGGCAAATCCCAAAGCTGACAGGAAGAAGTACAGAGAAGCTCTGACCCCTAAACATGCAGCCATAAGCCTAACAGGCGAACCCACGCTTTATCCACATCTGACTGAGCTAATTGCAGGCTTTCACAAACGTGGCTTCACCACATTTCTTGTCTCCAACGGAACTCTCCCCGAAGCATTGACCCAACTCGACACCGAACCCACGCAGCTTTACATTTCAGTGTGTGCTTTCAGCAAGAAGACTTTCGCTGAAACCTGTCGACCCCAGATTCCCAAAGCTTGGGAGAGACTTAACGAAACACTGTCTTTACTGTCGAGTTTCAAGTGCCCAACTGTGATCAGGCTAACATTGGCGCGCCACTTGAACCTTGGGCGTCCAGAACTATACGCTAAGCTCATTGAGAAGGCAGGTCCTACGTATTTAGAACCGAAAGCTTACATGCATGTAGGGTCTTCGCAACTGCGGCTAAGCTTTGAAAACATGCCGAGTCACGCGGAAATCCGTGATTTCGCCACTGTGCTGGCAACAGAAACTGGATACAACTTTCTGGAAGAGTCTGCAGAAAGCCGCGTAATTTTATTGAGTCGCTTGGAAAAACCTGTAAAATTAGCTTGAAGACACATCCGTAAATCAAGAGCCTTCAAGTCACATTAGGATTTTGAATGAAAGTGGCAAAAGCATATTAGACTCAGTTGGAGCTTCATTCTTCGAAATACTCGGCGTGATAGCTTGGCTTTAGAACATTTCATCAGCAAGATCCAGAAGGAGCTGAAGAAAAAGGAAGAAGCTAAAGAAGGAGTTCAGAAAGAGATGCGCAAAGCCACGCGTTTGTCAAAGCAGTCAATCCTCCTTACACATCAAAGACGATTCAACGATGCAAGAAAATTACTCAAAGAGGCGGGCAAGCTTCTCCGAGAACTTAACAGAGTTGCGGAAATGCACCCAGACCTCATCTACACAGGAATTGTAGATGCTGCCATGCAGGAATACGCTGAGGGGCAGATTCTTCTCAGCTTAGTGGAGAAAAACCGGTTCGTAGCTCCTGAGAAGCTGAATGTTCCAGCTGTTGCCTACGTGCTTGGGTTAGCAGATGTTATTGGAGAACTCCGGCGTCAAGCTCTTGACTCTCTTCGTGCGGGTGACTTGAAACAGGCAGAATATTGTCTGCAAGTGATGGAACGGATTTTCATAGAGTTGATGTCAATGAATGAAGCTTATATGCTTGTTCCTGGGCTTCGAAGAAAGTGTGATGTTGCCCGTCGCATCATTGAAGCTACAAGAGGTGATGTCACCATAGAAGCTCGAAGAGATTCATTGGAGCAGTCGATCAAGAAGCTAGAGAAAGTCTTTGGAAGAAAGAAGAGAGTTGCCAAAGCTTAGAAGGTCAAACCCAAGACTGGCTGTTCAGTTCAACTCAGAGTTTTCTGCGACCAAAGCTCATGAAATGCAGGTGCGATTGGCTAAGCAAGTAATGCGAGAGGATAGGCTCCCAGATGCGATTCGGTTTGTGGCTGGAGTAGATGCGGTTTATGTTGAAGAAACATCAATTGGAGTGGCAGCTGTTCTTGATTACGATTCACTCGCACTCGTGGAATGCCAGGTTGCACATGTTGAAACACAGTTTCCGTACATTCCAACGTTGTTGTCTTTTAGAGAAGTCCCGCCAACCTTCTCAGCTATAGAGAAATTGGAGACTCAGCCTGATGTGTTTCTTATTGACGCCCACGGCATTGCTCACCCTTACAGACTTGGATTTGCTAGTCATCTAGGCCTAATATTAGACAAGCCGACGATTGGGGTTGCAAAGAGCATACTCTGCGGGAAAGTTGAAAGAAAGACCAACGAAGGATGGGTACGCATGTTAGACAGGGGAGAAATCATTGGCGCTGCGGTCGTGACCAAGCGAGGGCGGAAACCGTTGTATGTCAGTATAGGTCACAGGGTTTCATTAGAAAAAGCCATAGAAGTTGTCAAGCACTGCACAAATATTCACAGAATCCCCGAACCAATCTTCACAGCTCATAAAATGGCAAGCGAAGAAAAGAGAAGATACAGAAAGAGCAGATAGAGAGTTCTGCTATCTCTGGACGGTAAGCTATCTCGGATAGGAACTCACTAGAAAATAGATATAAGGACACAAGAGCTAAGGCTAGTCCCCAAGGGGATTCGGACATGGACCCTCGGCTGGAAACAGTTGTCAATAAGATTCAAGACGGAAAATTACGAAAGAAGATTGTTCAATTGGTTGATAATCCAACGATTGACATTGAAGGGAGAACGTACGAGGGCGTGCCTCTGGAAACCTCGCCTGCTGGTTTGTCTCATCATCACAGTTATGCAGGCGGATACATTGAGCATGTAGCTGCCACTGCGGACATAGCCTTAACACTATGCGATGTTGTGGAGAAGATATACTGTGGCGAGGTCAACCGAGACCTCGTTTTAGCTGGCGTTCTTTTACATGACATCTTTAAGCCGTTAACGTATATGAGAAGAGAAAACGGAACCTTTGCCCCGTCTCCTTTAGCTGATCGCCTCGACCACCTAACGCTTATCGTGGCCGAACTGGTCCGCAGAGGCTTTCCGCTCCACTTAATCCACATCGTTTGCGCCCATCATGGCTATAGGTACGGGCCAACGGGACCGAAAACGACAGAAGCCCTAGTCTGTCATCTCGCTGATATCACAGACTCCAAGCTAAACGGTGAAGTGCTCCGCGCAGCCCAGTATCTGGCAAAAGAAGCCACTGGCAGAGACCTACGCCACGTCACTGGAAAAGAAGCCTTCCAGATAGTCCACGCCAAGACCTTGAAAGGCTGGAAGGGAGTAGTCAAAACAGTAGAGAAAATGAGACATGACGTACGTATTAGTCCCTGATTCCACAGGTTCAGAACCCAGCTCTCACTAAGTTCTGCGGTTTCATAAGCTCCCTTAAGAGAATGGTGGCATAAGAACCGCTCGGCAACACAAAGCCCACCATAACTTGCCGCTTTGCGTGATCAGTCGGGTCTCGTGTCGGCTTTTCAACAGAGAGGCTGGCAATTGGGGCAAGAACAGTTCGAAGTCTGCCTGGAGCGCTGACTTTCGGCATCCTTTGAACGCGAAAGTCGTTGGGCTTCACGTTTTCAGCTTCAAGGATTTCCCTCTCTATTTCGCCTTGTCTCCCAGCAGAAATAGACTGCTCAAAGCCCACTAAAGGAAGCGCCGTGCAAGTTGTGCCGTTGACTTTCAATGTGTAATCGCCTCTTAGAACCTGATTCAAAGGCATTTCATGCTTCACTCGTGTGCTAAGAAACTTGTTGAAGAGGAAAGACTGATAGGCTTGAACAAGAAGCCTGCCAAGCTTCATTGGTAATTTTCGGAATGCGCCAACAAAGTCGTTGTGATGTTTTACTAGATGCCTTAGCATGAAACGTTCGTATTTGAGTTGATGTGGGAAACGGTGAAGTGCTGCTTCAAAGTTCAGCGTATCCGACAGCTCTTGCCTTGCTCTTCTTGCCTGGGGATGCTCGTGCTCGCTGGACGCTGCAAGAAAAGCAAGCGCTGCGTTTTCCCAATCGTCTCGAATCATGTATTCGCCAACCTTGTGTGTGATTGGACGGACAGTTCCGAAACGTTGATGCCCGAAAAAATTAGGGATTCCGCCCATACCTGAGAGTTCACTCAGTATGCTGTCTAGTCGCTTCTCAATCTGAGAAGATGAACAAGCTATAGCTCTTATCAGTATGCGAAAGTGATTTCCTAAAAGAAGACCTGAATGAATCTTTTCATTCATTAATCGAAATGGAGAAAGACTGATGTCTTGTATCTTGACCTTCGAAACCTGTTCAGGAGTTACTCTCCCAATGCTTACGTGTTGAGCAGTAACCGCCTTTGCATCTTTTATCCCAGCTATGTGCATGCTCTCTACATCCATGCTAAGCCATTCAGCAATGGCTTTGACAGCCAAAATCGTATCCCAGTTCCTTTTAACCAAGACACAAGCCAGATAACGCCCTTTTCCGGTTACGTGAAACGGCTTTTCAGCTTGTTTCACCTTGGCTCTGGAGCCATCCACTAAAATCTCTTCCACCACAAAGTCCTCAGGAAATTGGCGGATTCTGCCGCCAATTCCAAGCGATTCAGAGGCGTAAACTTCTATTCCAAGCATTCTCTCTAGTTCTGGAACGTTCAAAGCTACGTAACTCCTATGTTACCTTTAATGTATGCGAATGTGCTTCGCCGCACTTCCTCTGAGGACCCTGTGAAATCCTCATTCGCACGCGCCATTCGCTGAATTCAAGCGACTATTTGTCCAAGAAGATTGTCTGTGTTGGGAAGGGCATTTCTATGCCTTCCTTCTCGAATGCTTCTAATATTGAAAAGTTGATCTCTTGTTGGGTATCCCTGTACTTGGCGTAGTCGGGCGTTTTCATGTAGTATACGACTTCAAAGTTGTAACTGAAATCTCCAAACTCGGTGAAATGCACTCTATCCAACTCTGTGGACTCTATTGCTTGTATTATCGCTGCTATTATGCTAGGTATTTTCTTGAGTTTTGCTAGTGGCGTGTCGCAGGTTACCCCTAATTTGAAGACGATTCTCCGTTTTTTCAATCGCTTGAAGTTCCTGATACTTGAGGTCGTGAGTTGCCTGTTGGAAATGACCAACTCTTCACCCTGCAATAGTTGGACTCTCGTCGATTTTATCCCTATCTTCCTGACGGTTCCAGCATAGTCTCCCATAACGATGAAATCTCCTACTTCGAATGGTCTGTCGAAATAGATCGAAAAAGCGCTGAAGACGTCGCTTAGAACATTCTGTAATGCTAGGGCAATTGCTATGCCTCCGACGCCAAGTCCGATAACCAAGCCTGAGAGATCAATCCTGAAAGCAATTAGAATGGCAAAGAGCGCAAACAAATAGACGACTGCTTGAATAGATTTCTTGAGTACAAAAAGCAAATGCTCACTTGGTTTCCTTTGCCGTCCTGCACGTGCGGCATACCAACTGACAAGTGTGTTGGTCACTCTGGTCAATGTGAAAGTGATCAACAGAATTCCACCAACGGTGAATATCGCTGCCAAGAGCTCTTGGTATGGTGCCAGAAAAGTCAGGGATTCCAAGCTGTAGTAAGCACCTAAGAGAATGGCGAAGAGTATGACAGGGGCCTTGATATTGCGCAATATCTCGTCATCTATTTTGGTCTTTGTTCCTCTTGCCCAACGAGTAAGATATCTCCGAAAAGCAGAGTACGCTATCCATCCAACAAAGATTGCGAGGCCAAATACGATTAGTGATGCAACAACCTCGCTAGCAGGTTGACCTAGACTAAAGTATGTGCGCAACAACTCTGCCAAACTAGCCGCTAACATGGTGACTTGACCATTCCCGAAACGGCAACTTAAATTTTGCGCGATTCTAAATCTGCGACAAGGCCCGCCAGAACATTGTCTCAGAGAACTGCCGTCACGCGTGTAACGATAATGTTACTAATTCAAGGCTATGTGACCGCCACGTTACCTGTGATGGGTATGGATGCGCTCCGAAACACTTCTTCTATGGAGTCTATGGAAACTCCGCAAGCCTGCGCGCTCATTTCTACTCGAGGATGAGGTGTTTTTTGTCCTGGGTTAGACGCCATTTTCTTGGAGTATGGTGTCCCTGATGCCACTCATCCAATGCTGTTAGCTTTTTTTCCGGAATGGAGCATTTTCGTCGCCCGCTTTTGTCTTTTGTACCCAATTTCAGAGATACCGCCTCGTACTTCTTCTCCAACTCTTCGATTCGCTCAGCCTTCACCATCGACAACACTATACATGCATACTCTGTAGTTGCATTAAAAATTTTGGAAGAGTAGGTTAGGAAGCAGATTGAAAGCGCGCGCAGTTTGCTAGAGTGAATTCAAGCGGCTATCATGTTGCTTCAAAGCCGTGCACGTACAAAAACCTTTTACTCGCGGAAACGTCTTTATTGAGTGGTGCAGGATATGGAGAAAACCGCAGGAGATCTCGGGGGAATTCTGCTACAGCTGATTGATAAGCTTGCGGGGAAGAAATCGGACATCAAACTCAGCTTCAAAGATTTAACACTCGACATCGGCATGATGAAAGTCAAACTCAATGGATCAGTAGTTCTAGATGTCCTCTATGTTACAGACAAGTAGGCTAGCCCATCGTTAATGGTGAAGTTTTGGATACATTGCTGTGGCTGTTCCGCCTTCTCCAGTCAGGAGCAGCTAGCCTTTCAACTGATGGAACTCAAGCACTCCACGTAGCAGTGGGCAGAAAGCGAATCGATTTCAATGTGGTAGATAAGGAGTTGTTGATGGATTTACTGAAGAACACGGACGTCGCCCGTGCGCAGCTGCTCTTAAAGCATCTCCGAACGTTAAGGTGGATCGCTCAGGAATTAAAAGCGGCAGGGTTCACCTTGACTGTTTCATACCAAGGTTCCCTGTTACTAACACTGGGTTCAGAAGCCAAACCTACCTTTTCACAGATTCTCACAAGAACCGATGCAATAGAACTGAACAACCTGAAACAGCTGATGCAGGTGTTCTTCGGGCGGACGGACTAAAAAGGAGGAAGCGGCCCAACCTACAGGTCATTTGCGATGTCGTTCCACCAGACTCTTGAGATCTCTGATGCTCTTATTTTCAGTCGGTCCAAGTCAACATAGGTGCACGGGCCATTTTGCAAACTTATTCAACTATCCTCTTGAGGAAAGATTCCCATGGTTCAATAATTTCAGAATATTTATCTGCGTTTTTCATGGCATAGTTTCTTGCTAGGAAGAGTAGAGCAGATAGCTCGATGATCCGCCGTTTACTTCTCGGAGTTCCTAGAAGCATGTGAACCATGGCATTCAAGGCCCATCGGATGGTGAAATAGGGAATGAAACAGTGGCCAACCTTGAATCGGAGATAGACAAATCTGAAAATGTCTCGCAGCGCGTTAACTTCCTGAAGATTCCGAGAAACCCTTAGGCCTCCAGCATGTTGAACAATGAATAGATTGTCACGAACAATCGCAAAATCTTTGCCATACCGATCTTTGAGGTCTACGCAGTAAGAGTGATCCTCTCCTCTTGGTATATATGGATCAAAAGGAAGCGTCATGAAAACCTTCTTGCTTAGTATCATTGCGCCGCCTAAAGCGTGATAGGGCATTAGAGCTAGCCTTTGCTGTTGATCGGTGAGAAATGAACGTTTGAGAAACGAGTTCATACCGGTCAAGATTGAAGCTGGCGTAAGCTCGTCATAGGTATGCCTTCCTTTTTTCTCGGAGAGCCGCAAATCTTCGTACAGCCCAGAGACGGCGACGATCTCTTTTCCATCCACTGTTCTTCCAATAAGTTGAAGTGCAGCTGTCAACCTTTCGGGTCTATTCAAGTGGCAATCATCATCTAGAAAAACGATTTTATCAGGGGCGAAAGCTCTGCACGCGCAGTAGATTCCGAGGTTGCGCGCCCTTGAATAAGGGCTGAAAGATTTTGAAAGGATTGCAGAAAAGCTCCCTCTGAACGGCGCCATTTTGGAAAGGGATTCCGCAAACTCGATAAAAGGGGACTTTAATCCAACACAGGTCTCTATGAATGATCTCTCGCGCGCGCAATCGATTTTTTTCAGAACGCCCTCTACTTCTCGCCTCGCCTCCAAAGAGCTCTTGTGTTCATGAGTATCTCCATAGGAAAGAAGGAGGCTCTCTATACGCTCGAAGTTTTCAACTGAACTATCATCAATCAAAACAAGTGACAATGACGGTGTTTCTGAGCGAAAAATCGAATCTATTAACCGCTCTACTTGCAGAGGTCTGTCTCTGGTGATCACGACAACGGCTACTTTCATGAATAGTCCCTACGCCATCAGCGACATAATAGATCACTAGCTAACACGAAATGAGTTTCCTTCAGTTTCTTCTGCTTTTTTCCAGGTAAACTTTTTTTGAGAGTTCGTCTTCCATTATTAGCGGCATAGTCCTTGCCCAAAGCTTCTGGAAACTGAAGTAGTCTTTGTAATGTTTCTCAACGTATTGAGGAACGTCTGACAAAGACAATTTGATGTTCTTCAAGTATTCCATGGAATCTTCAATACGGGATTCCAATACCGAATGAATAGCTGATAGAAAACCTGAAACAATGAACTTGAACATTGTGTTTCGTCTCAGAAAATATCCTGGATATGGTTCAAGCGACTTTGTTCGAACGGGAGTTACTCCTGTTTCATGTCTCGGGTATTGCAGTTTCCTTCGCATATAAACAAATCTGTACACGTCCTGTCGCATTTCCGACCAATGCTTTGCTGCATACGCTGGAGTGTGCCGCACCCACAACTCGTTGTCTAACAAGAACGCAAAACCGTGCATTCTAGCGTTAACTACCATATCCATATCTTCTCCTCTAAGTATGTAGGGATCAAATGGAACCTTCTCAAACAATCTTTTGTGAAGCACCATGTTTCCGCCAAAGGCAAAAGAGGTTTCTTCTAGTCGAGCACCCGTTTCA
>Ga0209635_10000738_pt1 | contig 23248 bp, 28 predicted proteins | sample DeeMarSWOR230_32_FD_187463 | JGI IMG/M metagenome (GOLD analysis project Ga0209635, IMG submission 187463) | Marine sediment microbial communities from White Oak River estuary, North Carolina - WOR-2-30_32 (SPAdes) (version 2) | ecosystem: Environmental > Aquatic > Marine > Intertidal zone >...
TCACACCCACTTTTGAAGCCGCCAAGAAGATTGTCGAAAGTGGAACTGACATAGTAGCTTTAGATGCAACCAATCGAGCCAGACCCGGAAAAGTCTTAGCGGGAGATCTGATTCAACGAATCAAAAGAGAGCTCGATGTTCCAGTGATGGTCGACATATCAACTTTTGAGGAAGGCCTTCAAGCAGCTAAGGCCGGAGCAGATGTCATCGCTACGACTCTCTCGGGATATACGCCTTATAGTCACAAAAGAAAAGGTCCTGACCTCGAGTTGGTTAAGAAGCTTGCAAGCCAAGTTGACACACCGGTGATGGCCGAGGGTCGTATGATCACCCCTAAACTTGCTAGGCAGGCCATAGAGATGGGCGCTTTTGCAGTTACTGTAGGCCATATGATAGTTAATGCAAGGAGAATCACAGAATTCTTTGTTAAACATATTACTGAACCTGCTGTGTTGGGAACCGTCGAGGAATAGTAACTCCGTGGGGATCAACACCGTGTACAAAAGTAGTTTAAACCTTAAACGTCTTTGTTAAGTGAGTTATCCATTTGTTTCTGCGATGTATGTCGCGATAAAGCTGAAAGTTATGGATACAATTTTAGCGATCTCAAGTTAGATGTTCGGAAGTTCTGAATCTCCGAAGATGGCATGAGCCCTACGGATACCATGGCAAAAGTATTCGGGGAGGAAGATTTTATTGATTGGTGGCGATTTGGGTTGTTAATGATAAAAATTGCAAAAATTTTTATATATATAACCGAAACTAATTTCGGCAATTAGGATGAAAGAAATAAAAAAGACAGAAAACAGCAAATACATATTTTGTATCGATGCTGGCGCCTCCAGTTCACTTGGCGCAGCTATTACGCTGCAGGGCGAAGTTTTGTGGATGGGAAAAACAGGCCCAATCTCTGGGGATTATAATGAAGAAGCTATCACCAACAATCTGAGAACTCTTATTGACAGCTCTTTGCAGAATGCGAAAGTATCTATGGAAGATTGTTTGTGTATATCCTTGGGGATAGCAGTCAGCCCTTACACCCTAATAAATAACTCACTTGGCAAGAGTGTTGAAAACCGACTTGGAAAAATTGTTAAAAGAGTCTATAAAGACTTGGGCTTTCAAGGCCCATTCTTGAATAAGTCTGATGTCGAAACAACTTGGGCAGGGGCAACTGCTTGTCAACCTGGGATTGTCGTGTATGCAGGCACAGGATCATTTGCTTATGGGGTGAACAGGAAAGGAAACTCTGTACTCATCGATCCAATGTGTGCCTTGCTTGGAGATGAGGGTAGCGCGTACTTTATCGGAGTACATGCATTAAAAGCGGTTGCAAGAAGCTTGGACGGCCGGGGAAGCAAGACTTTACTGAAAGAAAAAATTTTTAAAAAATTTAGCATAAATCATTTTATTGAGTTTTCCTGTAAGAATTGGAGATCAATGTCAAGAAGAGAAATAGCGGAACTCTCTCCGATAGTAAACGAATGTGCTAATGAGGGCGATTTAGTAGCTCGAGATATTTTGAATGACGCCGGGAGCAGACTAGCCAAGTATGCTAATGTAGCAATTAATCGGTTAGATTGCGAAACTTTTCAAATATGTTATGCAGGAGGAGTTTTCAGCTCTCAAATTGTTTTAAATTCCTTCACTCAGCACCTCATAAAGAAACATCATGTAGAAATTCATAAAGCCAAGTACGACCCAATAGTGGGTGTTTTTCTGTTAGGTTGTAAACAGTTATCTATAGAAATAAATAGACAATTGCTGGCGCGTCTTTCCACCAATAAGTATAAATTAAGAAAAGGGGGTCCTGTAAAAGCTTTAAGGTAATATTCCCATTCTAGCTTTATTGACTGAGGCTGGGGGGGTGGAAAAATCCACGAGGTGATGTGGATGAAACCCAAATGTCCAGCCTGCGGAACAGGTTCTTGGACGGTCGGCTTCAGCCGAAGCGGATATTGTTGTTTTAAGTGCAAGTCATGCGGAAGGAAGTTCAACGAACGAGCTGGAACACCGTTTCACGGGCTAGTGGCACGTGGACGAAAAGTTTGTGCCACACAAGCGAGTGCCATCGAAGCGGCGGAAGTGGCGGAAACGGAAGTGGGCCTATCAGATAACGGTTTTTGACTCAGGACAAGTTCATTGCGAGCTATCTCGCTCCGGAACGGAGCACCGAAGCTATCAAAAAGACATTGAAGCGGGCGAAGGTGGAAGCGAATTTCTCGCCCGACATCGTGTTGAGCGACGATTATCCCGCTTACGACCGAGGGATCAAAGTTCTCGGCAGGCACACCAAACATATCCGTGCTCATTTTGAAGGGAAGTTTATCCCTTACGGGAAAGGTGTCCTCCTGTTGAGCAACAATAAAATCGAGCACTACCACTCGAAGATCGCCCCGAAGATTCGCTCTATGGGGGCATCAAAAACTTGGAGAAGGGGGATAGCTTTTTCCAAGTCTATAGGGGCTGGCCACGCTTAGAAACTTGCCACGGCGGGCCGAACCTGCGCGCGACGCGCAAGCAGAGTTTAAATACCCCTACCCTTTTGAGTTGTTCCCCACCTACTGGTCCAGCCTTTTATTGGGGTTTGAGCTCTAATTCATGAATGGTAAACCGATTTATTAAACAACCTCTACAGTACCAATAAGTTTAAATACCCCAATTTCGAAATAACAGTAGATTAAAATGAAACAATCAGGTGCTATAACAAAGATATCTGCGGCAATTATTGCTGTGATTATTTTGGTATCAATAGTTGTAGGAGTATGGTATGCTACTAAACCAGGAGAAGAGGAGGAGTTCGTTACTATTACGATGGTATATTGGCCGGGCCCTGAGAGTGAGGCGTTAGAACCAGTGTTGGAATGGTACAATAGTGAAAGAGCACCAGAAACTGGTATTAAAGTAGAGATGGTATGTTTTAGCCGGGCAGAGTTCTTTACTAAACAAGATACGTTTCTTGCTGCAGGATCATCTGATTATGATATTATAACTGCTGGGACTTACAATATTGCGCATTATGCCCCCCACATGGTCGATATAGAAGATATAAAGGATGAGGTAGATGCTCTAGGTTGCTTAAAAACTCATCTAGACGGGTTAACTATAGATGGGAAATTGTACGGTATACCATGTCTTGGTTTAAACAATTGGGCATTCTTCTACAGAGAAGATTTAATCAATGACTTGCTCACAGACAATGAGAAACAAGAGACGTACAAGAGAATATCGGAAGAATATATTGGTAAAGAAATTACCCCGAAGCATCCAGATGATTGGCTTTTGGAAGATTGGATAGCTACGGCTCTCTACTTTACTAGAGGGGTTAACCCTGACAGTCCGACTGTTTATGGCACAGCAGCTTATGGTAAAACGGGAGGATTTTTTACTGGATGGCCTTTGATGAATATTGTGTGGTTGTATGGGGGAAGGTGGTTTAAGCCAGGGACTTTGGAGCCTGATTTTACAAGTGAGGCTTGGCTAAACGGGATGAATATATACGATAATTTTAGGAAATGGGGAATCTGGCCAACCGAAATGTATAATTGGGAATACCCGGATGTAGATGGAGCACTTAGATCTGGATTGATTGCTTTCGCAGGACACTTTTCGATTCAATGGGCTGCTTTAAATGATCCTGAACAGACGGAATACGCTGGCAAGTTTGTAATGACTCGTCCACCGGGTCTCCTTCAATCCGATGGCACGATAAAAAGATACCTTTACGTCAACCCCGTTGGTTTGGGAGTAACTAAATATTCAAAACACCAGGAAGAAGCCAAAATGTTTTTGTTGGAAATGCTGAGCCCGGAGATGGAAAGAAGATACGTTGCTGAAGGTGGAGTCCCACAGACAGCTGCTATTATAGCTGAAGCGAGCGCGACGCGACCTGACTTGGCAATAGATTTAGAGTTAATTGACAAATACGGTTTTACTGTACCAGTCTTACCAGAAACTATTAGTATACAAGTAGCTATGTCTGGCCATATATCAGGGGTTATAGCAGGCACCGAAACTCCTGAAGAGGCTCTATCAGCAATACAAGCGGAAGTTGAAGAGATTCTAGGAGTATAAAGTCCGATTATCTTGATTCCCCTCATTTTTACCGCAAACTTTTTATAAAACCAATTAAAGAAAAAGAAAACAAGACGGTGATTTGATGTCAAAACGTGCGTATGAATCATTTTTCAGCGAAATAAATAAAATGCTAGAAAAAATAAAGCAAACTCAAAAAGAAAATATCTTAAAAGCTGCGGAATTTGTTACAGAATGTGTTAAAAGCGATGGCCTGATTTACACTTTTGGAACGGGGCACTCACATACTCTTACTGAAGAGATTTTCTTTAGAGCAGCTACTCTTGCTCCAGTTTGTGCAATTCTCGAACCCTCGTTAACAGGTAATCAAGAAGTTGTAAAAAGTGCTTATACTGAACGGCTAGAAGGATTTGGGAAAATCATCGTGAATCACATTAACCCCGCCCCCAAAGATGTGTTTATAGTCATTTCTAATTCTGGTCGGAACGCGGTTCCTATCGAAGTCGCTCTAGAATCCAAAAAGAGAGGAAACAAAGTAATAGCGATAACTTCGAAGACCTATAGTGAGAAAGTCCCTTCCAGACATTCCAGCGGTAAAAAACTAATGAATGTTGCAGATGTAGTTCTGGATAACTGTGGAAAGCTAGGAGATTTTGCCATCAAAATATCAAAGTTAGAGCAAGGTTTGGGGCCCACATCCACGATTACAGGTGCATACTTGCTGAACGCAGTTATGGTTCAAGCAGCGTCTAATCTTTCGGAGATGATGAAAGAGCCTCCCGTTTTCTGGAGTGGAAACTTACCCAAAGGAATGGAAAAGAACCAAAAGATACTTGATAAGTATTGGAGTAGAATCAGGAACTGGTAAATAAAAAAATGAAATACATAATTGATTTTCATACGACAATATACTATTGCACCTTAGCTAATATCTAGATGGCTCCTATCTAAAATTTACAATTGTTCATGCTTTATTTTCATTCACAATACGGGAAAAATCTTTTTAAATTGCCCTTATACATATTTAGCAACTATGTGTACAGTTTTCTTGTCTACTACCCCCAAACCTATTGTAGTCATTGCGGGCAACACTTTTCTTTTTGGAAAGAGTTCCCTCACGTTATAAACATAAGAATCACACCCCCAAACCACGATTACATTACCTTTCAAATTTTTCCGCTGTTTCTTCACCATAGGATAATGACAACCTAGGGGAACCGTACCTATACCAACAATGTTGAAGTCATCTCTCTTCAGTTTTTTCACGAACGAATTTACTTCTTCCTTCCCAAATCCAAGTAAAGTCGGGCAAGACTTGCAAAAAGCGATACTTATCTTATCGCTCTTTTTGAGCTGAGGCTTAATCATTTCATATGGTTTTGGTTCTTGGATAGAAACCATCTTAATCTACCCCTCTTTGTTAATATCGTATCTCTCATCAGATTAACACTAAGAAAGTTTTCTCACTACGTACACATTTTTTTTTCCCTTAAACGATGCAAGACCAAAAGTAGTCATTGCAGACAATACTTTTCTTTTTGGAAAGAGTTTTCCCACGTTATAAACAGCAGCTTCACATCCTAAGATTATGGCTACATTCCCTTTTAGATCTTTATGCTTCAGTATATTTGGAAAATAACACATGTCAGCAGACACAGTCATATCAACCACGTTGAAGCCATCTTCCTTTAGTTTTTTCGATATTTTTGTCATATCATTCATCCCGATCCCACATATAATTGGACAAATCCCACATAATATGATGCCTATTTTATCGCTCTTTTTGAGCTGAGGCTTAATCATTTCATATGGTTTTAATTCTACCACGACACTCATTTAATCCCTATTTAGTTTTTGGTTCATGCTCGAATTAAATTTTTTGGCTATTGGCCAAATCCAGCCCTGCTGTTTTCACGTATCTAACATCACCGCGGTAGTTTCGTGTATCTCCGGACTTCTTCGGTTTCATAGGCTTCTTTAACAAATAGGCATTCTTTATGCAATAAAGCAAAACTGCGATACCAATCATTTACCTTGGTTCTGTGCTAGTTTTAAGGTAACCAATCCTAATAGAACATACCCCGTTAGAGGTTTGGAAGCTGGACAGAGATCGGAGCAAAAAACCATAGGAGATGGTAGGAATGAATCCAAAATGTCCAGCCTGCGAAGCGGGCTCTTCAATCGTGCTAACACAGAATTGTGAGGAATGATGCAATGCCGAGAAAAAGAAAGCGCAAGAGGACGAGGATAACTCCAGAAATCATTGAAAGGATGGTCGAGTTAAGAAAACGAGGGTCAATCTACGGAGAGATATCCAAAGAACTCGGCATCGCTCTCCAGACAGTTGCCAAGCATATGCAGACGAAAAAAACTGGGGGGCAGAAGGAAGAAGGTAACCGAAGAAGTCCTCGAGGAGATGAGAAACCTCGGGGGGGCGGGGTTGTCTAAAAGGAGAATAGCTGAAAAAATGGGTCTGACCTACGCGACTGTTTTGAGGTACATGAGGGAAGAGGGATTTTTCGAGAGGATAAAAAGGGAGATGGGTCTGAAGTAAATCTTAATTTGATGGTTTCACTCTTTTTTTAGGATCCCCTCGATCTCCCCGACCCTCTTGGCCACCTTCCCCCCCATCTCAGCCAGGCTGGTGAGGATAGTGTTCGGGAATTCCTTCTTCCTCTCCTCCTCATCTCAAGCTCACGACCGATAATAATTTTCCGTCGTCAAGTTTCAAAATATTTTTAGGTATTGTTTCAATAGATAACTAGGGTAAACTGATGACAAATGAAGGTACAACGAAGGTTAGAACTGTGCTATTTGACTTTGATAGAACTTTGTTTAATCTAAATATAAATTGGCAAGAGGCTAGAAAGTGCTTAGTTCAAACATATCTTGAATACGGGGTTCCAACAAGAGTGGTAATGCGATATCTGAGTCCATTTTCGATGTATTCTGGAATGTATGATAAAATAGTTGACGATTTTAGTTCGGGGGACTTTGCGAAGATGCAACATCAGGCATCAAAGATACTAGAGCGATACGAGATGCAAGCGATGGACAAAGCAACGTGTATGAATGGTTGTCCAGCAATTCTTCGACATCTCAAAAACAAGGGGATCAAAGTTGGGATAATAAGCCTGAACGGCAAACGGGTAATTGGGGGTGTGCTAAAAAATACTGGTCTTACAAACTTCATCGACGCGTTATGTACTAGGGATCTCTCTGGTAAGCCGAAACCATACCCTGACCACATCTTTAATTGCTTAAATATATTGTTATGTAAACCTAGGAATGCAATTATGGTCGGCGATGGCATCATGGATATGTTAGCAGCGAAGCACGCAGGAATTCTCTCTGTTGGTATCCCGAAAGGCATACATCTCAAGGAGGAGCTAAGAGGAGCTGGAGCGGATAAAACGATAGAGAATCTCCATGAGCTGACACGTTTATTTGGGATTTAAAACAATTTGGCCTCACCTAGTTCTTAACAGCACGGCTAAAAATCCAGCCATAAACGAAAAAATTGTTATTATTGCTAGAGATGGAAACATCTGATTTGTTAGATCCATCACATATCCTATCACCACAGGTGAAATCGCCGCGCCCAAGTTAAAAAAAGCACACAATACACCAAGTCCTGTTCCTATTTCCTCAAGGTTCAGGATTTCGGATGGGAGTGAAAAAAGAGTAGGAAGAGTGAGTGCCACGCCTATCCCTAGAACTACTATGGAGGTGATGAGTACCCAAGTGCTTGATAGAAATCCAAAGAGTGCCAAGGCCCACAGGCCACACCCGACGATTATTAGGCCCTTACGCTTATGAATCTTGTCCGAAATCCATCCGAAAACTGGCTCGAGTAGGGTCACCACAATCACCAGCAAACTCACGAAGAGTCCAGCATGACCGGCACTCAAACCCTTAAATCTTTCGAGGAGGGCGGGCCCCCAAGTCTGGAAGCCGAATAACGCCGCTCCAAAAAGAAGGCTAACTATCCATATCTTCCACAGCTCAAACTTTTTCAGGATGTTGCGTATATCTATTGGTTTGTTATTGGAGACGCGTGGGCCATTCCTAACCATTGAGTACCACAACAAAGTAGCTATCATACCGAGTAGAATACAGATAAAAAATACAGAACGCCAACCGTAAATTAATCCTAACCATCCAAAGGTGGCGTAAGTCAGGATAGCTGCCCCAAAGAATGCTGAGCCTGATATCCCCATTGCTTTGCCTGTTTCATCTACCGAGAACCATTGGGGAATCACCACCAACACGAGCACAAATATGAAGACACCCCCTACACCAGCAATAGTCCTCCCAGCCAAAACCCCAACGAAAGAGGGCGCAACGACAACAATGAGACCGCCGAGTATTAGCAAAATTAGTGCTACAGTCCCCATGAACTTTGAGCTACAGCGTCTAGAAAGAATGCCTACGGGAATGGCCAAGAGAACGGCGGCTCCCGTACAGATGGTCATCAGGAAACTGGCGTGGAAATAAGAAACTTTGAACCCCTCTATGATTAAAATAATAATCGGTGGTACTGACAGAAGCATGAGCCCTGCCGCAAATTGACCGAAACATAAGGCAAACAATACTTTATAGCGACTTTCCATAGTCTACATCCTCCGTATAGGTATCTTTTTTATTTCTTCTTGATCTTAATAAAAACTTGCATATTGTCCGAGTAATATAATGGTGCGGCTACTAGGCTTTCGGTGAACCAAATAAACATTTAGCACAAAATTATGGAAACAATAGGAGACGCGGCAGTAAAAGAAGCCCCTTGGCGAAGGTTTGCCCCAAAGGGTTTAGGAAATCAGGGGCTTAAATGATTCGCCCAAGGGCACCGCAGGGGGATAGCCCTGTGTGTGGGCAGGTACGTGATGGAAAATCTGGAAGTGGTTGAGGCTCGTCAGAAACTCTACGAGAATCTTAAAAAATACAGTTCCGCAGACGATCCTTATCAGATTGTCATTGATCAGGTCCAGAAAGCTATCCGTAAATACATTAAGGCTTTTAATCTAAAAAAATGATGTCGTTCAAATAAGTACCTTCACTCAAACTTCAATTCGCCTCTACCGTTGAATAGTTTTTCGATGTTTTCGCTCAGGCATCCGTTCTCAGAATCCCCTCGATCTCCTCGACCCTCGGCCACCTTCCTCCCCCTCTCAGTCAGGCTGGTGAGGATCGTGTTCGGGAATCTCTTCCTTCTCTCCTCCTCCACCAGCCCCAATTGCTGCAGCACCCTCAGCGCCGTGTACACAGCCTACTTGCCCATCGCGGCGTTCCAGATCAGCTCGGTCCTAGAAATGGAACCTCCTTTGTGGAGCATGAGCAGGACTCGCAAAGCCGCTTTAGCCTCACCCAGCTCGTCTATCGGTCTCATTTCAATCATAATGCTTGGTGGACTCATTGTCTTTAAGAAAAAGTCATGTGACACGTGTCACGCCCAGCCAGTTGGAAGTGATAGCCAAAGTGGCGAGGTCCGCCGATCAGGAACTCCTCGCGAAAGAGGTGAGGGACAGGAGGCTGGGCGTCAGGAAGCTCGAATTAAGGGCCGCGAGGATGCACAGGTTAAGGCCCATCAAGGTGAAGAGGCCCAAGGACTGCGAGCTGAAGATACACGTGGACACGATGGCGAATGCATATGCCGAGTGCGAGGATTGCAAAATTCGAGGGCCGTGCCCGGACCTAATGGCCGAGTTGAAAAAGTACCGCAAAAGTGATCCTGACAGGTATCAGAAAAAACAACCGGGATTCTCCGTGGAAGCGGCCGAATACTTAGTCAAGAATTTTCCGTCTTTAAGAGCCGTTGGGGTGGACTTGATGGGCATCGAGAACATACTGCCTTACGGATTGTCCTCGTATACCTCTGGCGACACCCTGAGCCTTTTTATCCTCTTCCGGCCCAAAACCTCTCCGAGTATGCGCTGAACCCGGTTAATGGTGGGTTCGATTTCCTTCTTGGGGTCCCACTTGACTTTCGGCTGCGATAGGGTGTAGGCTGCCGCGTCCCTGAGGCGTTCCTTGTCGTCGACGATGTGGCTTATCAGGGTAAGGATCATCTTTGTATTATCATCGAGTGCCCGCTGTTGCTGATCGCGCATGACCGTCATATTCGATATGCGCGAAACGCTCAGGCGCGGCTCTACCCGCTTGAACTTCTCGCGCAGTTTTTTTTCCGTGGCGTGGACGTAGAAGTCCTCGGAGCCGCTTATCGTCCGTCCATATAGTACGCATATCCAGTCGTGCGGGATGTCAGCGTCGCGCGCCGCCTCGCTGAAGAAGTCGCGGAAGTTGTGCAGCCGCATCCGCTGCCCCTTGGGGATGTCTATCCTCGCCTTCTTCACCGTCCGCGCCACCACCTTGTTAAGGGCGTCGGCCGTCAGTTTCTTGCCGCTGCGGTCCACGAAGAGCCAGGGTGAGTGGTCCTTGCGAGTTTGCAGGTAGAGTTTTGTCGCGTTCACGGCGTCGCAGGTCAGGAATGGGCGCATGCGGACGTTGGTCTTGATGCGCCTGAGATACTTGTCGCGGGGGGCCATGCAGACTGGATCGTGCGGCGACGCCCTCCGCGCGAGCCCCTGCTTGAACTGTTCGCGCGTGAATTCGCAGATATCTCCGCCGATGCCCGTCGATGCCGCCGTCAGGTTTATCGCCCGGTCGCGCACGTCCGAAACTTCGACCATCGTCTTCAAGTCCTCGCAGGTCGGGAGGTAATCGGTGTAAACCGTCTTGACCTTACCAAACTCCTTTAATTCGTGCGCCGTGAAATCGAGCTCGCCCCTCTTTCCGAACCGGAAGTTAAAGAAGGAGCGCGCTGTCACGACCGCCTTCTGTGCCGTTCCTGGGGATTTTATTGATTTGAAAAACTGGACAACCAGCCGCTCGTACCGCCTGCGCTCGTATTCGTTCTCTCGCTTCAGGTCGGCTTTCCGCTCCTTGACCAACTGTTTCGGCGTTTTCTTGAGCCACTTGAGGAACCGGTCGAACTCGCGAGCATAGGACAACTGTACGCTCCGGCCGTATCCCGAGAGCCACGGACCGACATCTGGGTCGCCGTAGAGGTGCTGGTATTTGCTTTTTCTCTTGCTTTTTCTCACGTCTTTTTCCTCCTTTGTCTTTCCCACCGGGATCGGGGCTTTTCAATGTCGGGTCGTTTTCTTCCCCCACATTTCTTTATGGACGTAGGGGTATATAAAAGTGTCCTAAACTGATATCCGTGGGTAGTTCCCAAATAGGACAGTTTGAGTTGGGGAGCGGATGTCCTATTTGAGACATCGTGTCCTATTTAGGACGCCTACCGCCCCAAAACTTTTTCACTCGCCGCAGTCAAATTTGCACGGTGATTGTTTGCAGGAACCAACGGAGAAAGAACTATTCAAACTGCGAGCAGTGGCGGACTACCTATTCGGTCGTGGGGTTGGGCACGCGCTTTTTCCCGAAAGTGTTCAAGTGTTGAAAAGTATGGGGAGAATTCGTCAAGTTCTATTGGCCGACGAGCCGTTGTGTTCGATTCGCGCCTCCGATGGCTTTATCGTGCTTAATCGAAAAGGGGCCGAACTTGTACATCGGGCACTCAAGCCACCCCGCCTTCGAGTGGTGGTGAGCGACGATGCGGCACCATTTGTAGCGCGGGGTAAGACAGTGTTCGCAAAGCACGTCATGGCAGCGGACCCGGAGATAAGACCTGCCGAGGAGGTGCTAGTCGTGGATTCACGGGACCGTCTGCTAGCGAGCGGTAAAACCTTATTGACGGGTGAGGAAATGATAGCGTTTAAAGCCGGCAAGGCAGTAGAAGTTAGACGAGGGTTTGGTGGCGAAAATGAAAGGGTGGAAAAACGAAGCAAGGGGCATGCATGAGTTAGGATTATTAACCAAGTTCATGAAAAGTGCGGAGGTTGGTTGAATGTTTCCCAAACGAATAGACCGGCGGCAGATGGAGCGTGCGATGCGGCAGATGGGGGTTAAGATGAATGAGCTTGAGGGAGTGCGAGAGGTCGTGATCAAGCTCGCTGACCGAGAGATTGTGATACCCAACGCTCAGGTGACGCGCACAGATATGGCCGGGCAGCGAAGCTATCAGGTTAGCGGGCAGGAGTTCGAGCGGAAGCCAGAGTTCGAGCCGAGCGAAGACGACGTCAAGCTGGTGATGGAACAGGCTGGGGTCGAGCGAGAGGCCGCGATGCAAGTGCTCAAGGAAACAGGTGGCGACATCGCCGAGGCAATTTTGAAGCTGAAAGAAAAAGGTTAGGGAGCGCCTACCGCTCAGCTTGCTGCGGATGAAAGGTGAATTGTGTTGAGATCATCCTACTTCCTCCCATCGCACCTGTTTTTAACATAAAATCGTTCGCGTCTACCTCGTCAGGAAGTAGACAATGAGGGCTGTGAGCGAGAGCACGAGCAGTAATGGCGAGGTGACGAAGTAGAACCCGTTACTGTGATATATGTAGATCAGCCAAGACGGCACCTGCGAGAGGTCTATATACTTGCCCAAGATGGGAAGCAGCACGAGGGCAACTCCTATGAGAATCAAAGCAACGCCGAGCCAAGTCAGCGGGTGCATTGTGCCAACCTAAAGCAGTTCACTTCGTTCCACATGGCCGCCACAGTACTTCCGAGCGTAGGTTGCGACCGCTTTGAGAGCCGCCTCAACTCTTTCACGTGTTATGCCGGGGGCGTTCCAGAGCACGATCAAAGCATTCGATGTTTTCTGCGTTATCATCGCCGCTTTAGAATCGCCGAGAGTGTATGCCGCCAGCAGCTTCTCATCATCGCGCAGGATGATCTCGTCTGGCTTCGGGCTAAGTTTCCGCCCATTTATGAGCTCGAAGGGCTCGGTCTCCGTCGCCAGCTTCGTCACAACTTGCCCCTTTGTCTTGTCGACATCGTAGCTCCCCACCATCACCCAATGCTCGACGGTCGCAAGCAAACAAGCGTCAACCAAATTGTTGATAGCAGGAAACCGATCGTCTAGCGCCCGACGGAGCAAATATTCCGGCGCGGGACGATAGCTCGAGGGGTCTGCGCCCATCGTCTTGAAAAATGCGCGGTATGCCTTCACCTCGGCCAAGTCTAGCACGTTCAGGGCCCCATAGCTCGCCTTGAGGTCGCTGAATACCTCGCGCTTTCGCTCGATCAACCCCTCGATGTTCGGCTCGATGGTCAAGCCGCTCACCAATGCATAAGCCGCGATGAAGTCTGGATATTTTTCCTTTACCTTTGGGTCAAGCTTCATCTTCTAACCTCCATCTCTTAGTTGTGTCGAACATATTATTAACAATTCTGGCGAACTCCTTGGTGGTTAACATGCGTCCACTTTCGAGAGATTTCTACGAGCGTGACACTGCCACGGTTGCCAGAGAACTGCTGGGGAAAGTGTTCATTCACCGCACGAGCGAGGGGCTCACGAGCGGTAAGATAGTCGAGGTCGAGGCGTATTTCGGCAAGGGAGACCCAGCTTCTCGAGCCTCTCGCAAGCGCACGCGGCTCAACGAGATAATGTGGTGGCGTAGCGGCTTGGCGTTTGTGTATATGGTCCACGCAAACTGGTTGTTTAATGTCACGACCGAACGAGAGGAGGTTCCGGGAGCAGTGCTCGTCCGCGCGCTTGAGCCGCTCGAGGGCATCAAGGTCATGCACGAGCGGAGGGGAGTTTCGAGTGAGCGTGAGTTAACATCTGGCCCAGGGAAGCTAACGCGTGCGATGGGGATAACAAAAAAGCACCACGAGCTTGATTTAACAAACTCCAAGAGCGAATTGGCAATAATCGAAGGCAGACCCGAACAATTTAAGATAGGGAGTTCGCATCGCATCGGGGTGAGTGCTGATCTAAAGCGGAAGCTGAGGTTTTTCGTTCGTGGTAACCCGTTCGTTTCGAGGTGAGGGGAGATTTCACGAGTTATGAATTGAAGCAGATGGATTTTACCTCTTGAGCAACAATTTTTTTTGTTAAGCCACAATAATTAAAATGGGGTTTTAATGAAAGCGCGGGCCCACATGCTGGTATCTGGAATGGTTCAGGGCGTTTCCTTCAGATATTACACTCAGGATCTGGCGCAGCGACTCGGTGTTCACGGTTGGGTTCGGAACACGCGCGATGGCCAAGTCGAAGCGATGTTCGAGGGCGAAAAGGAGGTGGTGGAACGGATGCTGGAGTTCTGCCGTCGCGGTCCCTCTGGAGCTAGTGTCACCAACTTTAAGGTCAAATGGGAAAATTATCGAGGCGAGTTCTCAGGCTTCGAGGTGCGATACTGGTGATAACATGAGTGTTCGTTCGCTAGCAAATATCATGGAGGAAATGCGCAAGCGATACAGGCAGTACCCCAAGCTTCAAAATAAATGGCGGGTTTTAGCGGGGGGAGATGATTACGGCTACAGAGACCTCTTCTTCTACGGCCCAGATGTGGGTATCTGGCAGATCAAGGGCGAGTTAAAAAGTCCTTACGAGATGGTCGGTGCTGGGGCACGGGTGGCCGCTCGAAAGGTGGACGATGAAATTCGCGCGCTCATGGAGGAGGGGTCGCCCATGCCTTTCGGGCTGATTTCCCCTCACCCCAAGTTCAGGGACCGGGCGATCGTCGCGGCGGGTATAGGCCGCTATCAGGAGTCGACCGAGCACCTAAGAGGTCTCCTCCCGGGGAGGCAGCGGAAGATGGATCTTGAACTCAAACGGAAACTCGACGAATTGCGCCGAAAGTTGGAGTTAGACGTGGCGTACCGCTAGCTGTCGACCTCCAATTTCACACCCTTGTAAAATCCTCGTTTGACAACCAAGACTGATAAGTAAAGTCGACTAAATTTTCATGGTGTCTAAAACGTCAGACAAAACCAACGTGTTTGATGCGCTGGCTAGACCAATCCGAAAGTTGCTGGCCGAGCGGGGTTTCACCGAGCCTACCCTCCCCCAAAGCAAATCAATTCCCCAAATTCTTGAAGGCAAAAATATTCTGCTAATCGCTCCAGCGGGCACGGGAAAGACGGAAGCGGCTTTCCTGCCGGTGCTCCACCAACTCCTGCTATCACAGACGCGAGAACGTGGGATAAAGGTCATCTACCTCACTCCCCTCCGGGCCCTCAACCGCGACATGCTCGAGCGGCTAGAGTGGTGGTGTCGCGCTCTCGACCTACGGATATCAGTCCGCCACGGGGACACGGCAGCGCGCGAGCGGCGAGCACAGGCCCTAATCCCACCCGATGTTTTGATCACCACCCCCGAGACCCTCCAGATATTCCTAATGGGCCGGAGGCTGAGCCAGCACCTGCGAAGCGTGCGGTGGGTGATCGTCGACGAGGTCCACGAGCTGGCGGACAACAAGCGCGGGGCCCAGCTTGCCCTCACACTCGAGCGGCTGCGCAAGCTCAAAGGGGGAGATTTCCAGCTCATCGGGCTCTCCGCTACAATTGGCTCCCCGCAGGAGGTCGCCCGATTTCTGGCGGGTGTGGATAGATCATGCGAGGTTGTGGATGTTAGCGTCGTTCGTGAGTTGAAACTAGATATCTCCTACCCCACAGCGACCAAGCGCGACGAACGGCTGGCATCAGAACTCTACACTTACTCCCCAGTTGCTGCCCGCTTACGCACAATGCGAAAGCTAATCGAGGAGCACGGCTCCACGCTCGTCTTCACCAACACACGCGCAACCGCTGAAATTTTGGCGAGCCGCTTCCGCCTCTGGGACATTCGTTTTCCTCTCAGCGTCCACCACGGGTCACTGTCGGGTTTCTCGAGGCTCCGGTCCGAGCGAGGGCTGAAACAGGGCGAGCTCAAGGGAATCGTCTGCACTTCGAGCATGGAGTTAGGGTTGGACATCGGGCGAATCGATCTAGTTATCCAGTACAATTCTCCTCGCCAGGTCACCCGCCTGCTCCAGCGCGTCGGGCGGAGCGGCCACAGGATAGGCGGGGTGGCTAAAGGGGTAATTATGGTCCAAGACCCGGAAGACGCGCTCGAATCCATCGTGATAGCCGCTCGTTCTCATCGGCAAGAGCTTGAGCCAGTTGTCGTTCCCGAGAAGCCCCTTGATGTGCTTCTCCATGCGCTGGTTTCGATCATGGTGGTGCAGCGGAGGGTAAGCGTCGATGAGGCTTACGAAACTTTCCGGCGCGCCTACCCCTTCAGGAACCTCAAGCGGGAGGACTTACTCGAGGTGCTCCAGTTCGCGCAGAGTTTAGAAAAGCGGTTAGCGCTGGTCTCCGAGGATGGGAAAGATTTTGCACGCCCGCGAGCGACGGAGCGGGTCTTCAACTATTACTTCGGCAACCTCTCGATGATTCCTGAAGTCCGGCAGTACCTCGTGATTAACGACGAGCGGAACCAGCCGGTCGGGATTTTGGATGAGTCATTCGTGGCAGAGTACGGCGAACCCGGGGTAAAGTTTGTGATAGGAGGCGAGATCTGGCGGGTGCTTCAGGTCTTCAAGGACAAGGTCTACGTGAAGCCCGACGACGACCCTCTCGGGGCGATTCCGACCTGGATAGGCGAGGAGATTCCGGTGCCCTATTCAGTCGCGCAGGAGGCCGGCAAGCTCCGGGCCCAACTCGAGGAACTCTCACGTGCAGGTAAAGAGTTTGATGAAATCGTCCGAGAACTTGCGGGGCGCTACGGCGTCTCGCGTGATACAATGGGACCCGCCCTCTCCGACGCCCACAAGCAGGCCAAAGCTGTTTTACCCGTGCCCACGGACCAGCGGGTAACTGTGGAAAAAGTTAAGGGGCTCTGTATCGTTAACGCTTGCTTTGGAACACTCGTCAACCGGACGCTCGCCCGACTGCTCGCCTACAAGGCCTCGGCCGAGCTCGGAGAGACAACCGCAACTTCCATTGACCCCTACCGGATCCTGCTTCACTCGGAGACACTCGAGCCCGAAGGTGTGATCGAGATCTTGCGCGGCGAACTCAGCGCGGACCTCCAGAAGGACCTCCGCGTGATTATCAAGGAGAGCCGGTTCTTCCGATGGCGCCTTGCGCAGATAGCCCGGCGGATGGGCGTGCTCGAGCGCGAGGCAGAGCTCACAAGCGTGGTCCTCGATAAGCTAATGCGCGGCCTCAAGGGAACGCCAGCCTTTGAAGAAACATTCAAGGAGGTCGTGCGCAAGGATCTCGACCTGAAGCGCACGCTCGAGGTGCTCGAACGTATTCGAAGTGGCGAAATCGAACTGGTCTCGTTGGGAAAGCGAGAAGAGCCAACACCCGTGTCCAGCTTGGCGTTGTGGCGCAAGCGCTACCTGGCTCTCGAGCCGATGATGCCCGAGCGCCTCAGGCTGCTGGCGATAGCCTCTGCCAAAGCGCGGCTGCTCAGCGAGGCTCGCACCTTCGCGTGCACTCAATGCAAGGATTATGTCAAGGAACTCCAGCTACACGAGCTCGATGAAAAACCGAAGTGTCCGCGCTGTGGGTCGACGATGCTGGGGATGGCCGAAAAGCCGGCTGAGGAGGTGCGACGGGCGATCGAGCTCTTGGAGCGGGGGAGGAAAAGTCCGACTTGGCGGGAGCTGCATGAGAGCGCAAAGCTCATCGGTCAGTACGGAAAGCTAGCAGCGCTAGCGCTCGTTGGTCGGGGAGTCACGCTGGCAGCAGCAAGGGAGATTTTGGCCAAGGAACAGAAGTTCTCTAGCAAGTTCCTAGAACTCCTACTTCGAAAGGAGCGGGAGGCGCTGTTCCGACGGTTCAGGTGGGCATGAGTGAGGTGCAAGTAAAAATTTAGGGGATTATTTTCTTGTCCTTTTCTTCTTCGAAGCATTTCTCATTTTCTTCTTCCAAGCACTGCTGGTTTTGATCCACCAGTAAGCCCACATCGGAGCAAGTATCACGACCATAACGAGAATCGATGCTAAAACAATCGCTAAATTCTCGTAAGTGCTAAAGCCTTCAGCGTAAAATGCCAAAAACACTATGAGGAAAATCGGCCAGCCACAGCCCACCACAGTTGAAACCGCAACCCTTGGAGCCAATCCGGGCGGCTTCTCCCGAGCGCGGCCAATTTTCATCCACCAGTAAGCCCACATCGGACCGCGTATCGCGCCCGTAACGAGAATCGATGCGAGTATAATCGCTAAATTCTCGTAAATGCTGAAGCCTTTCGCGTAAAATGCCAAAAACAGTACGAGGAAAATCCCCCAGCAAACGCCCACCACGATAGAAACTGCAGCCCTTGCGACCTCTCCGGGCGGCCTCTTCCGGGCGCGGCCAGTTTTGATTCTCCAGTAAGCCCACATCGGACCGAGTATCGCGTACATAACGAGAAGCGATGCGGATACAATGGCTAAATTCTCGTAAATGCTGAAACCTTCCGCGTAAAATGCCAAAAACAATATGAGGAAAATCAGCCAGCCAACGCCAGCTACGATAGAAACTGCAACCTTTGCGGCCCCTCCCGGCGGCATTTCACCTTCCCACTCTTCGCACTCTTCGTGTTTCCCTCTCATGGGTTGTCGCCCAACATAGAAAAGTTATTTTGAAACTATATAAAATTTTAGCTCAATCTGGTTTTGCACATAAATTATCCCGCTCGCACATAAACTCGGGTAATTGCAAATAATTCAGTAGATAAAGATGAAAAAGAATAGCACCTATTTGAAAGCTTCTGCGTAATCCCTGGCGAACTGCTCGAAAGGAGCGGGAAGCTTTGTTCCGACGATTCAGGTTGGCATGAGTGTTGTGCAAAGTAATGGGGGGCTATTTCCTTACTCTTCTCTTTCTCGTTCTCCTCTTCTGAACGGCAGCGCGGCCAGTTTTCATTCCCCAGTAAGCCCACATCGGACCGAGTATCGCGCCCACAACGAGAACTGACACGAACATGATTGCTACATTCTGCCAAATGTTAAATCCCCCCGCGTAAAATGCCAAGAACAATATGAGGAATATCAGCCAGCCGATGCCCACCACAATTGTAACTGCGACCCTCGGAGCCAATCCGGGCGGCATTTCGCCTCCCCACTCTTCGTGTTTTTGCCTCATAATTTATCTCCTACCATAATTAAATCGTTTTGAAACGATAAAAATTTAGCTCAATCTTCCTGAGTTTCTTCTACTTTCGCGGTTTCGACTTTCGGCTCGGCCTCAGCTTCGCTAGGCTTCTCTTCTTTTCCCAACAACAGCCCAAGCAGGGTTCGCTGGTCGATTTCCGCCCGAGCGCGCCACCCCACGTAGAGCAGCCCCTCGTCGTCCTCCGACAGATAGCCCCGTCGTATGAACCGATCCAGGGTCGACTCGATGCGCCAGCGCGGGAACTTCTCCTCAAGCATCCTTTCGACCTCCTTAAGGGGGGCTTTTCCCTGCTTCGAGAGGATGTGGGCGAGCGCAACGGTGAGCATGGCCATGTCGTCGATCCGCCACCCGAAGGTTCGGGCCTCCGTCACTCTCGGATGCCCTCGAAGCGTAGCGTAGTACCTGTCTGAATCCGAGCTGGCCTCGCCCTCACTTACTCGTTTCACTTGTAGCCCCAGCTTATCGAATTCGGCGTTGAGAAGCTTCAGAATCTGCTCGTAGTCCCTGCCCAAGGCGCGCTTGAGTTCCCATGCCTTGGCTCCCGGCTGCATGTGATGTTTGTAGAGCAGGAGCTGGGCAGCCCGCGCCAGCTTCTCCCGCAACTCGACGATGTCTTTCTCCTCAGCCACCCTTTCGCCTCCTGAGCCACTCGTCGCGGGAAATCGCGATGGGGACCGAGAAGGTTGCGACACGCTCGAGTTCTCGCGGCTTGGGTAGTGGCTTCAGTAAAATTTCCTCCTCAAGGGGCTTGAGCTCAAGTGTGGCGTAACCATAGCTCACCAAGAAGCTCACTAGCCATGCTCGTTCGACGGTCTTCTCGAAGCTCCGGACGTGTATAAAATCCCAGTAAGAAATTTCGCCCCGCTCCCCCGCCGCTTCCTTGAGATCGCGCCAGGTTCGGTCGAGCACAGCCGCGAAGTCCTCCTCTGAAAGGATGCCCATGCGGGCGAGCTCCCGGCGGGCTATTTCCCCCGTAAACACCTCAGTCGTGTCGAGCCCGCGCCAGCGTTCCTCAAGGCTCGGCAGATTAGTCCAGTACTGCTTGGCCTCGGCGATGCCGTGAGGCGAGAGAGTCTCCAGCTGCACAATGGGGTGCCATGAACGCGCGAAGACATCGGCGAGCTCGCGTGCCGGGAGCGCATGGAGCTTGAGCATAATCAGCAGGGGGTCGAGGTAGAGCATAGAAGACTTGTGCTTGATCCACTCGCCCTGCTGGAACACCACATCGGCGAGCCCGAGCACCGCTTGGATGTCGAGATATAGCTCCTCATGCTTTTTCAAATTGGGGAGAAGTTCCCGCAGTCGGTCGAAAAACTCCCGAACCTCAACGTCGAAGGGATCAATTCCTCGCTTTCGCACCATGTCGCAGAGGTCGATTATCCGCAACATCAGCTCTTGGCGTTCGCCCGGCATCTAGGCAGCCACCTTCACCTGAGATGAGCCCGCGATGTTCTGCACGGTGATTACGTTTGGCACACCCTCCACGCTGACAAGCTGTCCAGGGGTAATCACGATATACTGCGTCTCCTCACTCCTCATGAACTCTATGATCCCCTGCAGGATTGCCTCCCGATTGCGCGGGTCCAAATGGGCCTCGAACTCGTCGATTGCACGGATGGGAGATTGAATTTGCTGCTGCAGAGCCAGCAGGAAGCACATCAAGGCAGTCGTTCGCTCCCCGCCGCTCTGGGTGTAGGCATTCAGCACCTGAGGCTCGGCCCCCTTGAACCCAACTAGCAGCTCTATTCCGGCTTCGTCGATATCGTGGGCATTCATCAGGTTCACGTCGCCACTCGCGTTAACTCGCTTCAGGATTTCGGTGTAGCTCGTCTTAACCTCACTTATAAGGTTGTTTGTCTCGTTGGTCCAGCGCTGCTTTCTGAGCTCCAGCTCATCGAGCGCCCGCTTACGGTTGGCTGCGGCCACCTCGGCCTTTGCTTCGAGCTCCTTGAGCGTGCCCTTGTAGCTTAGATACATCCTCTCGACATCGGGTGAAACATCTGCCAAGCTGGCGAGTTGGATGTTGGTGAGTTTGAGTTCATCGAGCACTTCCTGGGGCTTTCGCTCGGTCTCGACCCGCGCCCCCACTTGTCGGGCCTCCCCCTCCAGTTGTTCCAGCTCGCGGCGCGCTCGTCTGAGTTCGGACTGAGCGCTTGAGATGTCTCGTTCTAAGAGCTCGCGACGGAACCCCAGCACGGCGATGTGGATACGAGAGTTAACGTAGGTTTCTTGGGTTTTCTCGAGTTCGCCCTTTATCCTGACGAGCTCAGACTTCACCTCATTCGCCCGCTCGCCGGCCTCTTTCAGGCCCTCATTCGCCCGCCCCAGTTCGACCTCGAGGTGTCCGAGCAATTCACTCAAGCCAACTTCGGCCACCGAGCGTAGGGAGGCGTTGAAACTCTCAATGAGCTTGGCGCGTGCCCCCGCCTCAGCCTGTGCCCGCTCGTGGGTGATGAGTTTTTGATAGGCCGCATCAAGTCCAAACTCAAGCTCCCTCAACTTTGTTTCAAGTTCCCCTCCGCGTTTCGAGCTTTGCTCCAGCTCGCCCTCGATTTCACCCAGCTCCGACCTCAGCCCGTCGAGTTTAGATTGAAGATTGCTGGCTGCCTCTTCCTGCCTGATGCATTTCGCCCAAGCGTATTCCAGCTCGAGCTCCCGCTTCCGCTCTCCGAGTTCCTGCTTCCGCTGGAATCTTCCGTACTCGCCTTCCCAGTAGCGCAACGTTTCTTGGGCTTTCTCGAGCAGGCTTCTGATTGACTCCTCCTCGCTCAAGGTATGCGAAAGCTTCTCTCGCGCCTCGAGGATATGTTCCCGGTACTCGCGCAGCCCGACCGCTTCCTCGATGAGTTTCAGCCGTTCGTGTGCGTCTATCGCCCCGAACACATCAATCATGTTCTGGTGCATGATGATGAGCATGTTGTCGGGGTTTATCGAGAGCCGCCCAAGCAGCCGCAGCACCTCGCCCTTCGTCATCGTGCGGTTATTGGCCTCATGCCAGTAGGTCCCGTCGCGGTTCAGATAACGCGAAAGGACTAGGGTGTCGGAGTTCACGCTCGGGATGGGCCGCCTTCCATCGTGGGGGGAGTTGTCGAATACCACGCTCACCCGCCCCAAATCTTTACCCCGGCGGATGAGGTCGCTGAGCCTACGGGAGCGCTCGGTGTAGGTCTGTCCTAGGGCCACCGCTAGAGCGAGCAGAATCGAGGACTTCCCAGCGCCGTTTGGACCGCACACTAGATTGAGCCCCGGATTGAAGGGGATCCTAGAATATTCATAGCTCATGAAATTTTCTAGGATTATCTCCTGGATTAGGGCGCTTGCAGACATAGGTATCAGTTTAAAATTATACTTCTTTAATTTTAACTTCTGCGGCGGTTCCCTTCCGAAAGAAGGATGAAAATCACTCCCCTTATAAGCTTTATAAATTACCTTCGACGACCTCTCTCCCTGAAAAGGACATAATCTGTTGAAGCGAATTCATGGTAGAATAGGGAGGGGCTGGATGTAGTCAGGGCGTTTCGTCCGACATCGTAGCAAGCGACGATTACCACCCTTTACAAAAACAGGAGAGGAAACACTATATCGCTGAACCAGCAGTGAACCCATATTACAAGGAATAAAAACAAGAAGATATACGGGAGCAGCGGAACCCAGTCAGCTACCCCGAATGCCGTTAGGTAAAACAACGGGGGCAATGCACTTAACAATGCGTGTCCAGCGTGCGGGAATGCGGTTATACGTGTCAAATAACCGAGCGCGATACCAATAAACGCCATGAAATTTATAAGCCACCATTTTTCCATAAAGGGTATATGAAATTCCATTTCGATGTTAAACAAATCTCCCCCCACTAAATAGGGGATTATCGCATCGCTTATCGTGTCTAAGCCGATCGATCCTACATAGCCAACTAAAACAGCCCCCGAGATTTTACCTTTATATCTCGCATACATAGCTGTGGTCGCAAATGCGCTTAATCCGACATGAAGCGGATGTACGGTGTAAAAAATATTCTCAGAAACCCGAGCAGGAACATTAAAAAAAACAATTATGGCTATGATGATGCCCCCTGTAAAAGCCCCTAAAGTGGTGAGGAGGGCATGCCTCCTGAGCTCCGTGGCGATCAGTGTTAACAGGCCCATTTTTGTCCAAGTCATGTTTTTTTTTGAGTTAATAACATTACAGAACTTGGAGTACCCGAAAAAGAGAAAAGCTTCCTTAAAACGTT